>WNFJ01431791.1_pt3 | contig 73427 bp, 39 predicted proteins | sample 5400461 | NCBI WGS metagenome assembly WNFJ01 (sample SAMN13153349, study PRJNA577476) | soil metagenome | isolation source: 115 cm saprolite on Douglas fir-dominated hillslope | place: USA:California | collected 2013-09-17
TCCCAGCCACCCGCCGCCCAGAGCTTTTACAAGAACTACTGTGGCAACCATACGCTGCCCATTGACTTGCGTGGCCACGCGTTGGTTGGACAGAAGCGTGGTTTGCGCGAAGACGACATCGAGATATCCGACGAGACCGACTTTGTACCTGTTCATGGCAATTTCTTCTGTTCGCTTGGCGTCGTCCACGGCATCGTTTTCCGATTGCGCCTCACTGGACAGGATTCGCAGAGCGGCGAGCTGGTCCTCGACTTCCTGATAGGCGGTGAGGACAGTTTTTTCGTATTGCGCGACCGATCCGCGGTAGGCCGCTCTGGCTTGGTCCACATCGGCACGAATTTGCCCGCCATTGAACACTGGTGTCAAAGCCGCTGCGCCCAGCGACGTTATGAAATTTTGCCAATTGAAAATGCTGCTGGTATTGGTGCTTTCAAACCCGGCGTACCCGGTGAGCGACAAATGGGGCAAGTACGCTGTTCTTGCAAAGCCGATCTGCGCGGTAGCAGCCGCGACATAACGATCGGCTTCGGCGATATCCGGACGCCGCGCAAGAAGCTCCGAAGGAAGACCGGGCGGGATGGAAGGCGGCAGGCCAGTAAGCGGCGCCTTTGGCAGGGAAAAGTCGGACGCGGCGCGCCCATCGAGAACGGCGATGGCGTGCTCGAGTTGCGCGCGTTGAATGTCCAACGCTTGAGCCTGAGCTTTGGCCTGATCCAAAAGAGTCTTTGCTTGCTTTACCTCAAGCTCACTGTTCAAGCCTGAGTGGAAACGATTGGTCATCACGTCCAGCGCCTGCTGGAGTTCATCAATGGTGGAATCGAGAACGGCACGCTCGGCGTCGGTCTCGCGCAAACTGTAATAGTCGATGGCTACACTGGCCTCGACCGACAAGCGAACAAGCCGCAGATCCGCTTCAGTGGCCTGGTGTACGTCACGCGCAGACTCCAGGGAACGCCGCAGACGGCCCCACGCATCGATTTCGTAGTTGAAGAACAGCGGCAACTGGAAGTCGTTGTAGGTTGCGGCCCGGCCGTTGGTGTTGCCGTTGTTCGGGCGGTTCTGAGCTTCGCGAGTTCGTGACACGCTTGCACCGACACTGAGCGTGGGAGACAAGAAGGAACGCGAGTACCTTGCCGCGGCTTCGGCCTGATCGACGCGCGCCACGGCAACGCGAATATCCTGATTGGCAGAATCGGCATCATTTTCGAGCTGATTGAGAGTGGAATCGTTGAAGACCAGCCACCAATTGTTGTACGCGATTGACGGTGTTTCGGTCGCTTGTGTTGCCGGCGCACTGGATTCTTTGAATTGAGTCGGCACAGGGGCTGAGGGGCGCTGGTACTTCGGCCCGACAGCGCAACCCGAAAGCGACATCGCCAATACAAGGCCAATCGTTACGGCACTCGATCGCGCGGCGGAGACTCGAAAGCGCGGGATGGACGAATTCATCACAATGAACCTGTTGGGAATCATCTTCGTTCCTACTTCCCGCCACTCTGCGTGGTCTGGCCTGTGCTCTGCACGGCTACTGACATTCCATCCACAAGGTAGTCGGGAGGATTGGCGATCACCGCGTCCGTCTGGCTTATTCCGCCGAGGATTTCGACTCTGTTTCCGAAATCGCGGCCCAGTGTGACCTTTCGAAGTTCAATGTGATTTTGGCTGTTCACCACGCTCACCTGCGGGCCCTGGGCTTGGAAGAGAATGGTGTTCCCAGGGAGCACCAGCGGTACGACCTTCAGTGAAAGATGGAAGTGGACTTGTGCATAGGCGCCGGGAAAAAGTTCGCCCTTAGGATTGGGCACATCCACTTCCGTAAGCAGAGTCCGTGAGTTCATGCCGATGGCGTGGCTGGTGCGCGCGACGGCGCCGGTAAATTGGCGGTTGGGAAGCGAAACAACCTCCATCGAGGCTTGCACGCCAGGAGCAATGGCCTCGCTGTACACCTCAGGCACGTTTACGTAGACGCGCATGGTGGTGACGTTGGAGATGCGGAAAAGTTCCGCGCCCAGACCGCTGTTTCCGGCGTTGATGAGATCACCCACTTCTGTTTTGCGAGCTGTGATTACTCCGTCGAAGGGCGCGTAGATCTTCTCGAATCCCTGTAGCTGCTCGAGCCTGCCCACCTCCGCGGTGGCGGCTTGCACGTTTGCCATTTGCGAGTTGAGGTTCTGATTGTTGTTGTCGACTTCCTGTTGCGAGACTGAATTCGATTTGATCAGTTCGCGGTAGCGCGCGGAGGTCACCTCGGCAAGCTGAAGGTTCGCCTGCGCCTGGGCCAGCATCGCACGAGCGTGGCTCAACTCCTGATCCACCTCAGGCGCTTCGATCACCGCGAGGAGTTGCCCCTTGGTTACGCGCGCTCCGATGTCCGCGTCCCAGGCGCGAACGTAGCCGTTGATCCGGGCATAGATGGGCGATTCCGAAAAAGCCTGCGCCGTGCCGGGAACCGTCAACTCCGTAGTCGGGCTGCCGAGTTCCGCATGAATGACATTGACGTTCTGCAGCGCAAGAGTCTTGGTGGTCGCGGCCAGGCTCGCGTTGCTCGAGCGGCGTGCATAGGCCGTGACGAAAGCGGAGCACGCCAGCAAAGCAGGGATCACCAAGAACCACAGCAGCCGTTTCCCATTCGAACGTGGAGCCGGCTTCTGCGGGACAGTCCCCGAAGTTCCCTGTTCTATCTGTACGGAATCTTTTAATTGTTTAGTCATAAATCCTCACGAATTCTGTGGAGCCAAGTCTTGAGATTTCTTCTGACCGCGAACCATGGCAAAAACGATTGGGACAAAAAAGAGAGTTGCAATTGTGGCAAACAACAATCCGCCGATGACCGCGCGGCCGAGAGGCGCATTCTGTTCGCCTCCCTCGCCGAGCCCGAGGGCCATGGGCACCATGCCGATGATCATCGCGAGAGCGGTCATCATCACCGGTCTGAGCCGAGTTGAGCCGGCCTCGAGGGCCGAACGGAAAGCATCCTTGGTCTCGGTGAGGCGCTCATTGGGAACGCTGTTGGCCGTGGCCACGCCGATGCTCATGATCGCGCCCATCAGCGACGGTACGTTTAGCGTCGTACGCGTCAAGAAAAGCATCCAGCAAATTCCTGCAAGCGCACCCGGCAGAGCGGTGATGATGATGAAAGCCTCTGTCCACGACTGGAAATTCACTACGATGAGCAGGTAGACGAGCACGATGGCAAAGACGAGTCCCCCGAGTAGTCCGGTGAAGGAAGAGTGCATAGTGGCAACCTGTCCGCGGGTAACCAGGGCGCTTCCGGCAGGCAACTGCTTCTGAGCCGCGGACGTGATTTTCGCGATGTCCGCTCCCACTGCTCCCATATCGCGTCCTTGCGTGCTCACAAAAATATCGACGACCGGAAGGACGTTGTAATGGCTGACCACTGCAGGCTCATCCATGCGCCGCATCGAAGCTAGATTCTCAAGGAGCTGTGGCATCGTTTGATTTCCGGCGTTGACGGGAATGCCTCCTAGCGCGTCGATGGAGTCGATGTGGTACTGCGGCGTCTGAACGGCCAAGCTGTAGACCACGCCATTTTTCGAATTCAGCCAAAAACTGGGAGTCGTCTGGAAACTGGAACTCAGCGACACGAGAAGATTGTTCGCAACGTCGCGCTCAGTGAGCCCCACCTGCTGCGTTTTGGTGCGGTCTACTGCATATTGCAACCTCGGCTGATCCAGCGCTTGTTGTATATGGACATCCACTGCGCCGGGCACGGAACGAATTTGGTCCGCTACTTTCGACGCAACGGCGAAATTATGCGCAAGATCCGGACCCACGATCTGAATATCGATGGGGGCCGGCAGACCGAAGTTGAGAATCTGGCTGACGATGTCCGCAGGCTCGAAGAAGAAGGATGTCCCCGGGAAATCCTTGGGAAGCTGTTCGCGCAATTGCTCGACATACTGCGCGGTAGGATGATGCTTGGCCTGAAGCGATATCAGGATCTCCGCATCGGCGCTGCCGATTGTGCCGCTGTTGCTGTAGGAGAGATTAATTCCGCTGGTCGGAAGGCCAACGTTGTCGAGAATGCCCGCCAGTTCCGAAGATGGAATTTGTTGCCGAATTACGGCTTCAATCTGATCGCTGAGGGCGGCGGTAGTTCGCGTATGTGCAAACGGATCTGGCCCGCATCGACCGATGGAAAGAAATCTTGGCCGAGTAGCGGAACGAGAGCGAGACTCGCTACGCAAAAGATGAGAAAACAGACGGCAAAGGCGCGCCGGTGCTCCAGGCACAGACTGAGCAAGTTCGAATATTTTTCGCGCAGAGTCTCGAAGCCGTGTTCGAAGCGATGGTGAATGCGCGCGAAAAAGCCCGGCTGCTTCTCGGACTCAGGGTTCTTGCGCTTTTCCACTTCTGAGCGCAACAAATACATCGTGAGCGTGGGAATGAGCGTCCGGGAGAAGAAGTACGAGGCCAGCAGGGCGAACACGACAGCTTCGGCGAGGGGTACGAAGAGGTAGCGCGCCACACCCGTCAGGAAAAACATCGGTACGAACACGATGCTGATGCTCAGGGTGGAAACGAGGGCCGGGACTGCTATCTGTGCAGCTCCATCCAGGATGCCTTCATTGAGGTCCTTGCCTTGGCTGAATTGCCGCTCGATATTCTCGATGGTGACCGTTGCGTCATCAACCAGAATTCCCACTGCCAGTGCCAGACCGCTCAGAGTCATGATGTTGATGGTTTCTCCGAGCGCACTCAGGATCAGCAGCGACGTCAAGATGGAAAGCGGAATGGAAATCGCGATGATTAGCGTGCTTCGCCAGCTGCCCAGAAACACCAGGATCATCAGCGACGTCAGCACAGCGGCTATCGCGCCCTCGCGCAAAACACCTTGAAGTGAAGCGCGCACAAACAACGATTGGTCGAAAAGCGGCCGTATATTCAGCTGCGACGGGAGAGTGGCCTTGATCTTCGGCAATGCCGCGAAAATATTGGACACAATCGCCCGAGTGGAAGAGTTTCCCGCCTTCTGGACAGTGAGAAGGACGCCTCGCTGCCCGTCCTGCCGCACTACGTTGGTTTGTACTGCATAGCCGTCACGCACGTTGGCCACATCGCGAAGGTAAACGGTGCCTCCATCAACGACTCTTACGGGGAGATCGTTTAATTCCTCAACCGTCAGAGGATTACCATTGAGGCCGACGTTGTATTCCGTGTTGCCGATTTTTGCGGTCCCGGAGGGCAGGACAACGTTTTGCGTATTGACTGCGTTCACGACATCCGTCGGTGAAAGCCCTTTGGAGAGGAGCTTCTGCGAGTCGATGTCCACCATGATCTGCCGCACTTTTCCGCCGTAAGGAATCGGAACCGAGGCTCCTTGAATCGTGGCGAGCTGCGGGCGAATGAAGTTCAAGCCCAAGTCGTTCAATTGCTGCTCGGAAAGACCTTTTCCGCTCAAACCCAGCTGCAAGATGGGCACAGAAGAGGCGTTGTAGCTGATGACCAGTGGAGGCGTGATTCCGGCAGGGAACTGCTTCAGCCCCACCTGGGCTTCGGCGATCACCTCAGAAATCGCGCCATCAATATTCGCCGATGGCTGCAGAAACACTTTGACTACCGCCACGCCATTCAATGATTGCGATTCGATATGCTCGATGTTGTTGACGCTGGTTGTTAGCGACCGCTCGAAGATGGAAACAATGCGTGTGCCCATTTCGGCGGGTGCGAGACCCGAATAGGTCCAGATCACGCTGATCACCGGGATATTGATATTGGGGAAGATATCCACCGGGGTGCGCAACAGGATCACCGGGCTGATAATGATGAGCACCAGTGCCAGCACAATGAATGTATAATGTATAGGGGCGCGATAGCGCAAGCTTAACGATCCACATATTCCCCTTCTTTTCGGTTGCCGGTCTCCGCGGCGAATTCCCGATGATGCCGGCAAAGTTGTTGCAATGCTTTCATATCAATCTGCGTAGGAGAGGTCCATCTTTACGTCCTTATGCCGAGTGAATGTGCAGGCGAATTGCCAGGACCGAACGCCACCGGATGGTTTGGAAATGCTTGAAAAATAGATGTTTAGAGACGAGCGCTGCACGCCATGCTTGCGCCGCGGTGAGCCCCAAGCGTCCAGATTCTTGGCCGATTGTCAGCGTTTTGGACAGGGCACTCCGCCACGCCGGCGCGTTTCGCGTGCCCTTAAACGTCAGAGGTGGATGTGATTGGCATCCCAAAAGCTCAACCGATGACGGTGCATTCCATTCCCAGCAGTTGACCAAGCTTGCTCAACTTCCTGGAGATATGGCCGATGCCGATCGCGCAATGATGCGCCGGACCTTCGGCGTTCCAGGCATTCATGAATTCTCTCGCTCCCATCGAGAAACGATAGCGGCTGTTGGTGTTGCCAATTTCAAGAATCGGCCCAGGCTCGGATGTAGCCTCAGCGACCAGCAGTTTGAGCTTTCCGTCAGCCGTTTGAACAACCGAAAGCAAAGTTACTGGACCATGCCTAACAGACATCTCGACGGAGAGCCCGCGGCCAACCTTGCCATGGTACACACTCAACGGACGGACCTTGGTCTTGCCTTGGGCGATGGCGATGTGGCCGGGCCCGTCATGTCCCATCAAGATCACATCGTCGTTAAAATCGCAGGCGTAATACTCCGTGAAAGAACCGCCTACTCCGAAGCTATCCATTATCTTCATGGCCTGAGCGTTCTTGATCTCGTATTCGCCGGCCACGGGTATGCCTCGCGCCGTGAGCAGGCTGGTGCCAAGGATGATGGAGCTGATGGCGTCTTCGTTCTCGGCGTTCCCTGCACCTTCATAGTAGTAGGCAAGGGACCCCAGCCTGTGAATCTCGACCAGATGATCCAGCGCAACCGAAGTACGTGCAGCGCGTTCCAATTCTACCGGCGGACAGTCTGATTGCACGTCGAAGGTTTCCCGAAAATCTCGGACGCGACTGTTGATCTCCTTGCTGGAGACCTTTCGTCGCAGATCCGCGAGTTCGTCGACCTCCAGCATTTCGACATGCCCACCAAAATAAGCGCACTGTTGAGTTAGATCGGAATAGATGTCAAGCATTCCTCCGTAATAATGACCCATCACTCCGAGGCGGTTGTGTTCCATCGTGTGAGCAACTTGGCCCGCATCTATCCACGCGGAAATCTCATTCCACGCCAGCGGATCGTTGTCTAGAATTCCCGTAATTTGGAAAAACGGGATGCGGCAACGGCGAAACACATTTGCGATTTCAGGCACCGGACAAGCCTGGCAATAAGCCAGCCATTCGCCGGTCATCTTGGTTCGGTCTCCCATCCGATTGAAAGACTTGTAATCAATTGCCGCGGAGGGAGAAAGATTAAGGATGATTACAGGGACTTTTGCTCTTCGAACCACGGGAAGGACGGTAGAGGATAATGCGTAGGTCGTGACGTAGAGAAAAATCAGATCGACATCGTGTCGCCTGAACGCGTGACCTGCGGCCTCCGCCTTTTCAGGAGAATCCACCAAGCCCAGATTGACAACGCGGACGCCTGGTTTCTCCAGCCGCTGGGCGACCTGCTGGGTGTATCCGGTCAAGCGTTGCTGCAGTCCTTCAAATTGAGGCCAGTACGTGTCGAGCCCAATTCCAAAGAGCCCTATCGTAAATTCGTGGCTCGCAGAGTTTTCGCTCATGATTGCCCCCACTCCACTTTGATGAACTTGCGCCAAGTCGCTCGGATCGCTACGCGGATTCTATAACGAACAATATTTATCTATTGAAAAAAGAAAGCAGCTGGCTTAATTTAAGCCTCGCGCTGGCCTGACGCTTTGGGAGTTTCGCTGATGCGGTCTCGGAGGAGCATCTCATGAAACTTTTGAATATATTTCGGTTCCTGTTTGTTCCTTCGTTTGTGCTCGCTGCCGCAGGATGGTCCCCAGCACAAGATGCTCCCGTCCAAATTGCAGTCCATTGGGACAAGATAGTACATGAATCCAGGACAACTCCGACGTTACAAGTCGTCGTAAATCCACCGCTTCGCCGGGGAACCCCGGTGCATGACAACGCTTTTCAATCGCTACATGATCTCGGGGCAGATTATGTGCGTTACGTTCCATGGCTGCCGTATCCGCGACTCGGTGTGGCGGAGTTAGAACCTCCGAAAGATGGAAAGACGTCGTGGAATTTCTCCCTTATCGACCCAATGACAATCGATTTTCTGGAGGCAACCAAAGGGCATTCTGTCGTTCTCAACTTCAGCACTATCCCTCAGTGGATGTACAAGACCGACAAACCCATCGCGTATCCGGATGATCCGAACAAACCGGGGTGGGACTACGAACAAGGGACGGAACTGCGCGACGCCACGTTCCAGGAAGTTGCGGACTACTATGCTCGACTCCTGGCTTGGTACACCAAAGGAGGATTTACAGACGAGTACGGAAAACAGCACGAGTCTGGCTATCACTATTCGATTCCCTACTGGGAGGCTCTGAACGAAGTAGATTTCGAACATCGCATGACGCCGCAAACCTATACTCGGCTTTACGATGCGATCGTCCGAGCCATGAAGAAAGTGCAGCCCGAGCTAAAATTCGTAGGGGTATCTCTGGCCATACCAGGCCAAAATCCCGACTTCTTTGAATACTTCTTGAACAGCAAGAACCACGATCCCGGTGCGCCGCTGGACTACATTTCTTATCATTTTTACGCAGTGCCTACGCCCGACGAAACGCTAGATATTCAGCAGCATACCGTCTTTGCGCAGGCAGAAGGCTTCCTCAATACGGTCCGTTATATCGAGGCGATTCGCAAGCGACTCTCACCCCGAACGGGCACCATGATTAATGAAATTGGGATCATTTCGGCCGATGACATGGCACAAGTGGATCCAAATCACGCCGCAAAGCCCATTCCTGATTCGTATTGGAATCTTGCGGGCGCCGAGTATGCCTATATATTTGCGGAGCTCACACGGTTGGGCATTGACGTGGCGGGAGAATCGCAATTGGTCGGCTATCCCACACAGTTCCCTAGCGTATCCATGGTGGACTGGAACAACGGAAAGCCGAACGCCCGTCTGTGGGTATTGAAGCTCTTGCACGACAACTTTGGCCCCGGCGACAAGATTGTGGAGATTGTACTTGATCATCCGTACCTCACCGGCCTTGCAATAGTAACAAAGGCGGGCAAGCGCAAGATGCTTCTGGTGAACAAGCGGGATCGGAATTTGGATCTATCTATCGCGGGAGCTGCTGGCGGTGGCTTCGACTATGTGGATGTTTCGACGGGATTTCAACCTCCTGCTTCCACCAAATTGGCTTCGGACAAGTTGGTGATCCACGGTTTTTCCGTTGGAGTTCTTACTTTCCCTTAAACCATGCTTTTTAACCCTGCGTCATCTTGTGATTGAACGATGAGCTAAGCGATTCGATTGGTTTGGGTGAGCCGGGAGGTCCAGTTGCCTAGAGTTGCATTTCGATTGCGAATAAAGCCCGGCAAGGAAGCGGAATATGACGCCGCGCACCGGAATGTTTGGCCTACATTGCTGTCCAAATTAAGAGAGGTCGGTATTTCCGAGTATTCCATCTTCAGGAGAGACCAGGATTTGTTCCTGGTCATGCAGGTTATTGATTTTGAAAGTGCGTGGCGTGCGCTCGACAACGACCCGACCAACCTGAAATGGCAGCAAGAGATGGCCAAGCTCTTCGAGCCTGTGCCGGACCTAAAACCGGGGGAAAAATTCGCGATGATGGAGGAAGTTTTTTACATGGAGTGATTTGCCAACCCAGAGTATCCTCCAGCCTTAATTTTGTGTTACTTCCCTTTTGTTCTTAACGGACAGAACCAGGATGCGATTTGAATTTATGGGCCGTACTATTTTATGCCCTTCGCTTCTTGCACAGCCTGGATCACTTGCACGGGGCCAAGAAGCCCGGAAGGTTGCAGCGGCGCGTTCGCCTTATAGAACTTCGGCGAAGTGAAGGCATAAGTCTTGGTGACGTTTGGCTGGCGATCTCCAATGATGCGATTCGCCCAGCCATTCGTTACCTTTATTTCGACGGTATTGGCGCCGGGGCGTAATACGGAAGTCGCATCCACCCGATAGGGCGTCTTCCAGACGATACCCAGAGGTTTGCCGTTCACCGAAACTTCGGCAAGATTTTTGACCTCACCGAGATCGATCCAAAGTTGCGCGCCCGGCTTGAACCAATCGGAGGCCGCCTGAAGCGTTTTTGTATAGGTTCCCGTTCCACCGAAGTACTTCACACCCTCGTCCGTGCTTTCCTGCCAGGGGACAAGTTTGTCCAAGGTGATTTGCGGAGGCGCTCCACGGTCTGGCTGAAAGCTCAACTGCCACGGACCTGCAATGGTAGCGATTGATCTTTCGACAACTGCGGGTAAAGTGCGGACTGTCGCTTTCGCCGGATGACGGAAAACGACGAATACGGTTTCCCACGGACCCAGGTGCAAGGGCACCGTGGTTCGACCATTCACGCTCTTGTAGGAAGCGGGCTCAATCTTTCCAGTGTCCGCATGCCAACGTTCAGCTTCCCTGCCATCGATGCGGAAAGTGGTCTCCAACTCTTCGGAGCGATCATTGCGATTGTCTACATAATACAGGTCGGCGCCGTCGAGCCTGCGATGCACGAAGAGCAGTTCGGTATCTGGCTTTGGCTTGGTGTATTCGAAATCGGGAGCCACCTTCAAGGTGGCCAGCACGTCGCCCAACTTCTCGTTGCCGTGCACCCTGCCTTTGCCAACGCTGTTTCCTGCCCCAGTGGAGCCCCAGAGCTGATCCACTACGCTTTGGAACTCCCTGGGGTCGTCGCTCAAACTAGGCGTGGCGACCGGTTTTGGACCACAAACAACTGCCCCGGCCTGCACCAGATCACGAATCCTTCGCAAAACCGGGAGCGACATGTGCTGGCTGAAAGGATCGAGGGCAAGGACGCGATATCTCATGCCACTGGCGGTGGCGAGTTCGCCGTTTTCGACAGTAAGGAGATGCACTAGAGCATCGGCATTGACGTAATCAAAGTTGTAGCCCACGGGAACGTCAGGACTTTTCGAGCCAAACAAAGCTGTGATGTTCGAGTCCTCTCCGTAAAAATAAATGACATCGGCGGCGAAACGTCCTTGCTGCAAGAGATAACTGTTGCGTGCAAGGTAAGTCACCCAGGGCTTTGCTAGTTCCGCCCAAGTTTCATTACGGGTGAACCACTGCCCAAAGGGGCCCAGAGCAAGACCCGGTTTTTTGTCGAGCAACGGCTGGTGAACCGAGGTGTGAATAACGAAGCGGTTCAGTCCCATGGCCAATTCCTCGTCGGCGGTTGGTTTTAGTGTGGCAGGTGACCAGGCCCAAGCCCCGGAAGCGGCCGTGAGCGACTCCGCTGCCACAAGATTCTGACCGTAGAGGTGAGCGACCGAGGCGGATTCGCGGACATCGGCGTTGTAACCGTATAGCTCTTTGTTTACGCCGGGAGTCTGTGTCCAGGTAGCGGACATGGGAACGGTGTTGCTCCGTTTAACCTGCATGCCGTCGCCAATAAACGCGCGGCCCTCTTCGTGAGACTCACCATAGTGTCCCATGCCGCGCTCTTTCAAAATCGCTGTGATTAGGTCGTAGTGATATTCGGCGAGCATGTCGGAAAGCGATAGACGGAAATCCCACAGGAAACGATCGCTGGATTCCGCGCTTTCGATCACTCGCCCTGCTAGAACGGGCATCCACGGACGCGGATCGTAACCGCGACGTTTCGTGAACTCCGCGACCAGGTTGTCGGTCCAGTTCTGCGTGCCCGCTTCCCAGCTATCGTTGATCACATATTGCAAGCCGCGCTTGCCCATGAGCGGGCCGACGGCGCTCTTGTAGTTGTCGAGATACGTGTTCATATACTCGCGGACGTAGTCGGGATTCAGCTTGTCGACTTCCAACCCGGTACCTTCTGGAGACGCTGGATGGTTGGTAATGCCGAGCAAGGAGTAGCCAAAGCGCATGATCACCCAACGACCCGGAGGCAGAGTCCAATCGAGCGAGCCGTCCGGACGCATCTTGGACGTAAGATCCACCACTGCACTTTTCGCGACAGCGTCTGTCGCAGCCACGTTTGGAGTGGGAGCTGCGTAGAGATTCGTCAAAGTTGCAAATGCAGCTTTTTCTTCCACGCGGTTAACACGTGGTCCGGCGTGAAGCGCCATTTCCGCAATCGCATAATCCTTGGACGCCGGCACGTTAAAATCGCCAAAATCGGCGTCGAATTGCATCGCAGGTGGACCTGTAAATGGGGGCGGGGTGGTGAAAATCACTCGAAAAAAGCGCGCTACCGTTTCCGGAAAGGAAATCGTGTGTACCTGAGCACCGTCGTTGGGAACCGTGGCAACCTCGCGGTACGACTTGCCGTCATCGCTTGCCTCCAAATCAGGTCCCGGGGCAGCCCCGCCCATAATGTCCTGAAATGGATTTACGGGACCTCCGAAAGCAAACGTGAGCGCGCGAATCGTTTGAGGCTTGGCAAATTCGAATTGAACCCAGGCCTGCTGGCCGACAGGTGCCTTGGGCAACGCCGTGGTTTTTGTAAAGTCGCCGTCCGCCAGTACAGAGGAGTCAATGTTTCCGCTGCTGGAGGTCACCTTTGGGTGCAATTCACCATCAGGGACATCACTTCCCGGCGCAGGGTAAGCAATAACTGCGGTGTCGGCATAAAATTCAGGTGGGGCTGGAGGTTTTTCGCCGCTGATACTCGCGAGAAAATCAAAAAGCGGAATATTCTGATAAGGACCGGTTATAGCGGGTGGTTTGGGAACCTTGCCTAAGAAAGGCTGGCCGCCTTGAACGAAGGTTTCGCTCCAGACAAACTTTTTCATACCGTGGGAAGGCTTGACCCACGGGCCACCGGACTCGCTCCAACCGGGTGAGCCAGCGATGGCCTCCTCCAAGCCAAGTTGGTCAGCAAGGTTTGTCGCATATTGAAAAGCGTCTTTCCATTCCGGTGTCATGTAGACAAGCCGTTTGTCTACCAACTTTGGAGTCGTTAGTGCGGCGTCAAAATTCTGGAAACCGCCGATGCCCACGCGTTTCATCCACTCAAGGTCTAGTTTGATTCCTTCCTTTGTAATATTCCCGTTCATCCAGTGCCACCAAACACGGGGCTTTGCGGAATCCGGCGGGTTGAGGAAGCCATTTTCAAGTGTGTCGCCAGGTGTCTGCCCCGGTACGCGAGCCACAAGGTAAACAGTCAATACAGAGAGCAGCGAAACTAGTTTCGCTAAATTCCAAGTCCTGCGCATGAAACACCTCGCTCTTTTTTTCTGAAAACTGGGTCCTTCGGCAGCAAAGAGTTACCTCGTGCACCCACGCCCCCTCTTGCTGTGGCTTAGCTCTTATTTTCTTAAGGCCTTCAAGGCTGTGGTAATTTGACCCTAAAGGTGTAGGCTCCTGCCGGGACTTCGAACACTTCTTCTGCCCCCTGCTTCCCAATGACCTTCGCTTTTGAATTCGCAATAGTCTGGCCGTCAAGACTCCAACGACTGACCTGCTCGGATGAAATCGGCAAGACTCCTTTTGTGTTAGGAGGGAGAGTGACCTTCCACACTGCTTCCGTTCCGTTCACTGACCAGGTGGATCGAATTGTTCCATAAGCGGATTGATAGGCAAGCTCCAGGCTGCCGAGCCGCGAATCGAAATTCGGATGGAGAAAGATGGTATGAAATCCCGGATCCCTGGCCGTTGTGTCGACGCCCGCAGCGTAGCGGTAGATCCAGTCCGCGACGGCGCCATAGGCATAGTGATTGTAGGAATTCATGCTGGGATCACCGCGCATCTGATCCCCATTCCAGCGTTCCCACATGGTGGTTGCACCATGCCCCACGAGGTAGCCCCAGGAGGGATACTCGGTGTTCAGCAACAAGCGATACGCCACATCGGTGTGGCCGGTGTCCGCAAGGGCCTCCAGCAAATACGGAGTACCGAGAAAGCCGGTGGCCAGCCGTCCGTGATTTGCGGCGATTTTGTCTACCAACTTTTGGGCTGCCGCTTTGCGAAGTGAGTTCGGAAGTAGGTTCATTTTAAGCGCAAGGACATATCCGGTTTGTGTATCTACTGGCTTATCGCTGAGTTTTGTTTCAGTGCCTGAGGCAAAGACCGGCGCTGGGGGCACACTACCAACGAATCCGTCTGCCCGCACGTACGCTGTATTGAAGGAGTCTTTAATTCTCTCGAAGAGATCGCTGTATTTCTTCTCTTCGTCATTCTTCCCTAGCGCGTGGGCCATTTGCTTCATCAAGGTCACGTCATAAGCCCAATAGGCAGTTGCGATGATGTCTTCCGGCGTAGGGCCCTCCGGCGAGAGCCAATCACCGAAGGGAATTCCATAGTTCTTCTTCCACAAATAATCCGGGTTCGCACTCTCGATGGCCGCGAGATACTTTTCCATTCCCCGCCAGTTTTGCTCGATGATCGATTTGTCCCCGGTCTGATTCCATGAAGTCCAGGGAATGATCACGCCGGCATCGCTCCATCCGGCGCCAAAACCCGGATTTGGCTGGATCGTGCCCGGGGCGAAAATGCCATACATGTCTGAACCTACCTGGGTGCCAACCAGGTCAACGCCATATTTTCTAGAGAAGGCGGTCAAATCCATGTTGTAGGAGGCCGCGCGCCAAAAGACCTGCGCATCGGCGGTCCAGCCCAATCGCTCATCGCGCTGCGGGCAATCCGTAGGCACGCCGACGAAATTCGAACGCTGCCCCCAAAGGATATTGCTCCAGAGCTGATTTACCATCGAACTTCCAGTGTGCAACTGCATTGTAAAAGGAGCATCGGTGTGAAAGGCGACAGCCTTGAGCGATTCCGCTGTTGGTTTCCCCGGAAAGCCGGTGATTTCGACATAGCGGAATCCATGGAACGTGAAAGCAGGCTGATACTCTTCGATGCCCTTCCCCGCAGTGATGAAGTGGTCGGTAGCTTTGGCCGTACGTAGGTTTTCCACGTACACCGTGCCATCTGGGTTCACAACTTCGGCAAATCGCAGCCGGATGTCCCTGCCTGCCGGTCCCTGCACATGCAATTGCGCGACACCGCTGAGATTCTGACCAAAGTCAAAAATGAAAACGCCGGGCTTCGGGTTGGTGATCGCTTTCGCGGTCAGGATTTTCTCCTGCCGGATCGGTTGAAAGTATTGCGAGACGATTTCCGGCTCTAGCGGACGGATTTCTTGAGCCACTTCCCAGTGTGAATCGTCAAACGCCGCATTATCCCAGCCCGCCTGCACGCGGCGCGCATCATAAGTTTCGCCATCGTAAATCTCCGCAAATAAGATGGGAGAGAGGTCAGCTTTCCAGGACTCGTCTGTGACAACCCATTCGACGGACCCATCGCGGTGCTCGATCCGCAATTGCGCCTTCAGGGCGGGGGGCGTAGTTCCGTAGTTGTAACCCTGCCCGAACCACTGAAGAGGCGTGGTATACCAGCCTGGTGCGAGAAAAGCAGCGATGGCGTTCTTTCCTGTCGTAATATCGCTTGTGACGTCATACGCCTGATACGCAACGTGCTGGCGGAAATCCATCCAGCCAGGTGAAAGAATTTGATCGCCTACCGGCTTGCCGTTGATGTGAAACTTGTACGCGCCCAGAGCAGTCGCGTACAACCGCACTGATTTTGCGGGCTTCTCCATCTCAAAACTACGGCGGAGGATGGGAGCTGGCCCTGTGTTCCACGGTTTTCCTAGTTTTGTGAGTCCAGAATTTGACGGTGGCGGAACGTAAGGCTCGGCCTCTGCCCATGAACAATCGTCGAATTCCCGTCCAAACCATTCGCCCGTAGCGTTCAGGGCGGACTTCCATCCCCGCCCACCGGTCGCAAATACCTCCACCGAGCCATCTGTCATCTCGATGTACAAAGTCGCGCTCATGGGTGTCTGGCCGTTACCGGCCGGAGCTCGTTGGTTCCGCGGGGCATAGCGAATCACTTCGATCCCCAGAACATTTTTCCCTGATTGAATCTCAGCAGTAATGTTTTTCTGTTTGTAATGCAACCACGGCATTTGCCCCCAGGGCGGAAGCGGGTCCGCATTCAAGACTTGCTTTCCATTCACCCAGGCCGCGGTGGTGTTCTCACCGGTCACAAAAAGATCCGCATTCTTCACGGATCTGCCTACCTCAAAGACAAAACGAAACTTGTGGTGTGTGTCACCGGTAGCGTGGAAGTTTTCGACCTTTGGGTTGGTGACCCAAGCGGCGTCAGCCTCCCGAACACGCCGGTATTCGTGGTCCTCGCTTCCAATCCACTTGGCGCGCCATTCCGTGGCATCCAACAGTCCTGTTTCCCACCAGCTTGCGTCGCTTGCTGGATAGGGCTTGCCATCCTTATCCCAGACTTTCACGCGCCAAAAGTAGCGCTTCTCCGGAAGCAATGCAGGACCAGCGTAGCTCACCCCTGCCGACTCATCGGATTCAACCCTACCACTGTCCCACACATCGGATTTGCCGGTGGCAAGAAGTGCAGAGTTCGAAGCAACCTGAATTTCATAAGCCGTCTGCCGCGCCCCGTATCGCTCATCCTGCAACTGCCACGAAAGCAGGGGATGTTGCGAATCGATTCCTAACGGGTTCACCAGCGAATCGCATTTAAGTTGTCGCGGTTTCATCGAAACCGATTGCCCCGATCCAACCTGCGTCCACAATGTGCTCAGAAGAAAAAGAAGCGCAATACGCCGCGGCGACAGGAAAAGATCTATTGCCGGCTGGTTTTGATTCAAAGAACACTCTCCCATACCCTTTGGTCTCCTGTTGCCATTCGTTGTGAAGCGTTTTTCAGTCTATGGTTCGGCGCTCGGCTCGATTACTTGCTTGCTGACTTCACTCGGTGATTTCGGCTCTTTCATCCCTGCTTGTTGAAGCGTCTTCTGGTGTAACCGCTGAAATTCCGCGAGCGCCTTCTGTTGGAGGGCAACATTCCCAAGCGATTTCTGAGCTCGGGAGAGGCGGTACCATGCTACCTCGTCCTCGGGATCGAGCTTCACCGCTTTCTGGAGGTGCAGCAGTGCAAGCTTTGGCTCGCTTTGCGACATGAGGACCGCTGCTAATCCCAGGTGTGCCTCTTCAAAATCTGGATAGAACTTTAGGGCTTGCTCAAAGTATCTTTCTGCTTCCTCGAGCAGTCCGGCGCTGCGAGATGCTTCTCCGATCTCGTAGGCGGCACTGGCATCACTTGGATCCAATACTAACTCCTGCTTGAATTCCTTCATTGCTTCTGCTTTGAGTTCAGCGGAGTTGTTCTGCCGTGATTGTGCAAGAATCGTCCGGCCTAACCGGTAGTGAATGCGCGACCGATTAGGATCCAGAGCGAGCACGTGGCGGTACTCTCCGACCGCCTCGGTATAAGCTCCCTGGCTCTCATACGCTTCAGCTGCCGCCAGACTCTTCCAGATGGAATCCGGTGCCACTTGCGAGAGCCGCTGGATGGTTACGAAGGCCTGATTTCCATAGATACGCGCGGTGTGATAGAGAACCTCCGGATCGTCGGGATAGAGCCGATTCAATTCCAAAGCCAATGCGACAGATTTGTTCTCCTCCTTCAAGCCGGTGTCGGCCCTCAGAAGCTGGAGGCTGCACATGCGCTTCAACTCGGGATCGGTAGAGTGGCGAAAACACTTCTCTAACCCCGGACTAGCCTCGCTGTATCTACCAAGTTCCGATAATGACATCGCCAGCAATGATTCTGTCTTCGGCAAATTCGCTCTCAATTTGAGAGCTTGCCTTAGTGCACCGACTGCCTTCTCGAACTTTTTTTCCTGAAAGTAGATGGCCCCCAGATTCGCGTGCACTTCGGCCGTTCCCGGAGACAATTCCCTCAGTTTTTCGAACGCGGCTTCCGCTTCGAAGTATCGGCCATCTTCCAGCGCTTTCTGACCGATTTCCGCGTACCGATCGAGTTCCTTGGAAGCACTTGTCTGCGCCGTGCCCGCAGGAGCAAGAATCGAAACCACGACGAAGATCGCACCCGCGATTTTTCCAAGGCAGCTCATGATGGTGCTTGTACTACCCGTCACAGAGATTCGCCAGGCCCTCGCCAACCTGGCGGATCTCTTCGGGGTGGGTAGGCGGTGCACCAAGCTTAGAAAGTCAGCCTCGCTCCAAGCTGTACTTGCCTGGCCGTTCGAGCGTCTATGATCTGCCCGAATCTCCCGGTCGGGTCTTGTAAATTGTCAGATACGGCACCCGTACCGGGACCGGACGATGCCGCGAGGGCAGAACCTGGATCCACACCAAATTGCGTGTGATTGAAGCTATTGAAGGTGTCCACCCGAATCTGCAAGCCAACCCTTTCTGTGAAATTAAACGTCTTGGCAAGGGTGATGTCCCAATTGTTGATTCCCGGGCCACGCAAAATGTTGCGGCCGGCATTGCCAAATGTGCCGGCAAGGGGCTGCGTAAAGCACGCGGTATTGAACCACTCCGTAGGGCTCTTATGAAATCCGCTATTTGGGTTGCAGCCGGAAACTATGTTGGGACGCGCATTGAATCGTTGGTATGCGGGGAAAAGGGGAAGCCTTTCTGAAAGGTGGTCACCGCCGAGAGTTGCCATCCGCCTACGGCAAGGTCTACAACTTTGCTGGCGTTGCTCAGGTGACTCTTCCCACGTCCAAACGGCAATTGGTAAATGACACTGTTCACAAAGCGATGGTTCACGTCGAAATCCGATCGCCCGTAATCTTGGGCCGGATTGTGATCGTTCAGGTGTCCCGAAAAACCATTTGTCGCGCCAATTCCTGCCGCAGCGGACTTGTCATCGAGACTCTTCGCCCAGGTATATACGGACAAGAAGGCAATGTCTTTCCCATGATGATTCACAGTGACATTCCCCGCATGGTATTTGGAATATCCCTGCCAGAGGCTATCCAAAGTGATCGTCCCGGAGAAATTAGCGTACGGCTTGCGAGAGTTCGCCGGACAATCGCCGAGGGTAACGTTCGCCGGGATGTTGCAAAACGCCGGATCAGTCACAGGGAACGGCTGATTGATGTTGGAGCGATCCAGTAAATGCGTTCCCTTGTTACCGACGTAGTTCACCTCCAACGTTGTGTTCCAGCCAAGGTCGCGCTGCACAGAGAGGGACCACTGCTGTACGTATGGATTTCGTGGCGTCTCGGAAATGATTACTGCAATGAACTGCGCCCCTTGCGCCGCGATAGTGACTGGTTTCAGCGCGCTCAGCGCGGGAAACAGATTATCTGTCAGCTTCGGCGCGACGGCAGGGATCTGTGTTGCGGGACTTAGGTTTGTGCGTGTGACGAACGGATAGAGATCTCCGGAGTCGTCGATCTCTCTTGTTTCCGAGGAATCCCAATAGATTCCGTATCCTCCTCGAATCACAGTCTTGTTCCCGCCGAACGGCCGGAAGGCGAAGCCGATGCGCGGCGCAAAGGGCTTCTTCGAACCGTCAGCAGGATTGTTCCAGCCGCAATAGTCGTAAAAGCCGTTGCCGGCAGGGGCGATGCCGTCCGTTAATAAGGTTTTGTCGGCGAAGCACAATCCGCCCGCGGTATTTTGCCTGTTGATCCAGAACATCTTGTTATTCGTTTCGGTCGGTACGCTGCGGTAGTCCCACCTCAGGCCGAGATTTAGCGTCAATTTGTTGGTCACCTTCCAGTCGTCTTGTACATACGGCGCTGTATACAGAAAGTGGAACTGGTTTAGATTTCCGGCAATCTTTGGATTACTGAATGGGCCGGGCTGAAACGTCGAGGCGCCAGCGTAGTAGCCCAGCAGGAAATCTGCAACAGCATTCCCGGTTCCGCACAGGCCCGATGGCGTTGTGCAACTACCGTTGGCGCTGTTTTGAAGTACGAGCGTGTTGTTGAAACCATAGCTGCCCAGGAAATTCGAGGAAAGATTGCGTCTCTGAACCCATTTGCGATAGTCGAAGCCCACTGTGATGGTGTGTTTCCCCCGGATCATCGAAACTGAATCCGAGAACTGCCACATCGGAATGTTGCTGTAGGTTGGGTTGTTCCCGGGGCTGCCGGCGGACCCGGAAAAACTCTGAAAGCCGATTGTCGGGAAGCCTTTGCCGTAGCTGGGCAGGGTCGTAAAAATTCCCGAGAATCCCAGCGCGGTAATACTCGCATCACTGATGGGCGTCGCCCCTTGGATGGCCGTAGCCTCCAGGCGGCCAAATCGGAAGGTATTGATGTTCCTTTGACCGAGCGAAATCGTGTGCGAAATCGCCCAGCTCGTGGAATCCTGGGTGAAAATGTTTAGTCCGTCTGGGATCGATGTCGTGCCTGCATTTTCATTGGAATAGTTTGCTTTCGTGTAGCGGAAGCCCACCGATCCGTAGCGCCCCAAATTCTGATCCACCTTGTATGTCTGCTGATTTGTGTTATTCGGCAGCGTAGTCCTAATTGCGAGGCTGCACAGACCCGTGCTGTCACAGTTGCTGGGATTGGGGTTTGCAAAAATGTTTGCTCCTAATGCCACTTTGGCAAGCCTGGAAAAACGGGTGGGGTCAATTTTGTTGCCGGGGAACGGCTGACCGGTCTGCGGATCGACAGGCGAACAGGGCAAATTCTTGCTTAGGTTTGTGGTGCAGCCAGCGGTCCCATACGCAGGCAAACTCAAGCTTGAAAAATCACCGCCCAGTTCCGTCAAGCCTGGAACGGTGTCTCCAATGTTCGTTCCATTGCGGATGCGCCATCCTTCATAATTCACTAGCCAAAAGGTCTTGTTTCGTCCGTCGTAGAGCTTGGGAATATAAGCCGGACCGCTGGCGACAAAGCCAAACTGATTTTGGCGCAATTCCGCTTTTACGGGTTGCGCCTGCCCTGGCAGAGGATTTGGAACAATCGTCAACGCATCCAGCGCATCATTCCGGCCAAAATAGAAAACAGAGCCATGTATGTCATTGCCGCCGCTCCGGCTGACCAGGTTGACCTGATTCGCGCTGAAGCCGAACTCCGCGGAATAGGTCTCGCTCTGCACCTTGAATTCCTGAATCGCATCTTGCGACAGAATCACCGCCGGCGTATTCAACGCTGTGTCAGTGTTGGCCAAACCGTCCAGGGTGTAGTTGTTCGACTCTGGCCGCCCGCCGTTGATGCTGATAGCATTACCGGCTCCCTGGCGCATTTGCCCCTGTTCGCCCACGGTCTGCACAGCGCCTGCGGTAATGAACAGCAGGTTCAGGAAGTTCCGGCCGTTGAGCGGAAGTTCTTCTACCTGAGTCCTGCTCACAACCTGCGCGACTGCAGCACTGTCGGTATCCAGCGCGAGGGCGCCGGCGTTCACTTCAACCTGTGTGGTCACCGCGCCTATTTTGAGGGCGACGTCCACGCGGCGCTCCTGGGCCACAACCAGTGAGATATTGTCTACAACGGACTTTTCGAATCCTGCGGCTTCGACTGTCACACGGTACATTCCCGGACGCAGGTAAGGCACCGCATAGTTTCCGGAGTCATTCGTCGTGATCTCCTTCGTGATATTCGTGGCTATGTTGGTAACTTGCACCTTCGCGTTGGCCAAGGCCGCCCCGCTAGCATCCGTAATCGTTCCCACAATCGACCCGACATCCCCGCCTTGGCCGTACACTGATCCGGCAATCGTCAAAGCAACTAGTAGACAGAGCAGAAGACTTCGCAGTTTCATTTCGCCCTCCAGATATTCATCGACTCAGTCACCCCAATTTCGAGTTCCCTAGTTCATGGGCGTCATCGAGCCACCCGAGGTCGTTCTCTCAAGGAGACAGGCCAGCCTGATCGGTGCTCCTATCCTCGACTTACGAAACCCCGCAAAATCTGTTCTTGAATAACCCGCCCGCGCTGTAGCACGTGCGGGACACCTAGGCACTTCATACTGTTGGGCGGACTGTAGCGGCAAAATTTAGATGCTGTCAATAGAAAAATGAATTTGTTTACCTATTGAAATTTGAGGTGGTATGATTTCTCTATTGCAATCGAACACACCTATCCGTTATTGGGCAGGAAGGTCGCCGATTTAGGCGTAGGACGCCGCTGCGCCGGTGTGACGGTCCCGGCGCTCGCGCGTCACCCGCTCCAGGTAACCGCTTTCTCGAAAGGCCTTCATGGGATCTTCGGGCAAGCCCTTGGATTTCCGCCACTCCGCGATAATGGATCGCACTTCCAGCCAGAAGGCGCTGCGTAAACATTCCTCCGCATCCACAAGAGAACAGCTTTGCTGAAGCCCTACAAGCCGTCCGTGATCCACGGTGGCCGCCTTCGCGTAGAGCTCTTGTGCCGTGCATACCGTTTGGATCATGGCTTCGATCTTCCCTTTCAGATTGTGGCTCTGGTCCACCATGAACGCGATATCTGTGGCTGCGCCATTTTCTGCTTCGAACGCAAGAATCTCGTGAAAGATGCGGAATACCTGATAGGGGTCGATGGAACCAAGAGTGAGGTCGTCGTCCGCGTATCGCCGGTCATTGAAATGAAACCCACCAATCATTTTGTGATGGAGCAGCCAGGCGACAACTTGCTCTATGTTTTGTGCCTGGTAGTGATGACCCGTGTCTACGAGCACATACGCCTGCAGACCAGCGGCTTTGGCCAAGAGAAAGGCCATGCCCCAATCAGCGATGTCGGTGTGATAGAACGCCGGCTCGAAGGGCTTGTATTCGACGAGCAGCCTCTGGCCAGGCCGCAGCGCCGCATGCACTTTCTTCAGCCCCTCCTCAAAATAGCCGATTCGCTTCCGAATGCTCTGAGTCCCGGGATAATTGGAACCGTCCGCAAACCATGGCGAGATGTCCCTGCAACCGAGCGCTTCTGCGATTCTGACGCAATCGAGAATATGGTTTAGAGCTTTGCGGCGAATGGATGCGTCGGGGTTTCCAACCGATCCATATTTGTATTCCTGGTCCTGAAACACGTTTGGATTGATCGAACCCGGTTTGACCCCATGTTTCTTAGCGAGCTCTTCTACCTTGTTCGTGTCTTCCAACCCTTTCGGAAGGTCCCACTGGACGTGCAATGCCAGGGTCGGGCAGGCGCCTGTCACTTTGTGCACCTGGGCGGCATCGCTGAATTTTTCTTCGATGGTGGTGGCGGCGGCAGACTGGATAAATTTGCCGAATCGGGTGCCCGTATTCGCAAAACCCCACGACGGGAGCTCTATCCGAAGGTTATCGAGCGCCTTCCAAACCACCTCTGCCTGCTTAGTCTTCATAGTGACCTCGACGCTTGCCTGCGAACAAATCGCTTGGCTATTGAAGAGTTCTCAGACTGCTTTTCGACTCCCAACTTCTTCGAACGACGGCGCTTCTAATTCCTCAGCCCACTTCGCCACAGCGGAAACGGCCACTCCTGTTGTGTCGTTCCAACTTCCCTGCAGGGCCGCCATCTGGATGGCGAAATTGCCCAGCGTCGTGGACTCGGTCGACCCGAGAATCACCTCCAGCCCCGTCCGCTCCGCGGTGAGGCGATTCAATAAGGAATTCTTGCTTCCGCCGCCTACGATAAAGAGCCGCTTCAGTTTCCTGCCGGTGATTGCGGCAATTGAACCAAGTACTTCTGCATATCGGTTGGCCATGCTGTGAAAGATCGTATTCGCAATGAGAGGAATATCGCGGCTCTCCGGTGAAAATGCTGGACGATCCGCGCGCTGGAGTTGCGCATTAATCTTCCCAAGGATGTCACCGGGAAGCGCCAATGGAGGATCGTCAACATCAATTAAACAGTCGGGAGGAGGAAGAGTCTCGCACTCCTGCACCAACTCATTCAACGATACCGCCATCCCGCGTTCTTCCCACTCATCCATGCACTGTCGGATCAGCCACATCCCGTTCACATTCTTCAGAAAGCAAATGGATCTCCCCGCGCCTCCCAGATTCGTAAAATTCATTTGTCGTGCCTCATCACTCACGCACGGAGTTGAAAGAAGTGTTCCGACAAGCGACCACGTGCCCGAGCTGATGAATGCCCAATCTCCCCCGCTCGCGGGAATCGCAGCGATGGCTGATGCGGTGTCATGGCAAGCAGGAACGATCAATTTGGTGTCTCGAAAAGCGGGGAGTCTGCTGAGTTCTCCGCCGAGATTACCGACGATGGAGCCTGTGGGCACGATCTTGGGCGCCGCGGAAAGATCCAATTCCAACGGCTGAAATATCTCCTCGCACCATTCCTGGCCGCCCAGGCGCACTAACTGCGTATGCGTGGAATTTGAGTATTCCGCGACGCGACGCCCGCCCAGCCGGTAAGTCACATACTCCGGCAAGTTGAGCCACGGCACGCTGGTACTCCTGCCCGCCAGTTTATCTGCGTAAAGCTGATAGAGTGTGTTCAAGCCCAGCAACTGAATACCGGTCAAAGAGTAAAGCCGTCGTGGAGAGATAATCTCGTGTACCTTCTCTTGGGAGACCTGTGTTCGTTCATCCCGATAGCAGAAAGGATCAGCGATTGCATCGCCATTCTCATTCAAGCGAACATAGTCAACCGCCCATCCATCCACGCCGATCGCCCCAATTCCTTCGGGCGCTGCCTCTCCACACAAGCGTAGCCCATCCTTGACCCCGTCAAAAATTCCGCCGATATCCCAGCGAAGGCCCTCCTGCGTAGTAATAGGAGCATTGGGGAAACGGTGCACAACTCGAATGTGAGGCCGGCCTTGTCTCCATTTCAATAGCGATACACGACAACTCTGTGCGCCTAAATCCACGGCAACAAGAGCTGCTCTTTTCGCCGGCGACTCCATTGTGTTTGCTCGCGATCTCTGCAGCCGCTTACGGGTCACCCTCTTTGGGAAAATGGCCCTATCTAAGGAACGCTTCCGTAAGACCACCATCCACAGGAATCAGATGACCCGTCGTGCAGCGGGACTCCGGTCCCGCCAAAAACAGAATTGCCGCGGCACAATCTTGCGGGTCAATGGGCTGATGCGTCAGCGTCCGCTTGGCGTAAAACTCGGCCAACAGTCCACGCAATTGTTCATCCGTCGCCTGGAGGTCAAACTTGATTTCATATTTCGTAAGGGAAGCAATCACGCGGTCGCGGGGAAACATCGTTGATCCCTTAACCACGGTAGCGGGACTGATTCCGTTTACCCGCACCTTTGGCGCAAGCGATATCGCCAGTTCGCGTACGAGATGACTGAGCGCCGCCTTGCTCACGTCATAGGCTTCGCTGCCGCGCTTGGGCACTACGGCATTCGCGGAACTCGTCAAGACAATGCTCCCGTCCAGATCTTGTTCACGCAGAATGTGGGCAAGTTCGTCCGCCAGGCGGTGGTTCGCAGTGACATTGATGTCCAGAGTTGCACTCCATTGCCCATCATGAATTACGCCGTCAGGCGATGACGGGAATATGGCGGCTGTATTGATCAGAATGTCGATGCCGCCGTACATGGAAATCACTTCTCGAAAAGCCTTGCGGATGGCTGCACGTTCGCGGATATCGATAGACACGACGGCGGCCGATTCTTTCCCGGCAATCTTTTGCGCTTCCGCTGCGGTTTTCTTCGCGGCATCCATGTCGCGGTCCGCGATGACCACGTGCGCTCCACGTTGCGCAGCCTTCCAAGAGGTTGACTGGCCCACTCCGTTTCCGCCTCCGACCACGACCACTACGCGCCTGCTAAGTTCTTGTTCTGGTGGTTGGCGCTGGATTTTTGCTTCTTCCAGCTTCCAATACTCGATGCGAAACGCTTCCGATGGCGGCAGAGCCACATAATTGTCGTGGACGGTAAAGGCGTCCGTTTTTGCGGCGGGTCCCGCCTGAGGCAAAACTTCGGGACTCTTCCCAGAACCAAGAGCGGTTGCGCCTTCCATGACGTGGATTGCATTGGTATAGAACTCTCCGGTGATTCGTGATTCCGTTTTGTTTTTGCCAAAACTGAACATGCCGATGCCGGGAATCAGTACAACGGTGGGATTGGCGTCCCGCATTTGAGGTGAGTCCGATACTGCAAATGAGTGGTAATACTGCTTGTACTCTTCCCGGTAGACCTTCAGCTCGGCGTCGAATTTTTCGCGGAGACCGCTCAATGTGCTCGACGGTTCCCAGGCCACGAAGAGCGGCCGAATTTTCGTTCGAACGAAATGATCGGGACAGCTTGTCCCCAGATGCGCCAGCTTTTGGGCATCACGCGAATTGACGAAACGCAGGACCTCCGCGCTGCTGCTGAAACTTCCAATCATGCGCTGCCGACCAGAAACGCGGCCGCGGATGAATGGAAAAATGTCCAGAGCTAATTCGCGATAGTTTTCAAGCGTCGCTGAAAGAGCGCCGCTGAACAGCGCATTTCCCTTTTCTTCTACATGCTTCAAGACGAATTGGCCCAATTGATCGATGATAGTCAGCGTGTTGGAATAACACTCACGCTGCGTTTCTCCCCAGGTAAAGAGACCATGACCACCCAAAACGATTCCGTCGCAGCCCTTGTTGGAGCTAATCGCCTGACGCAACATCATCGCAAGTTCAAATCCCGGCCGTTGCCAGGGCAGCCAGACCAATCTGTGTTCGAAGAGACGATTGAACTCCTCCATTTTCTCGCGCCCGTTTGCCGCCGCGGCCAGAGCGATTCCCCAGTCCGGATGGAGATGATCGACATGGGCAAAGGGAAGAAAACCATGCAGTGCGGTATCAATCGAAGTTGCTACGGTGTTGTTCCCAAAGGCGCACAGGGGGTACATCTCCACCATCTCGTCTTCGAATTCCACGCCGCGGTATCGTTGCGCCGTGGAATGCAGCTTGTCGAGATACAAAGCCGCAAAGCCTTTCCGTTGAATGCTTCCGAGGTCTCCGCCACTGCCCTTAATCCATAGGACCGCTGCCTTATTCCCGTCGAGAGGGTCCAATTCGTCAATTTTGGAACTGGTGTTCCCTCCACCAAAATTCGTAATTCGCAAATCCGATCCCAATAAGTTGGACCGGTACCGCAACAATTCAGCGTCGTCGAGGCTCTTGGCAACCTGGTCCTCCCAGCGATTTTCTAGGTATCGAAGTTTCTCTTTGGATTTCATGGGAAAAACCATCGTCGGCTTCCACGCGAGCAGGTTGCCCGATTAATTCCGGTTTCGACCACCAGAAGCGTTCTAGACGATACGCTCCGGGAAGAAAGACTGCAATAGGTTAATTCTTTCAATAGAGGAATAATTGCCAGCTGGATCATGTCTGCTTTAGCAGTGGTTCTGGTATCAAGCGGACCGCGCATTCCTGCGCCTTGTGCCGCTTCGCCAGTCACGCTCAGCTTGCCGCCCGCGCTCTTTTTGCTAACGAGGTGGCTGTGACTAGCTTGTGCGCAACGTAATTGTAAGGCGGCACGGTTTGCCCGTTTAGGATTCCCAATCCCAGTTGTATCAATCGCGGACCATAGCTTCCCGCTTCATGTGATACAGAAGCAATATAGGGTGTCCCGGGAGTCTTCATCTCTTCGAGTGCCTCATAGATGCAATCCTGGCCGACGATCGCAACGCCTTTTTCTCTCTTCATTTCTCTCACCGCCTGCAGAGCTCCCAGCCCGCTGGTATCGGTGGCTGCTGCGATCAGCAGCCCGCGTTTTTTCGAATGCCGTCGAAGGAAGTCTTGCACCTGCCGGCAGCTTTTCTCTCGTAAGCCTTCTCCGTCCATCAAAACGTAAGCGTCATGCTTCAGGCCAGGGAGCCGCGAGCGCACGCCCGCGAAAGCGCCGGTGATCCGGCTTTGCACCAGCGGCCCCGCCTCTTCAATCCCCAATCCAAGGACTCTGCTGACCTCGCCACCCCAATGAGTCTTAGCAAAATAGGCCAAATACTGGCCCGCCTCAAAACCAACCCTGTAATTATCCACTCCAAAGTAAGTGGCGTGTGGATGGGGAATGTCTACAGCAATCAATGGAATCCCTGCTCCACTAATTTTGTCGGCGATGGCCGGCGCGATTCGCTGATCGATCTGGAATTCGATGACCAGGTCAACCTGCTGTCGGACAAATTCCTCTGCATTCCGCACTGCCGTCTGCGCATCATAGTGGTTGTCCAGGACTAACAAATCTACTCCCGCCGAGTTCGCCGCCGCTTGCAGGCTCTCTCTCACTCCCTCCGAGAAAGGCATCTCGGATGATTCGCCTCCGAAGCCAAACCGGACTTTCCTTGGTCTGGACACCAGTCGATATAGTCCATTCTCCGAATGCGCCAAGTAGCCGCGGTGAACAAGCGTCTTTAGAATGCGATAGACCGTCGTCTTGGAAATGCTCGTTCGTTGATAGATTTCCTCGAGCGTCCTCGGAGTATTCTCCTTCTGCATCAGTTCCAGAACATCGAGCGCCTTAGACAAGACGGGAATCACGTACAATCGGCTGCGGAACGAATTGCTCATAGTGTTTCGCCTCAAACGCGACCTGTTCTATGGAAGTATACCCTTAGCGGTAAATTCCAATACAGATATTCGTTTTGTATTGACAGGTGCTCTTTCTGGCACTACAGTCGCGAGTTCGCGTGCCTTCCCATTCGTTTCCAGGCTTTTCCGGGGAGTCACGTTTCTTTTTCTGGTTGCTTCAAGACGAAAGAGGACCGTTTGCTCGCTCCAAATCCTCCCTTGGGCGTGTTCTTACACTGGATGGGAGGCTTGGCGTCCGCAAGCTTTTACGTTCCCTACCGCCGGGTGAAAGCCTGGTCGTGGGAAACTTATTGGTTAGTCGGTGGTTTCTTCAGTTGGATAATTGCGCCATGGTTCTTGGCCTTCGTGATGACGCGCAGTGTAGCTCAAGTTCTTCATGAGACTCCAACGAGCAGCCTCTTCTGGACCTACACATTCGGAGTCCTTTGGGGCCTGGGCGGCCTCACGTTCGGTCTCACTATGCGCTATCTCGGCATGTCCCTGGGCATGGCCGTGGCGCTCGGCTACACCGCCGTTTTCGGGACCTTGATGCCACCCATTTTCCGCGGCGAATTCAGGTCCGAGGTATTGGGTACTTCCTCAGGGCGGATCATCCTGGTGGGTGTCGTCGTCTGTCTCCTTGGCATCATTTTTGCCGGGGCGGCAGGGATGTCCAAAGAAAAGGAGATGTCCACAGAGCAGAAACGCGCTTCCATCAAGGAGTTTGATTTGAAACGCGGCCTATTGGTCGCAACCTTCTCTGGAATCATGAGTGCCTGTTTCGCTTATGGCCTTGCCGCCGGCGATCCCATCAAAGCTCTTTCGGTGAAGTATGGCACCTCACCGATTTGGCAGGGACTTCCGGCACTAATCGTGGTCTTGCTGGGCGGATTCACTACAAACTTTATTTGGTGCGTGATCCTCAACGTCAAGAACCGTACGGGCTACCAATACTTTTCTTCTGAAATCCGCGGGGGCGGCCTAGATCGAACGAACGAGTCGATTCTCGAGACAGTAACGGATGCTCCTGGCGAAGAAATGGCCGAAGCTGCGTCGATTTCAGCCGGGAGGACCGCTCTAACGAGAGCGCCTATGCTCGCGAACTATTTCTTTTCAGCGCTTGCGGGAACAACCTGGTATTTTCAGTTTTTCTTCTACACCATGGGCGAAACCCAGATGGGCCGGTTCAAGTTTTCGAGCTGGACTCTGCATATGGCCAGCATCATTATCTTCAGCACTTTGTGGGGCATTGCCCTTAAAGAATGGAAAGGCGCCGGCACACGCACGAAATTGCTTGTCGCCCTAAGCCTCTTGGTGCTAGTAAGCTCAACGATGATTGTGGGCTATGGCAACTACATAGGTACAGCAGGTGCGGCAAAGCAATCCGCTTCTTCACAGTAAGCCGGGTCCTCGGCTCTTCAGCCGCTGTAAACAGCAATGAAAGACAAGCCGGTAGATGTGGACCTGGATAGCTTGTGGACGCAGCTTGGCATTCAATCGCATAGAGCCAGTGTCCGCTTCGATGAGAGCGCCCCGCTGGCTGCGATCCGTCGAACTCTCACGACGGCGCTGGAATCCAACGACGTGGCTGAGGGTTCAGCGCCTCTCGGTCCTACCGCTGTGTTCGCAGGGCGTGCGGTCGGTCCCTCATAATTCCCTTCTCGAGGCGAGCAGTACCTTGCTTGCGGTTGGTGAGCTTGTTGAACTTGGAGGCTTTGACCGTCTACAAAATCATCTACAGCGTCGTAGACGAAAAACCAGAAATCGCGTGTAAGTGCTTTTGAAAGAATTGGTCGGGGCGAATGGATTTGAACCATCGACCTCCTGGTCCCGAACCAGATTCCAGACATTGTTGAAACCTTTGGAATTCGCTGTTTCTAAGAGATATCGATGGCGAAGACTGGGAACAGCAGAAACTTAGGAATTCCAAATCGCCGAGGCGGCAACGCCTGGAGGACCACGAGCAAACGTGCCGTTAGTTTGTCAGGGCTATGTCTGTGCAAACTTCAGGGCAGTTCCTGTGCGCGTCCGGTGCGAACAGATTCCCTCGCCGCGTCCAGAATCTCCAGCACCTGCACGTTCAATTGAGCCGACAGCGGCTCTTCGATCGATTTATCGTGGCGGATGCAATCCACAAAATACGCCACGGGATTGCTCGTCGCTCCCTGCGGTGCACTGAGCGCAACCGGGTCGCCTTCTAATCCCGATTTCCCACGATCTTCGGCAGGCCGGTAGAACAATGCACTTCCAGTCGCGAGCAAACTCCCCTTCGGGCCGAAGACCTGCACTTGTCCCATACTATGCGGCCAATCCCAGGAAGCCTCTATGATCACTGTGGCGTCCGAATATTCGAGGAGAATCGTTGCGTCATCATCCACCTTGTTGTGCTGTGAAACCTTCAACTTTTGCGCGAGCGCTTGCACGCCTTTTGGCCGGCCTTTCAGCCACAGCGCCCACTCCGCCCCGTAGCATCCGAAATCCATAATAGCGCCGCCGCCATTTTTGATGGGATCGTAAAGCCAGTTCGCGAAGTACTCTGACACGCCAATTTCCTTCGGGCCCGCGTGCCCGTATTGCACGATGATCTTCTGTACTGCGCCAACCTGTCCGTCTCTAACGCGATGAAAGAGCTCGTGACTTGGCGCTACCCAAGCGTTCCAGTAGTTCACCATGAGCTTGATTCCGGCCTGATTCGCTAGTTTTTCCATCTCCCGAGCGTCGGCCGCGTTCGTCGCCAGCGGCTTCTCGACGGAATAATGAATGTGGCGCTTCGCGCACTCGCGCAGAATCTCGAGGTGCCGATCGTTTGATGTGGTGACAATGACGGCATCGGGCTTGACTTCGTCCAACATGGGGACGTACGCGGGATAAAACTTCACGCTGCTTTGCACCCGCGACTTCGCCTCTTTCACCAGCGCAGGCTGGGGTTCGGCGATCGCCACTAGTTCTGCATCTGGTTCAGCTTTCAGGTACTTCAGCAATCCCCAAACGTGATCGTGGTCAAGCCCCACAATGGCAATGCGTGTTCTACTCTCAGACGGATTCGGTCTCGCATGATCGGCTGTCGCTCCAAGAAAATGCAACATCATCAGACAGGCAGTGGGAAAGACAACCCTTCGCGCAAACGCCTCTAGTCGCATGCGAGCACTCCCATCTGACCGCACAAGGCAGAAATTCGACGCGAAAAGCAGTTTTCGGAACCGAGTCGGGCTCTGTCAAGGGACTCGAATGTCATCTCCACTTCCTCAAGTATCTTATTGAAACCGTTAGCCTTAGAAAAAGACATTCCCAACAAAAGAGCGCAAGACTGGCAACGTTCTTCAGGTAACGCAACTGTTTTTTGATTCGCTTTGCAGGTTGCAGAGAACCGGCTCAACCCCCTAGTTCCCCACGCCATGCGGAGCTCGGCTCCGGCCCGTCTGCAAAGCAGCAGACGCCTTTTGTGCAATTAGTTGAAAGCCTTCCTTGGCCGCATCCTTCTGCAGGGCTACAAGATAGTCACGGCCCGCACCTGGATCTGCGTTCCCTATCTCAATTTCCCCTTTTGCCAGACGAGCTTCCAGCACGATTGTTTCGAACCCCGTCGTGGTCGCATCAGCGATCACCCTGTCGAGTCGCTGTAGAGCCTCCTTGGTTTCCGGAGAATCTCCGGACGCCGCTCGAACACGAGCAGCCGTCAACGTCGCAGATAACTCCAACTCCCGGTTGTGTGTCTTAGTTGCTGCGCCGATGACCTGGTCAACAACCTTGCGGGCGTCAGCGATACGACCGCTGGCCATCAGGCTCCTAGCCAGCAGAAGGTTTGCAGATGCTTCGTCGCTAGTTCCTTTTGTTTTTTCAAATACATCCGCCGCGCGCCTGGCTGACAGGGCCGCCTCCGCAGTCTTGCCTTCATCAAGGGAGAGTTCGGCCAGGTGCAGATCCACGTGTGCTACCTCAGTCTTGTCGCCAATCTCTTCGAAAATGGTTCTAGCTTCCGTCTCCTCGCCAAACGCTTGGGCCAGTTCCGCCTCTATCCGGTGGACCCGGGCTTTGCCAGCTAAGGCCCCAGCCTGTCGGCCTCGATTGCCAATCCTTCCGCAGATCTCGAGAGAGCTCTCGAACATCTCCATTGCTTCTCGCTGCTTACCCAGCGTCAAAAACACATCACCGAGCCCATTTTTCGCCAGAGCCTCTCCGTTTTGATCGCCAAGCTCACGATAAATTGCCAGGGCCGCCTCATACCCGCGGCGAGCTCCATCGAGATCGCCAAGATAAACAAGAATATCCCCGATGTTGTCATTCTCGGCGGCAAGGCCAGTACTGTTTCCGGTCTGACGGTAAAGCGTTAAAACCTCTTCGTAGCCCTTTTTCGCACCTAGGTAGTCTCCCTGATTCTTGAGGGCGATTGCGCCGAGTGTCGTGGCCTCCGCGACCCCACTGCGGTCATTCGCCGCTACGTACAGTTGTTTCGCTTCGCGCACCGCTGCCTCGACTTCAGAAAACCTGCCAAGGTTCTCGAACAACCATGCCTGAGCGAGCCGCGCCTTTGCCAGCAGCAACGATGCCCCGGCCGCTTGTGCCTTTTCTGCAGCCCTCGTCAGAGCCGCTTCGGATCTCTTTGTATCTCCTAACGATCGCGCTGCGTCCTGTTCCGCCAAATCGATTCGAAGGTCGTCTCGCAAGGGCGCGGGCAGCTCACGCAATGCGGCGATAGTGGTCAGTGTATCCTTCCATTTATTGGCCTGGTATTCGGCATTGGCGAGCGCGAGTCCGTAATCAAGATTGTCCGGGAAAAACTCGAAGAGAGCCCGGTAGATTTCGGCGGCTTTGTCCCAGTCCCGGGAAGTCTCACGATAACGAGCCTCAACCAAGAGGCGCTCTGCGCGAGACAAGCTGGAAGATAGACCGAAGGCTTTTTTCGCCTCGTCCCTAGCATTTTCGTCATAGCCGAGTTGCGCCCAGGCATTAGCCAGGGCCGCATGAGACAGTGCATAAGTGGGTTCGACTGCGATGGCTTTCTGCAAAAGCTCGCGCGCTTTGAGCGCGTCAAAGGCACGCAACCGGACGAGTCCCTCGGAGTACAGTTTTGCGGTCTCACTCTTCAAAGGCAGTGCAATCGCCACCTCCGCCGCCTCTTCCCTGGTCACCGCGCGCACGCCCAATTTCGTACGCAGATGTTCTCCAGCACGGGATACAAGATCGAGTAAATGAGTCTCCGTTCCCATCTCGGAAAAAGCACCGATCGTTTCTCCGTTTCGCGTGTCCTGTAACCGGATATCAAGACGGATTTGCCCATCAGACTTCGCGCCCAGCATCGCGTATGAGCCCACGACAACAAAATCGGTCCCTAGGTTTTTGCGAATTCTCTTCAAGCTACCCGGGCTGAGCGTGTCCATATCGAGCAGGGAAAGCTCCGTTTTCATACGCGCAACACTTTCCGCAGGTATGGTGCGCACTTGTTCGCCGGCCGTGAGTTCTGTCACAAGCCAGTCGGAAAACGCAGTGGACAGCCATCCTTCCTGTGCGTCGCCGGAGAGATTCTTGAATCCCAAAACTGCCACAGATTGCCGCAAATTATTGCCATTTGCTAATCCCGCTGGACCGGAGGAAGCCTGAATCCTTGTGTATGTAAACGCGGCTAAAATCACGAATACCAATGCGGCAGCCAAAACCGCGGTCCGCCGCCGGCCGGACCGCGTGTGCAAATCCAGAGAGGTCAAAAAACGTTGGAAGCGATTGGGCTTTTCTTCTTCTCCGGAAGCAATTCTTGGCTGGCCAACAACGGAAGGGCTGCCTGAAAAAGCCGCAGCTTCCCCCCCTTCGTGATGGTCGTACACGGGGGCCAAAAAGCGATATCCATGCCGCGGAATCGTTTCGATGTACCGTGGACTTTCCGCCGAATCTCCGAGGGCGGACCGCAGCTTGGTCATCGCTTTGTTGAGGCTGCGGTCGAAATCAACGAACGTATGAGCCGGCCAGAGCTTTTGCTGCAACTCTCCTCGCGTCACCACCTGTCCGGAATGGTCCAAGAGAAGACAAAGAATCTGAAAGGGCTGTTCTTGCAGCTTGATCCTAACGCCGCGCTTTCGCAGCTCCGCCGCCCGCTCGTCCAGCTCAAAAACGCCAAACCCACGAGTCTGTGCTCGGTCCTCCGTAGCTCGCATGACACCACTCCCCAAGATTGCTGAGCAGGGTAGCACGCTGATTTGGCCGGTTCAATACTCTCCTCCAAGCTTCCTGGGAACCTCATTTGCGTTTCCTCTTTCGAACGTGCCGCTTGCGGGAAAAATATCGCGCCATCCTTCGGCCTGCCAGCTTTCAATCTCTAGAATAGTTTGAGAACATTTTCCCCCAGTGTAAACTCGTGCGCATGGCTCGGCTTCGGCAAATCCGGAACTCACACTTGGGTTCGCACCGGAACAGAATCCTCTCGATTTTTCTGCCTGGCCTTTTCTTGCTTGCTCTTTTCTCGCTCGCTCTTTCTTCCCCAATCCTGGCTCAATCGAATCCCGATTCGAATGACACTCGCGTGCAAGAACTCTATGCCCAGGCAAAGGCTGCGGAAGCTCGTGGCGATCTCGCAGCCGCAGCTCAAATTTATGAATCGCTCTTGCAGGTTTCCCCGCGCCTCGCTCCCGCCTACAACAATCTGGGCGCGCTGTACTTGAAGCAGCATGAGTATCGAAAAGCTGCCACCATTCTGGAACGGGGACTCAAGATCGATCCCAAAATGTTTTCCACTCTCGCGTTGCTAGGGATTACGCGCTACGAAATGGGAGACTATGCTGGGGCACGCCGCAGTTTGGAAGCAGCCCTGCGCGCCAGCCCAAAAGATGACAACATGGAACTCTTTTTGGCGAATGACTTAATCAAACTCGATGAGCTGAATCTCGCGGCGGACCATCTCCGCCAGCTCTCGCAGCGTCAGCCGAGGAACCAGGAAATCTGGTACCTCCTCGGCAAGGTGCACATGAAATTGTCCGAGCAGGCATTGTCCAAACTCAATGAAATCGATCCAAACTCCGTCTGGTCACACGAAATTTCCGGCGAAGTCATGGAAAGTATGAAGAATTACGATGGCGCTCTGATCGAATATAAAAAAGCAGTGGAGATGGCTCCGCAAAAGTCCGGCACCCACTATCTGCTCGGCAACGCATACTGGTCGCTTAGGATGTTGGACGCCGCCAACGAACAGTTTCAAGCGGAACTCATTAACGATCCGGCGAACTGCCTTGCGCGGTGGAAGATTGGCAATATCGTCCTCGAACAACGCGGAAACCCCGAAGAAGCATTTGCAAACGTTGAGAAAGCTTTAAGCGTTTGCCCGAATCTGATGGCGGCCAGGGTGGACCGCGGCCGCGCGCTGATGAAATTGGATCGCCACGCGGAGGCGGTGAAAGACCTTGAGATGGCCGAGAAGTCCGACCCTGCCGAGCCATCCACGCATTTTCTGCTGGCCCAAACGTACCGCGCCCTCGGAAGAACACAGGAAGCCGAGGCCGAAATGAAACTCTTTAGCAAATTGGAGGAGAGCGCAAGGGCGGCGACAGCCGAGCGAGCAAAGCAGCTTCTCCAGGAAAGAAATAAAGAACAACCATAAACGTCTGCCGAGTCGAACGATCCCTTCGAGTGGGAACCATAACACCGAGTCAGACGCTCTCTCTAAGCAGGTACTCTGTGGAGCGAATTCTTCCGACACGATTTAAGCCTTCACGGCCGGGGTGTCGGCGGGACGGAGTGGCTTCCGGCCAGAGCCGCGCAGCGGTCGTATTCGATTTTTGCTTTATCGGCAAGGGCCTGCTTGCGATAGATGGGAGCCAGCATGCAATGGAGATTGGCCTTTTGGGGAGAGAGCTCAATGGCCTTTTCCAGTTCCGATTGTGCCCTTGGGAGCTGCTCCAGGCGACTGTAGGCTTTCCCCAGCAGTTCGTGTGCTCGAGACTCGCGCGGAGCCATCCCAGTCGCCTGGAGAAGATAGGAAACGGCTTCCTCATTACGATTCTCGTCCAGGAGAAGGTCGCCAAGATCTATGTACGGTCCAGGGTTTTTTAGGGCGGCTCCCGACTGCCAGTCGATGGCTTGCTGATACGCTGCTGCCGCTTCTTCTCTGCGACCAAGCCCAGCATATGACAATCCCAGATTGTCCTCGGCCTTGAGATTTCTGGGGTCTAGGTTCAAGCAACGTTGGAAGGCGTCGACGGCCTCAGCGAATCTGTTTTCGTTATATTTTGTCCGGCCTAAGTAATACCATCCTTCGGCATCGTTGGGAGTCCACTGCAGCATTTTCGTCAGCCATTTGTCCGCATCCACGTAGTCGCCCAGCAAAACGTAGTCGAGTGCGACGACTTTTAGATCGGCGGCGCTGGGGTCGTGGAATTTTGCGCCCGCGGTGAATTCCGCGAGCGAAGCCTTGGCCTTTTCCTCACCATGCTTCGTAGGTAAAGCGCCTGCGCCGAGAATTTTTACGCCCTCCAACTGCGTCTCGAGTGTTGCTTCACTTTGAATTTCGCGAAAGAGGATGTGCCCGAGCAGGAAGTGGCCATCGGCGGAATCGGGATGAGTCTGAAGATACTGACGAACGAGACGATCCGCCTCGTTAATGCTTCCCTTCTCCAGGAGCGCGTGTGCTTCGGCGAGAAGCGCGTTGGCCGACTCCGAGGGCGCTGTGGCGGGGCTCATCGGCGACTGGCCGGAGGAGGCGGGCGGCTTGGCCAGGAGCGATAGGGACGACGATTCGGTGTGAGGCGACGGTGTGTGTCCAGACGCCCCACCGTTGAAAAGAATGAGCAGCAAACAGGCGCTGGCTGCAAGGCAAGAGAACGAAGACCTAGTTAACAAAATGCGGGGAGCCCCCAGGGGGTGCTCGGATGTGTGGCAAGTAAAGAACTTACAGTCGCGTGATTTCGGAAGTGCGGCAAGGAAAGGAGTTGTGTGTGAATTTCTCGGATCTGTGGCAAATGAAGGAGTTAGAGTTTCCGACAGATTTGGCCAAAGAGGTCTGGGAAAGAGAGCGCGCTCAGTCCGCTCGCGATGGAGGGGAACGGGCGGACGGAAACGGAAATAGGCAAACACGGTAAAGGATGGCATGGGGATGGCAATTACCGAACCATTGTACAGCAAACGGTTGAAAAGAGAGGTTGAGTGTCAGCAAATGGAGCTCGAACGGTGGCAAGGAACTCGCATTATAGAGACTCCGCCAAAAGGCTCAGAATCCTACAGAGAAGAGCGGCTTGAGGCGGAACGGGCTAGCGGCCGGAATTTTACCAGCGAACGCAGATTGCTCTTACCCTCAACAATCTCAATCCTGTGGCCTGCGGGAATATTCTGAAACGATTGCAGAAGTCCGCTGGGCCATTCCACCTGCAACTCATTCGCTTGCTTCTCGCGGCCCAGACCGAGATGAACAATCCGTGAGTTGTTGCAGCCGAAACCATTGCCACCATTCACCCACTTGAAGATTCTGTGCTTGCCTGCTAGCGCCGAAACTTTTGTGCCGATGGCATCGCGGTTGGAGCGTGTCCCGATGAGCCGAATCTCGAGCGACAGGTTCGCGGAACCCAAATTCCGATAAAGGCGGCTCGTCTCTCGCGACCCCCAATAGAAACCACCACACGATCCGAAGAGGCTCAAGTTTCCGCTTTCGTCATAGTCGGCGAGCGCAGTGCCATGGAGCATGCCGAAATGCACGAGCCCGGAGGACTCGCCAATATCGGTGAAGCGGCCTTTGCCGTCGTTGTGGAACAACGGTTTCGGTTCGGCCCAGTCCAGCGCGGGGTTCCCCGTGCCAATGGTGATTTCATCGAAGCCGTCGTTATCGAAGTCGCCCACCTGCGTGGACATGCCGCCATACCAGCCGGTGATGCCTGCTTCCTCGGTGATATTGCGAAACGTTCCGTCGCCGTTATTGCGGAACAATAATTGGCGTTGGGCGCTTGGGACGGCTGTGCCGCTGAGCTTCGCCTCGATCATGTTTTTGACGGTCAAGTCCCCGCGGGGGTAGGTGCAGATAAAGAGATCGAGTTCGCCGTCGTTGTCGTAGTCGAAGAACGCAGGCGTGTAGGCAGCCGTCTGCGTGCGGATACCCGCTTGAACGCTGACATCAGCAAACTGGCCGTCGCCGAGATTCCGGAAAAGGAAAGGACCGGCATCGAAACTGGTGGCGAGCAAATCCTGGCGGCCGTCGCCGTCATAATCTCCCCATGTCAGGGAAATCCAACGGGCCTTCTGGGTTAATCCCGCCTGTTCGCCCACTTCGCGAAATTTTCCGTTGCCCTCATTGTGATACAAGCGGATGCGGTCGCCGCCTTCCGGGTCGATGATTCCGGTGGCGACGGCGAGATCGACGCGCCCATCATTGTCGTAATCGGCCCAGGAAGAGCCAAAGGCGTTGACGGGAGCAAGGAGTCCTACGCTTTCGGTGACGTCCACGAAGCGCTTGCCGCCTTCGTTGTGGAACAAGAAGAGCCGCCCGCCTCCTCCCCACCCATTGCCGGTCAGAAAGATGTCCTGGAAACCGTCATTGTCGTAATCAATGAACTGCGAAGCGTAGCAACCGAGGCCAACAGGATCGGTCAGGCTCATCTTGCCCGCTACGTCTTCAAAGGTTCCGTCGCCGCGGTTATGAAACAAACAGAACGGCGCGCGCTCCGCGCCCACAAGAATATCTTCCCGGCCGTCGTTGTCGAAATCGCCCCAGGCTGCGCCGCGTCCCAGCGCCAGCCTACCGGCATGGGAGGCATCCGTGACGTCGCGGAACTGAAAGCTTGAGGGAGAGGCTAGTGGCATTTTTAGCCGGAACTCTTTGGGAATCGTGCTCTCCGGCTGCCCTGCATGAAGGGTGAGGACGCGCAACATCCATCGGTAGCGGATGTCGTCCGGAGTATCACGGCAGGCTTGGAGGGCGTAAGGAATGCCTTCGGCGTGGCGCTCCATCCGCAGATAGATGCTTGCAATGGTATAAGGGACGACGCCCGGCCGCTCTTTCATCGCCGGAGTAAGCACTCTCAAGGCTTCGTCGAAACGGCCGGCAAGAAGCGGATGCTGCGCCTCTTCATACTGGGCCAGATCCGGGAAGCGCGCCTGTGCGGGAAGAACGGCATCGTGTTGGAAGCCGAGAAGTTTTTGGAGAGTGTCTCGATCGAAGAAAAATGGAGGTTGCCAGATGGCTCCCGCGCCGAGGAAAGCGTCTTTGATGAAGTCGCGGCGTTTCAAGAATTCCATTCGCTAATGCTCATCGTTCGAACACGTTCGAGAAGGAAGAAATGTTAGCACGGGGCAGGACGCTCGCTTACATAGCCACGGTAGGTGAGATTGCCGTGGGTCCTCGAGCCGCTGGACCGGCAGCCGGTAAACAAAAAGGGTAAGGCGAGTGCAGCCACTGCTGAGAGCGATGCTAGTGCAGGGAGTTTTGGCACGGTACGCGTTCCCCCGGTGATCGAAGTTGTCCCGCCTTAGTTGAAACCCTTAACAAGAAAAGCGGCGGCTCTCGCGACAGACTCAGATAGAGTTCGGGTTCGAAACTCATTCCTTGCCAGAGGCAAGAGGAACGTTATGTACATAGCCCGCCCTTATCCCCTCCGGCTGTTCATTGCTCGCTCTCAACTAATCCGCCTGCGCCCGTCAGCGCTTCGCTGCTTCCCGTAGCGCTTCGCTGTGCAACGGTTCATCCACCTGCAAAATCTGATCAGCGGGTACGTTCTTTAAGGCCTGCACAATCCCGCTCGGCCAGCGGATCTCCACTCGCTGGGCCAAAGCTTCTGTTCCCAGCCCGAAGTGTACCCGCTTATCGCTCGAGGAAAGATAACTACCCGCCGTGGTCACAGTTTGAAGTTGCATGCCCTTTGAAGTAGTCAATTTCACTTCGGCGCCGATGCCATCGCGGTTGCTACGATGGCCCACCAGCTTCAAAATCAGCCAGTGGTTTCGCGTAGGGGTCTCATTTCGCAGAATATGCGCCGCTCCGTCATTCGTGGTGATCACTGCATCCAGGCGGCCATCGTTGTCAATGTCGCCGACGGCCATCCCTCGCCCCACCCAAGGCTCCTTGAAAACGCTGCCCGCGGCTGCGGAAATATCCGCAAATTTTCCTCCCATGTTGCGAATCAAAACGGGTGGCTCACGGTAACGCAAATTGGGAGTGGTCAGCTCCACGTTATCCATATCGTGTCCTTGGGCGATCAGTAGATCCTTCCACCCATCGTTATCGAAATCCATGAAGCGAAAACCCCACCCGGAGTGCGGCCGCGTGATATCCGCAAGGCCGCTGGTATAGGTCGCGTAAGTAAAGCTGCCATCGCCGTTATTCTTGTATAGCGCGTAGGCCTGGTTGCCGAGGTCGGTGATGAGCAAATCGGGTAGACCGTCATTGTCGTAATCGGCAAAGTCCACACCCATGCCGGCGTATGTCGCGCCGTAGCCATCCACAGCCACTCCCGCCATCAAGCCCACTTCTTCAAATGTGCCGTCACCCTTATTGTGATAGAGAAACTCAAACACGGAGTCATTGGCGACGCAAATATCCAGGCGGCCGTCGCGGTCGTAGTCGGCAAACGCGATGCCCAAGCCTTTCCCTGGCTTGGAGAAACCAATTTTCTTAGTGACCTCCGTAAAGTGGCCATCGCCGTCGTTGTGATACACGAGCGGAGTTGCTGGCCGGAAAAGGTTGGGATTGCAATACGACCGGAGGCCTTCTTTGGGCGGGCCGCACCAGACATCGTCAAAATCCCATTCCATGTAGCGCAAGACAATCAAATCGAGCAGCCCGTCATTATCTAAGTCCACCCATGCCGCGCTGGTGGACCATCCGTTGCCGCCGACCCCAGCTTTTTGCGTGACGTCCGTGAATGTGCCGTCGCCATTGTTGTGATAGAGCTTGTTGCCTCCGTAGGCGGTCACATATAGGTCTTCGTAGCCATCATTATCGTAGTCCCCTACGGCCACGCCCATGCCATAGCCCCATCCTTGCAGCCCCGCCTTTTCCGTGACGTCCTCGAATGTTCCGTTGCGCTTCTGGTGATACAGTCGGTTCCAATATTGCGGACCGGTCTTCTGCGGAATCGTTCCTTTGGGAGTTGGATCATTGAGCGGCGCGCCATTCACGAGAAACAGATCCAGGCGGCCGTCGTTATCGTAGTCGAAGAGGGCGGCCCCCCCGCCCATCGTTTCAATCAAATATTTCATCGAAGTGTGAGAGGCGAAGTTGCGAAAATCCAGGCTTAGCGCTGCAGTGACGTCCGTAAACTTCGCTGCCGCCGCTTGTGGCGCGTCAAAAGGCTTCGCCTCGGTCTCTGCGCCGGGCTTTTTCGGCGTGCTTTCCTGCCCGAAAATTAAAACGACCGGAACGACCGCCGCGAACAGAAAGAAGAGCGGCGAGCGCCTACCCATCGAGTACAGAGCCGGATCCTGGCTCCCTTGAACAAACTGCCGGGAGGAATTCCGACCCTTGGGAGATCCCAAAAGCGGCAGGCCCGCTAGAAAAGGCATAGGAACAAGAAGTATAACACCTGCGGGAAGGTCTTTGCGCCTAAGGGAGTCTCACATAGCTTTAGTACTGGTGCCGGGCATCTTTCTTCGTTTGAGGTTCCATTCCTGAAGGATTTGCGGGTTGTGTTTGCTGCAGCGCGGCGCAGCGGTCGAATTCGGCCTCAGCTTTCGAGACCATTCCTCCTTGGCGATAGATCTGGCCCAACATGCAGCGCAACGAGGCCGTTATCGGCTCGAGGGCTACGGCCTTTTCCAGTTCCGCCTGCGCTTCGGGGAGGCGGTGCAGCAGGGAGTAGGCCTTTCCCAGTTCCTCGTGCGCTTTGGATACGTTCGGGGAAATAGCGATGGACTGGGAGAGATAGGGCACTGCTTTTTCCGGTTGATTTTGGTTCAGGTAAAGGTGAGCGAGCTCGATGAACGGCTCAGGGTCTTTGGCCGGGCTTTCGACTTCCCAGGCAATGGCGTTTTTGAAGGCTTGGATGGCCTGGTCCTGCTGGCCAAGGGCCTCGTAAGATAGTCCCACGTTGTTTTCCGCCTGGATGTTCCGCGGTTCCAGTTTTAAGCACTGTGCAAAGGCTTCAATCGCCCCCGGAAACTGGCTCTCGCTGTACTTTGTGCGCCCCAAGTAGTACCAGGCCTGCGCGTCGCGAGGATCCCATTCGAGCGACCGCGTGAGCCAATGGTCGGCGTCTATGTAATCCTTGAGCAGGATATAGTCGAGGGCCACAATTTTCAGATCAAACGCGTTCGGGACGTGATACTTTGCTCCGGCCGTAAATTCTGCGAGCGATTCTTTGACCTTCGCATCGCGATACGCGACCAGCGACCCGCTCAAATCTCCACTGTTGTAGCGCAAGTCTTCGCTGTCCTTTTCCCCTGTTTCCAGCCATTTTGTCTGGACCTTCCTGAACAAGATGAAACCAAGCAAGAAATGCGCATCCGCAGAGTCCGTGTGCGCCTGCAAATAGCTTCTTATGGCCGCTTCGGCCTCGCTCAGCATTCCTCGTTGCAGGAATAATCTCGCTGGAGCGAGCGCGGGATCTGGCATGCGAGATTCGCCAGGCTTGACTGCATTTTCGGCAACGGCCGAACCGGTGTTCGTTTGAGCCGCGCTAGCAAGCTTCGTAGAAGACGGGTCCTGCTGTGCACTGCCCGGAGAACTCTGCGCTTTTGCTGCTGGGCCATGCAGCAGGCAAAGGAAACATATGAGGCAGGGGAGGCAAAGAAAAGCACAAATCCCGGAGGCACTGCCCCGCCCAGCGCGAGAGGCCGAGAATGAAAGAGTGCGCGTAGGAAGGCTGCTGCGATTTACCACAAAGAGCGCAGAGGACATCGAAAACTCCCTCTCTGCAATTATAGGACGGTGGCTGCTCAGCCCTCAAAAGGAAAACAGCGCGTACCTTGTAGCCGGCACACTCCATCACAAATCAGGGCCGGATTGATCAACCATTTCCCGCGGATTGAAATCGGCGCGCACCGTTGAGTCGGCAATTTTGCAAGAAAACTGCACGTCCGTCTCGTCCCCGGAAACCGCGGGAAGGCTGGCAGGACTAGTTTTGGGAAAGAAAAAGATGACATCCTGAATCAATCCCTTCTGGTTGCGTTCATAGAGGACATGGCTAGGGGAGATCTTGCTCTTGCCCCTCTTCATCTGAAGAAATGCGCTGCTCTGGAAAAACTCTTCGTTATGCTGCACGAACGGAGTCATGTCCTCCATGCGAAGAATAATCTGATATTCGCTCTGGGGCGCGCTGGCATATTTTTCGACGTCCACCTTTTCGCCGTGCAGAACAGCCTCGCGCGCCGTGGCGGCGCGCATGACGCGCGATGATTGCCAGTAAATATAGACGTTCAACTCCCCCGACGTGCCCTCGCCAGCTTGCACAGGAGTGGTTGCACCTCCTCCGGTTCTGCCAACTTGGCCACCGCCGGCGGGCATTTGTCTGGCACCACCGTTGATCTTTGGGTCGCCTGGAATGTCCTTCTCAGAAACGGGAACCCAAGTGCGTCGGATCGTAGTTACCCGCACCCATGGCGAATCTGCGAGGATCGTTTGAAGCTCTTTTTCGTCCCATTGCTGGTACGGCTTGGTCTTCCAGGGCTTGTCTCCGGCCCAAAGGAGAGTTGCCTCAAGAAGCAGTGCAAGGAGAAGCGCAAGTTGTTTTGAGAAAATGCTCGAATCGAGAAGGAAATTGGTCCGTATTTTCATCGCGCCTCCACAAGGCAAAGCCGGGACCCGAAGGCCCCGGCTTTGCAATGTCCGCGCTGCGGCAAGCAGCGCCAAGAAAGAGAATCCGAAGCTTAGAGCCTTCGGCCCACGGTCCGACTTAAAAGATGATTTTGAACTCCGCCTGCCCTCTCCTTGGGGCGTTGCCCTGGCACGGAATTCCTGGCTGGGTGTTCTGCCCGAAATTCGCATCGCCTACGTTAAAATCCGAACAGGCGCCGGCGAGCATGCGGTTGAGCACGTTGAAGAACTGCATGCTCAGCTCTCCGCTGAACCGCTCGCCAAAGAAAAACCTCTTTGTGAGCGAGAGGTCTTCATCGTAGTACGCCGGAAATCGAAAGCGATTATAGAGCGGAGCGGCATTCCCGATCGTCCACGCCCCTGGGAATTGGAACTTATTGGGGTTAAACGCCGGCGTGGTCGAGGGGTGGTAATCAGCGCCGGACCAGTTCACATTGAAGCCACCTGCAGCTACGAAGTTAGGTGTGTTGCCTTGCGGCGTATAGGCCAGCGGGCTGCAGTTGAAAGTGCCGTTGCACGAGGTAATGTTGACCGGCGTACCGCTCCAATACCAGTTGACCATGGAGAGTTTCCAGCCACCGACCAAGTTCCTCATAGCCGTGCCGCCGTGGTTCAAGAACTTCCTTCCGGGGCCAATAGGCAGTTCATACACCCCGGCCATGGTGAGCACGTGCGTCTGGTCATTGTTGCCCACGGACCATTCCGCCTTCTGATTAGCCGGGTTGAGGCCCTTGAAATTGAAGGTGGAAAAACCGCTGTCCGTATTAGACAAGTACCGCGACAGCGTGTAAGACACCAAGAAAGTCAGCCCATTGCCCGTGCGTTTCTGGAAACTCACCTGAAGGCCGTTGTACTTGTCGGCGCCATTGGTCTCGAAGTTGTTCGTGATGCCACGGAACATGGGAAAGGGTAGGAAGCCACGGAGCCCCAAACCACTTGCGCCGTAATCACACCCGAAATTTGCGTACGGGGCGTAGTAAGGGCCTCCCGAGAAGCTGCCGTGAGGTGATCCGGCTGGGCATCCGCCTGCCGCCACCGTAGTCTGGCCAAAGCCAGCCGCCTGATAAAGGGCCTGCGCGGCCGGGCTGGTCCATGCCTGTCCAAGGACACATTGTTGAAAGAAAACTTCGCTGGGGCTCTGCAGGCAAGTTTTTTGCACGAAGCTGTAATTGAGCGCGTTGGTCGGGTTCACAGCGGAGGGGAGGTGCAGGTCGTGCGTGTGCACGCCGGAAACGGAAAGGAACATGTTCCAGGGGAGTTCCCTCTGGATACCCACGAGGAATTGCTCGTCATAGCCCTGTTTCACATGCCTCACCAACTGGTGAGGGAACTGTGTGTTCAGGAAGCCTGTCGTAAGAGGAGGCTTCGTCGGCGCAGCGAGCGGGTTTCCATCCCATTGGCCGTAGCCGGGAACCTGGTTTGGGAGAGGGTCAAACCCAATTGTGCCGTTCAAATTGTTTCCGAAATTCACGGCGGTCTTATTGACCCCGTACTCAAAGGCACCAGTGTCCAGCCAATACCAGGAAGCGCCGCCCAACAGGACCGTCTTGCTGTTCAACTGATACGTGAATCCGACTCGAGGGCTGAAATGGGTCCAGATCATATCCATGCGGTTCCACCCAACGCAGAGCGGGCATTCCGCGCCGGCCGCGCCAAGCTCCGTCATGCCGCCCGAAAGCGGCTGGCCAGTCTTGGGGTTAATTGCCGCCGTGTTGGCAACGTTGGCATCGAAAAAGGAAAGCTGGTTGAATTTGTTGTCGTTGGTGAAGGGAAATGCCAAGTCCCAGCGCACTCCCCAGTTGACGGTAAGCCGCGGCGTAATCTTCGTATCGTCCTGGAAATAGGGAGCCACATAGGTATTGCTCAGTCTCGTGTCGCCGGCAAACTGCCGGTTGGCTGAGTCCGCATTACCCAGCAGGAAGCTGGCAAATCCATTCCCGGTGTTCGTACCGGGAGCGGAATTAAAATCGGTTGTTTCATTGGGATCCGCGGTCGTTTCCGAGTTAAAGCTGAAGTTCCCCGCGCACTGCTGGCATTCGTAGTCCCGCTGCCATGTTTTCCGTATGTCTACACCAAAGTTTATGGTGTGCCGGCCATGTTGATACAGCCAGTTATTCAAAATGGAGACCCCATACTTATGATTGATCGAGTACTGCCAGCCTCCGGTACCCCAGCTAATGGGTTCCCAAGGACCACCTCCAAAATTAACGCCCGGCAAGAAAGATCCGCCATAGGGACCGGGTTGGGTGGCGTTAAAGCCGCCGCCGGGAGCAGGGGCCGTCTGGTAAAAGTCGTTGTTCTGGTGGACCCAGAGCACACCGGCGGTCACCACCAGTTTCGGCGAAATGGCGTAGGAATACCTAGGCTCTATCCCATATGCCGGCTCGTAGTTCCACGTCTGGTTGTTCAGCACGTTGTTGGTCCAACCTGCCGGAAGGTAATGATACTGGCGCCAGTAGAGAAAATGGAGAGCTTGCTTTGACGTGAGGTTATGATCCACATTGAACATCCAGTCTCTATCAGTCTGCACTGGGACATACGACGGGCTGTAGTTCCTGTTTTCAGATCCTGGCGTGGTGAAGGGGACGCTAGGCTTCGGAATAAAGCTCAGCAACGCCTTCGAATTGGCGCTGAAACAGCTTTGAGGAATGATGTTTCCTAGCCATTGCGTTCCTGGGCTACCAGGGCCGCTCGATGGGACCGAACAGCCCGAGGGGATAAGCGACGGGTTGGAGGCCCAGGCAACAGGAACGAAAACGGGTACCGCCGCGCCAGTGGTGGGATTAACCAAGCCACTGAAATTGCCCCCAATTTCGGCTGATGTAGGAACGGTGACAGGGCCTTGTCCTTGAGCGAAGCGGTACTTATCTATGCTGAAGAACCAGAAGGTTTTATTTCGCCCATTATAGATCTTGGGCAACACTACGGGTCCGCCGAGAGAAAACCCCCAGTCTGTTTCGTGGTCCGTGTTGGGTGCGCCCAGCACGCCGTTGTTGTTCGGATTTATATCGTTGAAAGCGCCTGGAGCATCGAAATAGGCATCTCTGTAAAAGAAAAAAGCTTTGCCGTGAAGAATGTTGCTGCCGGATTTGGTGTTATATTGCTCGACGCCTTGGCCGAGACCATACTGCGCAGAAAACGTGCCCGTCAGAATATCCACGTCCTTGATCGAATCGTAAGGAGGTTGGTTCCAAGTTGTAAAGCCGGCGGTCTCTGAAAACGCCTCCGGGACGCCATTGAACAGCACTTCTGTCTGCTGGTCCACGCCTCCGTTAATCCGGTGGCTGAATCCATTGCCCGTAACGCCGGGCGCCAAAAAGATAAAACTATCAATCTGGCGAAAATCCCCACTGATCAGTTGAGGCAGCTCTTCCGTGAGGGTCTGGCTGATCGTCGTGCCGATCTCCGGTTGCTCCGTTTGTAGAGCAACCGCCGGGGCCATAACCTCAATTGTCTCCGTGACTGTGCCAGGCTCCAAAGTGGCGTTGGCAGTGGATGTCGCCCCACCCACCACGACAACATTCTTGTCAACGAAGGATTTGAACCCAGCTTTTTCGACCCTAACAATATATGTGCCGGGGATCAGGTCGACGACCAGATAGGTGCCCGCGGAGGTAGTAACGGTCGTCTGGGACACGTTAGTATCAACGTTGGTCACCGTTACTTTCGCGTCCGGAACTGACGCGTCGGCTTGGTCAGTCACCGTGCCGTTAATCCTGCTGACCGCTTGGGCGCGCAGACCGGCTGGAGAGGATAGCAGTGGAAGAATTACAGCTAAAGCCGTGAGAAAACGAGTGTTTCTGATTCCACCACCAAAGCTATGCAGGCAACGTATGAGTGATTTCATGTAAGCCCCCCAAACTGTCTAAAACTGAGCGAACACACGAAAACCTCGACAGCCTTCGACCGTTGCCGGAGAGTCTTGCGAAGAAGCGGGGAGGAGTCAATGCCTCGCGGTGTCATTCCTGCCTTCCCGGCTAAATAATTGAAAACAAAACTATTACTGGCATTTCTTCCCCATAAATTAGTGGCGGAAGAGAAGGCTGGGAAAGTTTGCAAGCGGGTGCAGGGTTGCTTGGTGACCGGAGCAGGATTCTAAGACTTACCGTCATGGGGACGACGTAATTCGCTTGCCCTCGACTACCGTAAGGATGCGGTCAATTCCAGGAACAGAGATTTCTTCAACGGCGCCGCTGGGCCAGTGTATTTCTAGCTTATCGACCCTAGATAGAGTCCCCAGCCCGAAATGGACGCGGGGGTCGGAGCTGGAGCCGTAGCTGCCACCGCTGAAAACATCCGCTCGCTGCGGGACACCGCCTGCGGTGAGAAACACCTTTGCACCGATGGCATCGCGGGGGCTCTTCGGGCCGCCGATCAATTTCAAAGTGAGCCAATGATTTTCGGTCTTGACGACGTTGCGAAGAAGGGTTGGCGGCGCGTCGATGTTGTTCAGCACGACGTCGATGTGGCCGTCGTTAAATAAATCGCCGAAGGCGGCGCCGCGCGAGGAGACTACGACGGCCAAGCCGCTGCCGGTGGCGGGAGGCACCTCCTGGAATTTTGCGCCATCAAGATTGCGGAAGAGCTGCGGGCGTTCGGCCCAGGTAGTGCCCCACTCGGCGCGGTCCGCGACGGGGTAGACGTGGCCGTTGGCGATAAAAATATCGAGGAGGCCGTCGTTGTCAAAGTCCAGAAAACCGGCGCCCCAGGCGAGGAACGGAATCGTGGGATTGCCAAGGCCTGCGCGAAAAGAAACATCGGTGAAATTCGCGCCGCCGTCATTGCGATAGAGAGTCTTGTAGTCGTCGGAGAACGTGGTGATAAAGAGATCGAGCTTGCCATCGCGATTGTAATCGCCAACTCCAATGCCCATGGAAGCTTGCGCGCGGCCCTCTTCATTGACGGCAAAGCCGCTGAGGAAGCTGACATCCTCGAACGTGCCGTCGCGGCGATTGCGATAGAGATAGTTGGGAGTGGAATCGTTGGCGACGACAAGGTCGAGCCAGCCGTCGTCGTCGAGATCAACGAAGACGGAAGCGAAGGCGTAGCGGCCTTCGCGATCGGCGACGCCGGCTTTGACGCTGACGTCGGTGAAGGTGCCGTCGCCGTTGTTATGGAAGAGATGATCGCTTTCGCCGAGCAGTCCCACTGGACCGCAAAACACATTGACGCCGCGGTATTGGCATGCGCCTTCAGGAACGCCATTCTTTCCGGCCAGGACCGGGCGATCGGTATCGTGCTTGACGTAGCCGGGAACGAAGAGATCGAGCAGGCCGTCATGGTCATAGTCGCCCCAGGTAGGACCAGTGGACCAGCCACCAAGCGCGACGCCGGCCTTTTCGGCAACGTCGGTGAACGTGCCGTCGTGATTGTTGTGATAGAGACGATTCTTGCCGTAGTTGGCGACGTAGATATCCGGCCAGCCGTCGTTGTCGTAGTCGGCGACAGCAACGCCGAAGGCCCAGCGCTCGTTGGCGACACCAGCTTTATTAGTGACGTCGGTGAAGGTGCCATCGTGATTGTTGTGGAAGAGCATGGCGCGGGGCGGCGCTTCTTTTCCTTTCATCGCGGCGACGGTGGAACCGTTTAGGAGATAAATGTCCATCCAGCCGTCGTTGTCGTAATCGAGGAGGGCGACGCCGGAGCCGGGTGCGTCCAGGATGGTGGATTTTTCGGGAGACCCGGAGCGATGGTGGAATTTGTCGAGGCCGGATTGATGAGTGATATCGAGAAAAACGACGGGCGCGCCGTCCACGAAGCCGCCAGCGGTAATGGGGCGGGACTTTGCGTCCTTCACCGGAGTGTGAGCGCCGCCGGTGGACATACCGGATGGTTTCATCGGAGGGGGAGATTGCGGTGTTTGGGGGTTTGGAGGAGAGGACTGTTGTCCGAATGCTGCCGGAGCGGAGAGTGAAAGCAGGAGTAGCGATACGAATAAACCGGTGAGCCAATTCGAACGGTGCGGGGAATGCGCGTTCATTTGCCGGCCGCGGGTGGGATCTGGCCGGCGCGGACGTTCTTCAACGTTTGGAGGATGCCGCTGGGCCAGCGGATTTCGATGGATTGCGCGGCGGCTTCGGCCCCGAGGCCGAAGTGCACGCGCTTGTCGCTGGAAGAAAGATAGCTGCCCGCCGTGGAGACGGTGGCGAACTGCGCGCCGTTTGCGGTGATGAGTTTAACTTCGGCGCCGATCGCGTCATGGTTGCTCTTGTGGCCGATGAGTTTGAGCGTGAGCCAATGATTTTGAGTGGGCGTCTCGTTGTGAAGTACGTAGACGGGGCCGTCATTCGAGGTGACGACGGCGTCGAGGCGGCCGTCATTGTCAATGTCCCCGATGGCCATACCGCGGCCGAGCCAGGACTGCTGAAAAACGGGGCCTGAGTCCGCGGAGACATCCACGAACTCTTTGCCGGTATTTCGAAGGAGAAGCATCGGTTCGCGATAGTGAAGATTCGGATAGTTTAGCTCGACGGTGTCGAGGTCGTGGCCCTGGGCGACGAGAAGATCTTTCCAGCCGTCGTTGTCGTAATCCAAAAAGCGAACGCCCCATCCGGAGTGCAACATGGTCGCGCGGGCAATGCCGGTGCTGAAGCTGGTGTAGGTAAAAGTGGAATCGCCATTGTTTTGGTAGAGCGCGTAGCGCTGGTTGGCAAGGTCGGTGATGATCAGGTCAGGCCAGCCGTCATTGTTATAGTCGGCGAAGTCAACGCCCATGCCGGCGTAGGTGCGGCCATCGCCGTCAACGGCAGTTTGCGAGAGGATCCCCACTTCTTCGAAGGTTCCGTCACCTTTGTTGCGGTAGAGATATTCGACCATTGAATCGTTGGCTACGAACAAATCGATCTGGCCGTCGCGATCATAGTCTGCGATGGCGACGCCGAGGCCTTTACCTGGTTTCGAGAGACCGATTTTCTGCGAGACCTCGGTAAAGTGGCCGCTGCCGTCATTGTGATAGACAAGCGGCGCGATCGGCTGAAAAATGTCGGGGTGACAGTAGGAACGGAAACCTTCCTTGTGCTCGCCGCACCAGATGTCGTCGAAATCCCATTGAACGTAGCGGAGGACCACGAGATCGAGCAAGCCGTCGTTGTCCAGGTCCACCCAGGCAGCACTCGTGGACCAACCGCTGCCGCCGACTCCGGCTTTTTCCGTGACGTCGGTGAACGTGCCATCGCCATTGTTGTGATAGAGCTTGTTGCCGCCGTAGGCCGTCACGTAAAGATCTTCAAACCCGTCGTTATCGTAGTCGCCGACGGCGACTCCCATGCCATATCCGGCACCTTGCAATCCGGCCTTCTCCGTTACATCCTCGAACGTGCCATCTTGCTTTTGGTGGAACAGGCGATTCCAATACTTCGGCCCGGTTTTTTGAGGGGTGCTGCCTTTGGGCGTGGGATCCGTCAGAGGCGCGCCGTTTACGAAAAAAATATCGAGACGTCCGTCGTTGTCGTAATCAAATAGAGCGACTCCAGCCCCCATTGTTTCAGGCAGGTAATGCTTGGGCGTGTGAGAAGAGAGATATTGAAACCGAATGCCGAGGTCGCGGGTAACATCGGTGAACTTGCCCGGCAGCGGTTTGAGTTGGGCCGGAGGCTTCGCCGATTGCCGTGCGGGAACGGACCCGACAGCGAGGGCGAGAAAGAATAGTGTCGGCAGCATTCGCATGAGCAATTCATAGTACAGTATGGGCGAAGACTCGGCATCGCTGGGCCCAGCGTTGACGCTTGGAACCGGGGAAGGATTGAAGATATCAATAAGGCTATGAATTGCTTACGCGGAAGGGCCCAAATGACACCAAGGTGGATTGACAGTAGTGTAGCGGTTCGTCAAGAGTGAAGGACCATTGCCAAATGCTTCTATAAAGCGACCGTTGCTGAAATTGACGGAGACACCACAAAAAACCTGGTTGCTGCTTCCATGCTCGCTATTTTCCTGTCAGTCTGGAGTTTGCTTCGACCGCTCGTCACGCCAGCTTTGAAAGAATTGGTCGGGGCGAATGGATTTGAACCATCGACCTCCTGGTCCCGAACCAGGCGCGCTAGCCAGGCTGCGCTACGCCCCTACAGTTACGCTCGGATGCCTCATTGCTACCCAAGCGGGGCTCTCAGATTATCACAGCTCTATATTTGCGGCTAAGGCCAGCAGTGTTCTTGGCAGAATCCCCCAACAAACAGGGGGCTTGTCTTTTCCCACTTCCTTCAACCTAAATCTGGACAAGAACCAAAGAGACCGCCGGGGAGCGTACTCTCCCCCGGCGGTCTGCTGTAGTCGCGGAGGTTTAGCCCCGCCGCAATCGCTATGCTCCAGCTTAGAACTCGTACCGCAACGCAAATTCCATCACACGCGGCTTGGTCAATAGCCTCGAATAGTTGCCGAAAGTGGATGAAATGTCCAGTTCCCCGCTCGACGACAAGAACAGGGACTGCACATCGAAGCGCTTCGCGTTCGCGACGTTGAAGACCTCCCAGCGGAGTTGGACGCTCTGTTTCTCCGTCATTTTCCAACGCTTCGAGAGGCCCGCGTCCAACCCGAAGTATCCTTGGCCACGGATCTGATTGCGTGCCCCGCCTTCTCCCGGGAATGGACTGCGGAATGAATTGATCGCAGCCGTTCCATTAGAAAAGAGGCTGACGTTGCGGGCGTTCGGACCGGAATTGATATAGAAGGCTCCTGTCTTAACCGGTGAAATGAGATACGCGTTGCCACCTAATTGCCAGTTGGTCGGCCATTGGAATCCGTTAGAGATGTTCACTGGAAAGCCGCTGGTCTCCCGGAACAAGCCCGAGAGCTGCCAGCCGCCGATGACCGCATCCAACGCCCGGCTCGCATTCCCCGCGAGTGCCTTGCCCTTGCCGAACGGAAGATCGGCCACCCAGTCGGCGTTGAACTGGTGCGTCGTATCGTAGTCGGAAACGGCGCGCATCGCGTTCGGGGTCCAGGCGTTGATCATCTGCCCGCCCAGGCCACCCCAAGCGCCCACGCGCGTGGCATCGGAAAAGATGTCAATGGATTTTGAGAACGTATAATTAAAGTCAAATTGCACGCCGTGCTTCATGGCGTGGCGCAAATTGGCTTGCATGGCGTGATAGTTGGCGTTCGAGTTCGACCGCCAGCCGTACAGGGAAGAGAACTGGGGGTTGAAGAACGAGTTGGAGCCCCCAGCGGGAAGATAAGAATTGCCGGAAGCGCCGGAGACGCCGAAGTAATCCCAAACAAAAAGTCCCGTGGTCTCGTTCTTATTGAAGCCGCAGAACAGATCGTAAATTGCGGCTGTCGCACTTTGTGTGGGTACTTGAACCGGATTCCCCATCGCGTCCGTACCAGTGCAGAACGACATGATGTAGGAGTCATTCGTTGCAAGAGGTTGAAGCATATTGGCCCAATACTGTTGGACGTTCGCAGGCATCGAAGTGGGATTAAACGTCAGACTCGGCGCGGCGTTGCCGCTTGCCAGTTGTTGGCGATAGTCTTTCGCAAGCGCCGTGAGAGCTTTGAAGTAATCCAGCCCTGACTTCTTGTCAAGTATGTTGAGCGGCATGGCCATGTCTTGTTGCGCTAGCAGGCGGTGGGCCAACCGGCCGACGTAGGAAACTTCCAACGAGAAGCCGCCCGGCAGCTCACGGCCAACCGAAAAGTCGAGCGAGGAAAAAGGAGTCTTGAGGCTGTCATCCAAACCCCAGCAAATGCAGAACCCGCCGTTGCTCAATTGGTTGGGGAACGTCTGCGGAAATTTTCCCGGAGGTGCTGGAATGAACATGAGGGCGGGTACGTTCGGGGGAGTGCTGTTCGGGCATCCGAGGTCCATAGTGGGAATGACGTTCATGCTCGTCAAACGGGGCGCGCAGGCGGCTGATTCGATGCCCGCAGGGTTCGAAAGGGTGGAGGCCATACCGAACGAGCCTCGCGAGTCAAAGGTATCGAGTAAGCCCGACCGGATGCTGTCGTAAACGACGCCAAAGCCTGCGCGGACCGTGGTCTTACCGCCTTCTCCGAAGAGACTCCTGAACAAACCACTGCTCGCCTTGGGTGACCAGGCAAGGGCCACTCGAGGCGCAAAGTTGTGGTAGTCCGTGCGATAGAGTCCTGGTTTTCCATTGGCCGGACCGGCCAAGTCAAATGAGACCAAAGGATCCAAGTTCGAGGGCAGCCCGTTGTTCATGTTGGCAAAGCGTTGACCGAACCAATTCGCCAGCGGTAGGGGTTTACCAGTGCCATCCGTGGTCGCCACTTGCAGGCCTTTGGTTTCCCACGGCGCGGGCTCGATCGAATACCGCAAACCGTAAGTGAAGGTCAGATTCGGCTTCAACTTCCACGAATCCTGACCGTAGAGCCCGTAGGTACGGTAAGCGAAGTGCCGGGACACGGGCGTACGCTGCGCCAGCACGCTCCCATCTTTCAGGTAGTTGTAAGTCGCGTCGTCCTCGGTCACCATCCCGAGCACGCCGATCATCGGGAAATCATATGCGTTGGCAAAGCTGCCGTCCCCAGCAGGGTAGCCGTGATTCGCGGGATTAAAAGCCGATCCGCTTTTCACGAGCATGCCCGACACATCCAGCCACGATGCATTGGCGACGCCATCGCTGAAGGAATTCGAGTTATTGTTGCGTTGATTGCTGGTGTACCCTAGCGAAACGCCAACCTGCAGCGTGTGAGTGCGGTGTATCCAGGAGAGATCGTCCGAAATGGTGTGGGCTGGCGTTTTCGACACCGACGACCGCGTGATTCCCTGATCCAAGCTGCGGATGAAGACCCACGGCTGGTTGGAATTGCCAATGTTTCCGTAACTCTGCCGTACAAACCCGTAACGGACGTTGTTGACCAGCGTACTCGAAAGAACCCCGGAGTAATTGGCGATGATCCCCTTGTTGAAGGTTAAAGCGGTGTTCTCAGGCACAGTGCCCGGCAGAAATGCTTCCTGCGGGTTGCCCTCATTAATGAGCCCGCTGTATACGGATAGGCGGTGCTTGGCGTCCCGGCTGATGTTGTAATCCAATTTCGCAATGTACCAGTTCACTTTATCGTGAATGGGGGACCGGAAGCGAAAGCCAGAAAAGTTGTAACCGTCGCCAACACTGGTATCGTTCGGGCTTGAGTACTGCTTGAGGTAGGCGAGCACCGCCGGATTCGGGCCGAGTCCCAGTGGATCCATTCCCGTAATCTGCGCCGGGCTCAAAGCCATATGGCCCGCCGGCACCGTGTAGTTGTACGCCTTGCCAGTCGAAGTCGTCAGTGGAATTTGCTGGCCGCCGGGGCACTGCGCAGTATTCAGGCTGCCGTCAGAGTTCAGTATGCACAGATATTGAATGTAGCCCGCGCGCATCGCGTCGGTAGGAACTTCGCGCACCGCGCTGTTTTCCTCGGCCCTCCGGGTTCCTTCATAGTTCAGGAAAAAATACATGCGCTTCTTTAGGATCGGCCCGCCCACAGACCCGCCAAAGATGTTGCGGATTAGTTTTGGCGGCACGTTTGGATTCCCTGCGCTAAGTTCGGCCTGTTTCACGAAATAGTCGTTGGCCGAGGTGTAGGTATTGCGGTGGTATTCGTACGCCGAGCCGTGGAATTCGTCCGTGCCGCTCTTCGTTACGAGCGCAACCTGGGCGCCGGAAGAGCCTCCCTGGTCGGAGTTATAGTTCGTTGTCGTCGTGCGGAATTCCTGAAGCGAATCCAGTGTTACAGGCAATACGGTCTTAAAGGCATGTCCCCCTGCATCGTTGACCGGCACGCCGTCCAGCGTCACGTTGCTTTGGTCGCTCCGTGCCCCGTTTACGGCGCCGCTCCGCGTGTCCTGATCCACGGGGGCGTCCGGGCGGTTGCTGGTATACACGACTCCTGCCTGCAAACTAAGCAAGTCTGGTATGTTGCGCCCTTCGAGGGGGAGCTCTTTGACCTGGTTTTCATTGAACGCGATACCCAGCGTCGCGTCCGTTGTGTTCAGCGTGACCGCTTGCGCCGAAACCTCTACGATCTGCGACGCGGCTCCAACTTCCAGTGTGACGTTTACTGTAGCCGGCGTGTTCACCAGCAATTGGATATTTTTCTGCTCAAATTTGCGAAAGTTGGCCATCTCCACTGTCAAGACATAGGTGGCGGGAGGCAGCGCGAGAAATTCGTACTCCCCGGCCGGGCTAGTCGCCATCTGGCGCTGCAGAGCCTGTGCCGTGCTCGCCAAAGAGACCTTCGCTCCCACGATTGCAGCGCCGGTTTTGTCCGTCACCACGCCGCGAATCGACGTGGTTCCGACCTGCCCGTGGATGCCGACTGTGACGAACAAACAAGCCACCAGGATTGCGACGAACGCCTTGCCAAAATGAGAAGCCTTCATAAACCACTCCTTTCGCGCACCTTCTTTGGGTATGAGAAACTCACGCGGGGATGCCAAACGTGTACGGAAAGCCTCCGCATGTTGCAGGGGCAAGGTCGTAAGGCCGATATCGAGATTTTCGCAGGACAACCTTAAACCACCACTCGACCTAATCTATCGTTAAGGTAGCTTTTAGAACAGTTGACCGGCCTTGTCAAGAAAAGTTGTTCTAAATTTTTTATCAACTCTGATTTATCGGCGATTTCGATTGATAGGACAGGCCCTTCGGCATCAAGGCCCCCCTGCGAGTTCGAGCCTTACCCCAGCCGAACCAACTTCGCCTCGGTAATGGCGCGGATGGGCTCAAGGATGGCGGCAGACACTTTGCCGTCCACGCGAACGAGGGAGACGGCGTCGGCCCCGCGTTGCGCTTCGCGGCGGCCAAGCGCAAAAGTAGCGATGTTAACTCCGAGCTTGGATCAACAGACCAAGCTGTTCGACTATCTGTTGAATGAGCATCTTTGATCCGCTCGAGCCTTGCTTCATCTGTGGCCCTGAACATCGCGTCCATTACCTGACTCCATGCCGAAACAACGCGATTTTTTAATTCCGTCAGTTTTCCCAAGCGAACATTTTGCGAGTCATGTATTATTATAACTATATTATAATATAATTATATATATATATTTTAGAGACATAGTAACACACAACGGCATGGATGGAATAATCGACTCAAAAGATTCTCTCCGCGATCTACTCGTGGTTGGTGCGGTTGTTGAACTTGGAGGCTCTGACCGTCTAGAAAATCATCTACAGTGCTGTAGATGAAAAACCAGAAGTCGCGTGCAAGTGATTGAAAGAATTGGTCGGGGCGAATGGATTTGAACCATCGACCTCCTGGTCCCGAACCAGGCGCGCTAGCCAGGCTGCGCTACGCCCCGACTGATCTGCTCGGGCGCATCGTTGCAACCCAAGCTTCACTCTCAGATTAACATAGCTTCAAGGCCGCGGGCTACATCGCCTATTCGTCCAATGGATGAGTGGCATCCTCGACGGAAATCACGCCAGATGCAGGAGCTTGGCCTCAGTGATAGCGGGAATGGCCCTAATCGGCTCAAGGATCGTCGAAGACACTTTGCCGTCGACGCGGACAAGGGAAACGGCGTCGGCCCCGCGCTGCGCCTCGCGGCGGCCGAGCGCAAAAGTAGCGATATTGACTCCGAGCTTGCCAAGGGTTGTGCCGATCTGGCCGATGACCCCGGGTTCATCGCGATTCCTGAGATAAAGTATGGTGCCCTCGAGCTGCGCCTCCAGCGGAATTCCTTCGATTTGCAGCACGCGCGGCGATCCGTCATGGAGGACCGTGCCTTCAGCTGTAAAGCCAGCCGCTGAGCCGCTTTTTTCCGGGAGGGCGGAAACTTCCAATGTATTTGGGAAGCCATGTTCGCGCCGCCGCGTCTCTTCTTCGACGGTCAGGCCCCGTGCCGCGGCCACTGCGGGCGCGTTCACCACGTTGACCTTCTGATCCAGCACGGCGTTGAGCACACCCGCTAGCACCGCACTTCGAAGCAAGTGCGTGCCCACCTCTGCCACTTCGCCAGCGTACCGGATACGAATCCTTGCCGGGCGCGACTGCGCCGCTTGCGAAACCAGCGAGCCGAGCCGCTCTGCGAGTTCCAGATACGGTCGTACGCGGCGGTATTGGTCCGGTGAAAGAGCCGGCAGATTCACGGCGTTGCGAATCGCGCCTTCCACAAGATAGTCCCGGATCTGCAACGCCACCTGCGTGCCCAGTTCCTCCTGAGCCTCGGCCGTGGAGCCCGCAACGTGCGGTGTAGTGATCACATTCGGCAGTCCGATTAGCGGGCAATTTTTCGGCGGCTCTTCCGCAAAGACGTCTAGCGCGGCTCCGGCCACGTGGCCGCTTTTGATCGCTGCCGCCAGGTCAGCTTCATTGATCAGCTCGCCGCGCGCCGCATTGATGATGCGTACGCCCTTCTTCATTTTCGCGATGGACGCGGCGTTGATCATGTCCCGCGTTTGCGGGCTTACGGCTGTGTGCAGTGAGATAAAATCGCTTTCGGCAAGAAGTTGCTCGAGGGGCACCAGTTCCACAGACAGTTCTCGTGCCGCCGCTTCGCTGATGAACGGGTCGTAAGCAACGACGCGCATATCGAACGCTTCCGCACGCGATGCCACCTCGCTTCCGATGCGGCCGAGACCTACCAAACCCAACGTCTTTCCACGCACCTCGGCGCCCGACGACGATTTTTCCCAGCGCCCTCCGCGCATCGCCGCATCAAATTTTGGAAGCTGGCGAACCAGCGCGAGCAACAGCGCAAAAGTATGTTCGGCAACGCTGACGGAACTCCCGCCGGGCGTGCTCATCACCAGCACGCCACGTTTGGTAGCCGCTTCCAGGTCGATGTTGTCTACACCCACGCCTGCGCGGCCCACCGCGCGCAATTTTCGGCCCTTGTCCAGCAATTCCGCAGTGACTTTCGTCGCGCTGCGCACAATCAGGGCATCCGCATCCGCGATCTGCGCGTCCAACGTGTCTTTCGTCGTGAGTACGACGTTCCAGCCGGGCTGGTCCTTCAGCAACTGCACACCTCGCTCGCTGATCTTGTCCGCTACGATGACTTTCATGAGGCGGTGGTCTCCTCCGGCATGTTTTTCCCGCACAATGTAAGAGATCAAAGTTAGCGGCCCGCTCGCGCACTGTCAAATAAGCTTCGCGGCCCGGCTGACGTGAGGCGCTTCATTCTTGCCTGCCCCCTTTGGTGGTCTGTTATATTCAATGCAGCGAGGGAGCTGCAGATGAGTCTTTCCGAAAAAATTCAGAAGGATCTGGTCGACGCCATGCGCGCCAAGGAAGAATTGCGCCTCAGCGTCCTGCGGGGAATCAAGGCTGCCATCAAGCATAAGGAAGTCGAAAAGTTGCACGCGCTCGACGAGGCCGAGTCGATTCAAATCCTGCAAACGCTCGTAAAACAGCGCAAGGAATCGATCGACCAGTTCACCAAAGGCAACCGCCCGGAACTCGCCGCCAAAGAAACTAAAGAGCTCGCCATCATCGAATCTTATCTTCCTGCAGGCGCCAGCGAGCCGGAAATGGACGCGGCAATCGCCAAGGCCATCTCCGAATCCGGCGCGAATTCCATCAAGCAAATGGGCGCGGTCGTGAAAGCTGCCAAGACCCTGCTGGAAGGCAAGACCGTTGACGGCAAAGCACTCAGCGATCGTGTGCGCGTCCATCTTTCGAAACTTGGCTGAGAATTCGAGCCGAGTCCTCGCCATGCCGCTGCCGGAGACCATCTCCATGCGCTTTACGCAAGAAGATGCGGGCTATGTAACCGTGCGTCCGGTTGTGAAACAAACGTTTCGCCTTGCCGAGCTTGCGGACATGGTGGTGAGCGTGACGGGCAAGAATGTCTCCCGAGTACAGCAAATTTTCCGCACCGGCACAGTGGTCTATAACGGCTATCGCTACTGGTGGGACGGCTTCCCTGCAAACGAAACCGAACTCACGGGTCTCCTTGCCCTTTTCCCGGATGATGACCCCTCGCGTCCTTTTAACCCAGCCGAAGTGACCGCAGTTTCTCTCGAAATCGGCGGGGGTGGTGAGCATCACCCGTAGTGAAGCTTCCGCGAAGAAGTTGTTCCACAAGCGCAGCCCGTGGGAAATCTTGCTAGGAGCCGCGCAAGATTCCATGCCGCGCTACGAGAAGTACTCTCATGCCGATCGCGCTGACGTCTATCGCGCGCACCTCTCTCCCGAGACGGCTGCCTCGCTCTTAAAAGAAGCGCTGCACGCGTCGCCGCGCGCTCTGCGAAGAAAACTGGCGGGGCTGCAGCCTCCGGCTGCCCTTCTGTTCTTCGTCCATCGCACAAATCCTGTGGGAGCGGGAACTCCGTCATGAATTAGGAATCACTATGTCTCTTCCTTCAGATCCCGGCTTTCGTAACAGCTATGCGCTCGCCTTGCTCCGCATCGGTGTCGGTATTCTTTTCCTGATCTTCGGTGAATACAAAGTTTTCGGCACACAGTTCACTCTTCACGGTGGCTTTCAATTCTGGATCAACAAATTCCTCGAAGGAGGCGCGTACCCTTTTATGGCGCCCATTCTCCGTGGCTTTGTCCTCCCGCACGCCACGAGTATCGCCTTCCTGGTGGCCTATGGCGAATTGGCGATCGGGCTCGCGCTCGTTCTCGGCATTATGGTGCGTTCCGCGAGCTTTTTTGGTCTCATCTTCATGCTCACCATGCTCTTTTCTTCGGATTATCCCGGCGCGGAAGCGCCTTTCTGGCAGTACTTCGGCGCCAGCCTAAGCCATTCGGTGTTTGCACTATGTTTCGCCGCGTTCTTGATCGGGCGCGCGGACTCTGTCTGGTCAGTCAGGTCTCTGCGGAAAAATCATGCGAGCAGGAGTGGCGATAGGAATCAGTGAGCCACTGGTTTTAGCACCGCGGTATTCCGTTCGTCACCCGCGATGATGCGGTAGAGTTTCTTCAAGTCCTCCACCTTGCTGAGCGGCACGCTCAACTCCTTCACCTCAAACGTCCGCGTATACTTCAAAGTGTTCCCATTCACCTCAGACTTGCTGTGGTAGCTCGCAAAACTGTAGTCTGCATTGACCGGCGGCGGCAGATCGTCAACCTCGTAACCCGCCGGCAGCGTGATTTCGATCGTGTCCGTGTTCTTCGCCGGCCCATCGAACTCCACGGGATACACGCGCGGCTCCTTTTTCTCCAGAAGGTCGCTCGAATTGGAGCCCAGGATTCTAGGCCGCACCAGTAGCAGATTCCCCGCGGTCTTTGCGTAATTTTGCGCGACCAAGGAATATTGGTATCCGAAGGGCTGGTCCATTTGATTCAAATTGGCGACAGATGCCTTTGTGATCTGAAATGTGGAAATCGAATGCGAAATCAGAGTCTCAATAAACTTGATCCGGTCTGGATCCTTGGTAACAGACTTAAGAGCGGCACGCTGTTGAGTGCCATAGTCCCCATTACGTTCCTCAACGATGTCACCGCTCAGTGTTCCATTCGAACTCAGTGCCAGCTTCGCCGTCCGCGCGACTCCGTTCATCGACGGAGGCAGTTGTGGCAGTTTGATCAGCTCGCCGCCATCCGGCGTCACCAGCAGGCCGTAATTGGATTGCAGTTCACCTCGCAATTGCCCAAAGGGAGTCCACTCATCGGTGGGATCGAAGATCAGTAATCGGCCGAGTTTGGGATGCTCCACAACCGCCACGAGGGCAGGGTTTTTCACGTCAGCCGGTAAACGCACCGCCAGGATCGCGTGGTTAAACCAGTCGATCATTGCAGGACGGTCAGGAGCAGCTCCTCCTCTCGTGGTATTGATGGTGATAAAAAATGATTCAACCCCAATTTCGTGCAGCATCGAGCTCGTGAGCGTGGCTTTGTCTTTGCAGTCTCCATAGCGATGCGTAAAAATCTCCGGCGCAGGGTGGGGCTGCCATCCTCCGATTCCGAGCTCGATAGCAACGTAGCGGATGTCCGCTTGAACGAACTTCGCCAGCGCCTGCATCTTCCCCAACTGCGTTGCTACGGGAGCCGTAAGGGTGGCAACCTTCTGCTTGATTTCAGGTGATGCATCGCGCCGCCCCTGTTCAAGGCCCGCTTCCCAATTCCCCATTTCTTTCCAATTCTGAAATCCTCGGCTTGTTCCGCCCCCGGGCGGCACAAAAGTAGTGACGAGGATTCCTGCAACTCCATGCCATGGTGGCATTTCATTTTCCGGTTTGATGGCCTTGATATCGCTAACGACCCACTGCACCTGGTTTCCCGCTTGAGCTGGTTTCGTTTCAGGATAATTTATCCATGTTGCTTTGTACTCCCATCCGGCAGGCAACTGTAGCGCGTAATGCGCCTCGCGGACCGGCACGTTTAGTTTCTGAAATTCCCACACGTCCTGAAGAACGTAGGGCCGGACTTCCTGGTCGATCTCATACCCGACGATGTTGCCAGGATCGGCCGCCGGAATCGTCAACAACTTAGTCTTGATGTCCGTCATCAGTTCCCCGTTTTGCACTCCGAGCATGGCAGTTTCGATCGCATCCTTGTCCTTTATCTCGTAGTCTTTGCCCTGGGCTGGAATGCACCAGCCATGAATGCTGTTGATCTTCGTCTCGGCATCGAAACTCGCGTGAACCGTGCCGTATTGCCGGCCATCGGGGCGAAGTATTTTATAGACCCGGCGTTCCACTTTCTTGATCTTTCCGTTTGACTGGACGCTCAGCACATCTTCGGAGTACAGCAGAACGGCGTTTGTTTTTTCATCGTGCGCGGGAAGCGGCACATTCGCCACTGCATGCATCCACTGTGGCGCGTCCCCGCCTCGCGCGGCAGGGAGCATTACTAGAAACAAAAAGACCAATCCCGCGAGACCGCGTTCGCGCCACAAGCGCTTAGTTCCCACTGGGGCTTCCAAGCGGCTGCAAAACGATTTGTTGGTCATCGCCACTCCTTACGGTTTGATAGAAATTACGCAATGCGCCGTAATATTTTTGTTCCAGAAAGGTAAGGTTGTTTCTGAGATGCCGTTCCACATGGAGCGAGCCCTTGTCATTTTCGACCTTCAAGCTGTAGGCGACAACTTTTGCATCGTTGTTTTGCACCTGCGGCATATTGCTCACCTGCCAGCCCAGGGGCAGCTCAATGCGCACATCGTCGGTCTTCTCAGAAGAAAAATGAAAGTAGAGCGGGTGAACGCGCGTGGAATGCTCATACATGTGTTTTTCGGGGCCGCTGAACAAACCCACGGGGCACAGCGCACGCTTACCCGCTCCGGCAACCCATCCCGGCACCTTCAATGCGAATTCGGCCACCAGAGTCGGAGATGAGCTAGTCCAGTCAGGCTTGTTGGTCAGGTCGACTTCTATCGCCACAGGAATGATTTCTTTTACATAATCTTCCAGTAACTTTTTGTGGTGCGCTTCGTCGTCATTGTGCTCATAAACTCTTCGCCAGAGCGCTTCAAGGCCCGTAAACGTGACGGTGAGTTTGCCCTCCAGCGATCCTTCGTTGGTCATCTTCATGTCGGCTTTGCGCTCGACCCGCGATGCGGAACTTTCGGGATTCGGCGTCTCCACCCATGTTCCCCCGTCTTTGTCCAGCTTCAATCCTGTGGTTCCCGTTTCCGACCAGGGCAAGAGCCCGAACGGTGTAAACGCAGAGCCTGGATCGAAGTACGAATCTTTGCCATTCAGCTTTACTAGAGCGACGTAAGTATTCAGATCTCTGGTCCTCATGATATTGCGTTGGAAGAAATGGTCGTTGCGCGTGGCAACTTTGACCGCGGACGCATCGAATCCCGCCGCACGCGCAAGACCTACGAACAGCAATGTGATTTCATTGCCGCCCGCATACCCTCGTTTCCACACGTCCTCAACATTGTTGGTCTCTTTTTCCTTCGCGCGCTTCTGTTCCTGCTCGGTTTTTGCGATTTCGTAGGAAGTGTTGCGAATTTTCTGGACCCGCGCGTAGATTTTCTGCAATTTGGCGTCGGGCGAATCCCCCGGAGACACAATCTCCGCGACGGCCTGCTCCATCGCCTTGCGTTTGTTGACGAAGCCTTCCGCGTCGTCGTTCATCCTCTTTCCTTGCTTCTTCCAGAACTTCTCCGGTTCTTTTTCGAACATTTCTTCGCTGTAGAGGAAATCAACGCGAAACCTCGTGGCGCCTTCCGGTGGCATATCGTCTTCTGTTTCAAACGCCGGAACGTCTTGCACCTCCATGTGGACCACTTTGTTTTCACTCACTGGCGGCTTGACGCCCCCCGGCAAGCCATTGGGCCAGCTCCATTGCAAGTACCAGTGATAGGGCTTCAGAGTGAACTTGGCGCTCTTGCTGAACAAGTCGTCGCTCAATGTCCAATTCGAATTGAAGACGTAATATTCCGCGAAGTCGATCATGTAGTGGTATTCGATGATGCTTCCCGGCTGAACGTCGGATAGCGTGAAGGTCTTCGCAAGGTATTTGATGCCGCGGGTTTTGACGATTTCTTTTTCGTAGACCTTGCCGTCAAAGTTCACGATGGAGCCATCAGGCCTTATTGTGCGGGCCCGGATGTTATGAATATCCCAGCTGCCTTTGACGACGGGAATCTCCACGTCGGCGTACTTGCGGCCCTCTTCGGTGAAGATCTTGGTGCGAACGTAGTTGTATTCGTGCGGCGTTGCGGCATTGCTATCGTCTCGGTCCACCTGGCGATAGAGGATGATCGCTGGAGCGCCGGGCGCTTTCGGCTCGCCGGTCATCTTCAACTCTTCCTGCGAGATCGGCAGCCATTCATCAGCCGCGCTCACCGGACGCAGCCGCCCTCCCATGGTCCCAGCCAATAGCACTGCCCCGAGCAGAAACATTCGGCGATAACTCACGGCACGTCCCATTTTGCATTGACAAGATTGCGGAAATTCGGACATCTGCGGAAAAAGCCCGGAGCCCGCACCTCGAAGAACTGACCACTCGACGGTCACGAGCCTTGAGAAGTTCGCGGTCGCCCGCGGTTTGAGAGGAACCCGTCCCATGGGCACTGTTGCCGACCTAAGCAACGTATAGCGACGGACATTACAAGGATACTATCCCCCTGTCAATAGAGCCGCGAAACATACCCCCTTCCCTCAGGATTCTCTTCCCCGCCTCGCCCACCTGCGGCATAATCCCCCCGCACAGAGGCAGCATCACCATACGATTCCGACAAATAGGGAGGATTCATTGAGCGAACGTCCATGGAGTTCCACGGCGCCTCCGGGTGAATTCCGCACCTACATATCCGCCGAAGAAAGCCCTAAGGAATTCACGATTCGCGCGGTCATCCTGGGCGCGCTTTTCGGACTGCTCTTCGGCGCCGTGACCGTCTACGTCGGCTTGCGCGCCGGGCTAACCGTTTCCGCGTCCATTCCCATTTCCGTACTCTCCATCAGCATCCTTCGCGCCTTCGGCCGTTCTACCATCCTGGAAAACAACATCGTGCAAACCACCGGGTCCGCCGGCGAATCTCTTGCCGCCGGTGTCATGTTCACGATTCCCGCGCTGATCTTTCTCGGCTTTGGCTCCGAATTCACGTTTTGGCGCATCTTCCCGTTGGCTCTACTCGGTGGATGGCTCGGTGTCCTCTTCATGGTGCCGCTGCGGCGCCAGCTTATCGTCAAGGAACATGGAAACCTGGCATTTCCTGAAGGCACCGCTTGCGCCGACGTCCTCGTCGCTGGGGAGCGCGGTGGTTCCTTCGCGGGCCGCGTCTTCTGGGGACTCGGCCTCGGCGGCGTGTACACCTTCCTGATGAAAACAGCCCTCGCCTGGACCGAGCAACCCGAAGCCCGCCCCTCATGGTTCCCAGGCGCAAGCTTTCGCACGAACATCACTTCCGAATACCTCGGTGTCGGCTACATCATCGGCCCGCGCGTCTCTGGAATTCTTTTCGCCGGCGGCATCATCTCCTGGCTGGTCATGATGCCCGCCATCAAGTTCTACGGCCAGCTTGCCGGCAACACGCCGATTTATCCCTCCACCATCCCCATTCCGCTCATGTCGCCAGACGACATCTGGCGCAGTTACATCCGCCCCATGGGCGCGGGTGCGGTTGCCGCCGCCGGATTGATTACCCTCCTCCGCACCTTGCCAACAATCATTTCGGCGTTGCGCGCCGGACTGAAAGACGTTCGCGCGGAGGGTGCAGGCCGGTCTACCGTATACAGTAGAATTGACAACGATATTCCCATGCGCACGGTGGTCATCGGTTCAGCCGTCATCGTCGCCATGATGTGGGTGCTGCTCACCTTTCATCCCATGCAAGGCGCCAGCACCCTCTGGTGGCAGAATCTTTTTGCCGGCATTTTTGTGGTTGTCTTCGGATTTCTGTTTGTGACCGTGGCGGGGCGCATCAGCGGCCTGCTGGGCAATTCCTCGAACCCCATCAGCGGCATGAGCATCGCCACCCTGATGGCCACTTGCGCGATTTTCTTCCTCGCGGGATGGACTGCTCCCAATTATGCTGTGCTTGCTCTCATGATTGGCGGCGTGGTTTGCATCGCGGCTGCCATTGCCGGCGCCACCTCGCAGGACTTGAAGACCGGTTATCTCGTCGGTGCCACGCCGTTCTGGCAGCAGATGGGCCTCCTCGTTGGCGTCACCGTCTCCACCGTGGCTATCGGCGCCACGCTGAATCTGATGAACAAGGGTCTCGAGAAGTACATCCCCACGCCCATTCCCGTCAGCATCCAATCCCTGCCAAGTGGCGTCAAAATCGAGCGCGATTCGTTCACCTATCAAAACAAGAGCTACGTGCTGATTAATTCTCTGGGCTCGCATGAAATTCCCGATGGCGAATATCTCTACGACGCGGGCACAAAGCGCATCGAGTTCCAGTGGGCGCAGGGCATCGGCAGTGACAAAGCTCCCGCGCCGCAAGCGCGTCTGATGGCTACGGTCATCAATGGCATCCTCAACCAGCGTTTGCCCTGGCGTCTGGTCCTCATGGGTGTCGCTTTGGTGATCGCCGTGGAAATCCTCGGCGTGCGTTCTCTCGCCTTTGCCACCGGTTCCTATCTTTCTATTGCTACCACCTCTGCCATGTTTGCCGGCGGCCTCGTCCGCATTCTCGTCGAAGCCACCACCAGGAAAAAAGACGAAAGCGAAGCCAGCCCCGGCGCGCTCTATTCCAGCGGCCTGATTGCCGCTGGCGGCGTCTTCGGTCTTCTCGGCATCATCATCGCTCTTCTGCAGGATCCCGAAATCTCCAATCGCGTTCCCCATTGGTTCACTTCCGTGCTTCGCCTCCCCTGGCGACCCGATCTTTTCTCGTTCGGTCCCAAAATTATGGGCCCTCTCGCCGCCAATAATCTTTTCGGCATTTTCATGATCGCGCTTCTCGCGGCCTCGCTCTTCTACTTCGGACGCAAGAGGCTCGACTAACCAATAAGCAATCTGCCGGTCGCAAAAGCGCCGTTCTCGCAATGGGTACGATAACGGTCCTTTGACGGATTTGTCTGCCCGCCGTACACTGCGAATATGAGCACTATGTACGGTGGGCGGCGCTATCACTTCGACTGGCGCAGTTTCATTACCCCAGGCGTAAAACTTCTCGTATTGGTCTGCACCGGCGTTTTTCTTGTTCAAACTTTCCTGGGCCTGCTCGCTCCTCCCGCCGCGACCATTTGGCTCCTCAAGTGGTTTGCCCTGATCCCCGAGGCCGTAACCCATCACCTTCCCCCTCGCCTTTGGCAGCCTTTCACCTACATCTTCCTGCACGGCGGCCTATTCCACTTGTTGATCAACATGCTCATACTCTGGATGTTTGGCCGTGACCTGGAACTTGTTTGGGGGAAGCGCCGTTTTCTGAATTATTTCATCATCTGCGGGGTGGGCGCTGGGGTCATCGAACTCATCGTCAAGACGATTCCGGTTTTCTTCGGGGGATTGGCTTCCGTCACTCCCACGATTGGCGCTTCAGGCGCTATTTTCGGCATTCTCATGGCCAACGCTGTGCTCTTCCCTGACCGCCGCATCTGGCTCATCCCCCTTCCCGTCACAATTCCGATGCGTCCTTACGTGGCAGTGATGGGGGCTATCGAATTCTTCTCTACGATCGGCGCCGGCGGAGACAATGTTAGTCATGTCTGCCATCTGGGCGGCATGCTCGTCGGCTATCTCTATCTACGGCGCGGTACCCTGCTCTACAACGTCCGCAACACTGTCACCGACTGGCAACACAAACGCAATCGCAAGCGCTTCGACGTCTACATCAACAAGCACAAGAAAGAACCGCCCTCCCGCCCCGACAACTGGGTCAATTAGAAGAAGCCCGTGGTAGTGTCCCGCTGAGTAAAGAACCTATCCAATACGTAGCCGGTATCCACTCGGTTCGGACTGCGCAATCGCTCTTGACCCTCTGTGGTATCATGCTATAATTGACTCTGTAGTAATCACATTTGGAGTGCGGGAGCTGCTCCCGCTTTTCCGACATCCGAGTAGTCGATCCCGGGCCAGACCCGTTTGATTCGCACTGCCCTCTACTTAAGCCCTTTAAATGCAACACTTATGGATCACCCCGCGAGTGTTGCAAACAAAAGACTTACAGTATTGCTAAATCCTTTAGATGCAACACTTACAAAAAACGGGGGATGGGGGCAGTCGGCAGCAATCTTACACTGAAGACCGACGACCGATAAACTATCTACGCAGGTCCGCCGATAATATGAAACTTCATGAAGTTCGTCGTCCCGCGAATGCCCATCGGTGTGCCCGCTACGATTCCGATGGCATCGCCTCTGCGCACCAGCCGCTCTTCGAGCAGCCGCTTCTCCGTGACCTTGGCCAGCCCGTCCACCTTTTGCACGTCTTGAATATTCCTCGGCAGCACGCCCCAGATCAGCGCCATCCGCCGCCGCGTCTCGGCTACCGGGGAGAACGCCACGATCGGCACCAGGGGGCGGTAGCGCGATACCAGCCGCGCCGTGAACCCGCTGTGCGTAAACACCGCGATCAATTTCATGTGCAGCTCGCGCGACGCATGGCACACCAGCTCCGCCACGGTTTCCGCTACCTTCAATTGCTCCTGGGCGGCCGGCCGCGAAAATTCCCGGATGCTCGCTTCCGCTTCTTCGATGATGCGGGCCATCATGCCCACCGCCTCGACCGGATACTTTCCCGTCGCGGTTTCCGCCGAAAGCATCACCGCGTCTGAGCCGTCGAAAATCGCGTTGGCCACGTCGGAGGCTTCCGCGCGCGTGGGCCGGGGGTTTTCCGTCATGGATTCCAGCATCTGCGTCGCTGTAATCACCGGGCGCCGGAACTCTCGGGCTCGCGCAATAATCATTTTCTGAACCACCGGCACGCGCTCCGGATTCATTTCCACGCCCAGGTCGCCCCGCGCCACCATTACGCCATCCGCCGCCCGCAGGATCGCGTCCAGGTTTTCGATCGCTTCCGGTTTCTCCAGCTTTGCAATCACCGGAGTGTCTTTGCCCGCGCGGCGAATCAACTGTTTCGCCAGCAGCACATCCTCCGGGCGCCGCACAAAGCTCACCGCCATGTAGTCGGCGCCGTGCTTCAGCGCGAAGACCAGGTCCGCGCGGTCTTTCGGCGTCAGCGCCGGCACGCGCAGCTTCACGCCGGGCAGGTTGATCCCCTTGTGTTCGCCGAGCGCGCCGCCGTTCGCCACTTCGCAAATCACCTGGTTGTCACGGACTTGCTCGACCCGCAACTCGATCAATCCATCAGAAAGCAGGATGCGGTCCCCGCGGTGAACTTCTCTGGGCAAAGGTGTGAACGTCGTATTCACGCGCGTCGAATCGCCCAGCACCTTTGCGGTGGTAATTACGAAACGCTGTCCCGTGCGCAGCAGCACCGGCCCGCCGCCCGCCAAGGGCCCCGTCCGGATCTTCGGGCCCTGAAGGTCAGCCAGAATCGCGATCGGTTTTTCGTGCTGTACGGCAGCCGTCCGCAGCATCGAGATGCTCTTGGCATGCTCTTCATGCGTACCATGCGAAAAATTCAGCCGCGCCACGTCCATCCCCGCCTTCAAGAGACGGTCGATCATGCGCGGCGAACGGCTCGCCGGTCCGATCGTGCACACAATCTTGGAATGACGGAAGCTCATGCGTCCTTCGATCGCACTGATTGTACTGCTTTTATTATTTACGGGAAGCGCGATAAACAGCGGCTCTTTTTCTTCTGCTCGCGACTCGATTCTCTTCTTCGCTAGTGCGCCACTGCGAATTCCACCACGATCTTCGACAGCACGTCCACGCCCTTGTCAAAAGCCGCCAGCGGTATTCGTTCGTCGTCTCCGTGCATGCGTCTCAGATCTTCTTGCGCCAGGGGAAACGGCACCAGCCCCAATGCTTGCACCTGGTGCAGCCGCAACTGCGCTGAATCCGTCAGCCACGTTGACTGAAACGGCAGCGCCGGGGCGCCTCCGAATTCCTGGGATACCACCTTCGAAATTACACCATAAAATTCCGATTCCAGGGACGAGGAGGGTGCCGCCAGTCCCGGATTCGGCTGCACCTCCAGCTTCACTTGTGGGTCATTCACCAGTTTATTCAAATCGTTCACCACTGCGTTAATCGAGTCTCCTGGCAGCAGCCGCACGTTCAGGTTCGCGCGCGCCTCCGCGGGAATCACGTTGTTCGCCACTCCTGCGGTCAGCACTGTCGGCGCGATCGTGTCCCGCAGCATCGCATTCCATAGCGGGCTGGCATCGGAAATCACGCGCTGCGCATGCTCCCCGCGGTCCGGCGTTTCCATCGACCGCATCCACTTCCCGATCTCATCATCTTCCAGCGCCGCCAGCCCCTCGAAATATCGGCGCACGATCGAAGTGAAGCGCACCGGCGCCGAATAATTGCCGATTTTCCCGACCGCCGCCGCCACATGCGTCACCGGATTGTCCTTGGTCGGCTGGGAAGCGTGTCCCGAAGTTCCCCGCGCGATCACGGCAATGTTAAAGGCCACCTTTTCGTCCGCCTGCACGCCGGCGTACTGCACTTTTCCATTCTTCACGAAGACGTTCCCGCCTTCGTTAATCGCGAAGCCCGCTGCGAACTTATCCCAATGCTTTGCGATCAGCATACGTATGCTGGCGTCGCCGCCGCCTTCCTCGTCATCCGTCGCCAGGAAAATGACGTCCCGGTTCAGCCGCGCCATCGAACGCTTCAGCGAAATGAACGCCGCCAGGTTCGCCGCTAGCATCCCCTTGTCGTCAATCGCCCCGCGCCCATACAAATATCCATCCTTAATCACGGCGCCAAACGGATCCACGCTCCATCGGCCCTTCTCCACTGGCACGGTGTCCATATGTGCCACCAGCAGCAGTGCCTTGGCGGGATTGGCCATCGCCGCGCTCCGTAGCCGCGCCACCACAGCGCTGCGCCCTGGCGCCATGTCGAGAATTTCCGCCTTGATCCCGTCCTTCGCCAGCACACCCGCAATGTACATCGCCGCGATCTGCTCGTTTCCTGGCGGATTCGACGTATTGATCTTGATCAGGTCCACGAGCCAGCCCCGCGCTTCCTTAGCGATCGCCGACGTATTTCCGGCTTGCGGCGGGCTTACGGGATTCCCCGGGATTCCTGGTCTCGCCGCCGGGACTTGCGCCGCGAGCGGAAAACTTGCAGCCGTCGCCAATGCTGCCGCTCCCATCAACACCTGGATTCTGCGATTCCAGTTCACGCGTCTATCCTCCTCATAATCCCTGGCCGCCTCCCGGCCGCCTCAGTAAACGTTTTGCATCGAATGTGCTTCATACTAACATGCAGGTGTGGGCTCTTGGCTTGGGCAATGCCATGCCGTTGCTCAAATTCAACAGCTCTTTGGCCGCGGTGTTTTCCGCGATGGCCGCCATCGCCAGTTTAGCGTTTTTTTGATCGCCATTGAGGGGTGCATCATGAAGTCCATTCTTTCTCGAGTTTTGCCGGCTGCCGCAGCAACCGCGCTGCTGTTGCTTTTGGTTGAGCAACCCCTCATCGCTCAGGCTCCCACTGGTCCGCAGGGCGGCCCTCCACCTCCACAGCAGCAGCAAAATCCGGCACCTGCCAAACCTCCTGACGCGAAGCAAGAGGCTCCGCAAGCCGGCGTCACCATAGCCGTCGACGTTCCCATCGTCACCCTCGATGTCGTAGCCACCACGGACCACGGTGACATCATCCCCGGTCTCAAAAAAGAAAATTTTCGCATCCTCGAAGACGGCATCCCGCAAACCATCACGACCTTTTCGCCCACGGAGGCCCCCATTACCATGGTCCTGCTGCTCCAGTTCAGCAGCAATGGCTACGGTAGTTTTTTTGCCTACGTTGGGAAGTACTGGTCCACCGCATTGTTCGCCACTTTGCAGCAGAAAGACTGGGTGGCCCTCGAAACTTTTGACATGAAGACCCGCCTCGAAGTGAACTTTACCCAAAACAAGGACGAAGTTCTTCAAGGACTCTACCATCTCTATTTTCCCGGGTTCAGCGAATCAAACGTTTTCGACGCCTTGCTCGAGACCGTGGATCGTCTGAAAGATGTGAAGGGCAAGAAATCCATCGTATTGTTGGCTAGCGGCGTGGACACTTTCTCCAAGCATACACTCGATCAGACCATGAAAGAGCTGCGCCAAAGCGACGTCACGATTTTTTGCATCGGCTTGGATAAGGCCTACCAAAACTTCGCTGACATGAACGGCGGAATGGGGAGCTTGCAACGTTTGAACTACCTGCAGGCGGAGAACCAGCTCAAGACCTTCTCGCAAGAAACCGGAGGCTTCGCCTGGTTTCCTCAGTTCTCGGGTGAGATGCCAAGTGTGTTTCAACAGGTCGCGGCTTTCCTGCGCCATCAATACAGCCTTTCCTATTCGCCGACAACCGGCGCAAAGGACGGCAAGTTTCACAAGGTTAAAGTCCAGCTGGTCGCGCCCGATGGCGGACCATTAACGGTCCTCGACCAAAAAGGCAAGAAACAGAAGTTTCAGGTGTATGCGCGCGAAGGCTATCAGGCTCCGAAAGGCGGCGTCGGCGACTGAGCTGAGTTGCAAATTAGAAAATTGAAATTTGAAATGGATATTCAAGAACAGAAAAGGTTTTGGGCTGCGAGTTACGGGTTCACATTTTCCATTTTCCCTTCAGTAGCCTCGTGCAAAATCAACGCGGTTGAACAATTCGCGCCCATCGAACCATCGTTCTAGCAACTCGATCAAAATCGCTGCCTGCCGGTCCCACAGCCTGTCGCTCACCCCGCTGGTATGTGGCGTGATGAACAAATTCGGCGCCTTCCATAAAGGACTCTCCGGCGGCAACGGTTCCGTCGCCGCAACATCCAGCGCTGCCCCGGCCAGTGCGCCACTTTCTAACGCCTGCACCAGCGCGGCTTCATCCAGGAGCGATCCTCGTCCGACATTGACCAGCCGCGCACCGCGCTTCATCCTCGCGATTTCCGCTGCGCCAATCAGGTGCTTCGTTTCGGCCGTCTCCGGCGCGCAAATCAAAACGTAGTCTGCGCCGGGCAGCGCTTCGTGTAATTGCACCGCGGCAAAAATCTTTTCCACGTGCGCCCGTTCTCCCTCGCCAGAGCGCGTCACTCCCCAAACCTTCATTTCGAATGCCTTGTCCCGCTTCGCCACTTCCCTGCCGATCGAGCCGTACCCCACA
>WNFJ01407418.1_pt1 | contig 73143 bp, 75 predicted proteins | sample 5400461 | NCBI WGS metagenome assembly WNFJ01 (sample SAMN13153349, study PRJNA577476) | soil metagenome | isolation source: 115 cm saprolite on Douglas fir-dominated hillslope | place: USA:California | collected 2013-09-17
CGCCTCCCGCTACCTACGAAACCTTGGTCAAATCGCCAAAGCCAGCCATCTACATATTGGGGCAAGCTGAGTCAAGGGGATACCCACTTCCTCGTATTCTTCGGGCACGCAGTGCCCGGCGGCGTGAAACGCCGCTTTAGTAGACTAGAACTTCATGTGGATTGTGCGTCTGGCCCTCCGCCGGCCATACACCTTCGTCGTCGTGTCCCTGATGCTTGCACTCCTCGGCGGCTTGGCCATCGTCCGCATGCCGACCGACATCCTCCCCGATATCAACCTCCCCATCGTCAATGTCATCTGGACCTACACCGGCATTTCGGCCGAAGACATGGCCAAGCGCATCGTCACCGTCAGCGAGCGCGGCTTAACCACGGTGGTGAACGACATCGAACACATGGAGTCGCAGTCCGTAAACGGCACCAGCATAATGCGGCTGTATTTCCACCCGGACGCGCGCATCGAAATGGCCCTCGCCCAGATCTCGGCTTCGACACAATCGGTACTGCGCGTTTTGCCGCCCGGCGTCTACCCGCCATTCATCTTGCGATTCAACGCGTCCAGCGTTCCCATCCTGCAGTTGAGCGTCAGCAGCCCGCACATGACGGAGCAGCAGGTCTACGACTACGGCTACAACTTCATTCGCACCCAGATGGCCACTGTGCAAGGCGCATCCGTGCCGCTGCCGTACGGCGGTAAGCCGCGCCAGATAATGGTCGACCTCGACCCCAAGGCGCTCTATGCGAACAAGCTTTCCGCCACCGACATCGCCAACGCCATCAACGCACAGAATCTGGTGCTGCCCGCCGGCACCGCCCGAATCGGCGACCGCGAATACAATGTCCGGCTGAACAGCAGCCCGGAGCTGGTCGACGCGCTGAACGACCTGCCGGTGAAACAGGAACACGGCGCAACCGTGTACATACGCGACGTCGCCCAGGTGCGCGACGGCTACGCCGTTCAGAACAACATCGTGCGCCAGGATGGCCGCCGCTCGACGCTGATCACCATCCTGAAGACCGGCTCAGCTTCCACCCTGGACATCGTCCGCAAAGTCAAGCAGACGCTGCCGCGGATTCTCTCGACGCTACCGCAGGATCTCAACGTCAAGTTTCTATTCGACCAGTCGCTCTTCGTGCGCGCTGCTATCGACTCCGTGGTGCGCGAAGCCGTCATGGCCGCGTTGCTCACCGGACTCGTGATTCTGCTGTTCCTGGGAAGCTGGCGCAGCACCTTGATCGTCTGCATCTCCATCCCGCTTTCCATTCTGGCGTCGCTCATCGTACTGTATCTTTTTAACCAGACCATCAACGTCATGACCCTGGGCGGCATGGCGCTGGCGGTCGGCATCTTGGTGGACGATGCCACCGTCGCCATCGAGAACATCCACCGCAATTTCGCGCAAGGCAAAACGCTCGTGCGAGGAATCCTGGATGGCGCGCAGCAGATCGCGGTCCCGGCGTTCGTTTCCACACTCTGCATTTGCATCGTTTTCGTGCCCGTGGTGTTTCTAAAGGGTGCGGCGAAATTTCTGTTCACGCCGCTGGCGGCTGCCGTCGTGCTCGCAATGATGGCTTCTTATTTCCTGTCGCGCACCCTGGTTCCTACCATGGTGCGATTCTTGCTGGGCGGCGAGGTGCAACGATATACGGCGGCGGCCGAAGGCGAGAAACATCGCGAAGGAATTCTTCAGCGCCTGTTCAACCGGCTGCGCGAATCCTATCGCAGCCTGCTCGATCTGACCCTGCGCCATCGCGGTTTGGCCTTCGTCATGTTCCTGATGTTCTGCGGCGTCTCGGCCGCGCTCTATCCGTTCATCGGTCACGATTTCTTCCCGCGCGTCGACGCCGGCCAGTTCCGCCTGCACGTCCGCGGCCCCGCCGGCATGCGCGTCGAGGAGACTGAGCAACTCTTCGGACAGGTAGAAGACACAATTCGCCGCAGCATCCCGCCACGCGAGCTCTCCAACATCCTGGACAACATTGGCCTCCCCTTCGGCAGCATCAACCTGGCCTTCACCGACAGCTCCACCATCGGCTCGTCGGACGGCGAGATTCTGGTGTCCCTGAAGGAAGGCCAGCACGGCCCGACGTGGGAATATGTCCGCGAATTGCGCAAGAGACTGCGCGACGAGCATCCGCAGGCGGCGTTTTTCTTCCAGCCTTCCGACATCGTCAGCCAGATTCTGAATTTTGGCTTGCCGGCTCCCATCGACATTCAGGTCACGGGACGCAACGAAGCGGAGAACTACCGGCTGGCGAAGCGGATCGAGGCGCGCCTGGCGAGAATTCCGGGAGCGGCGGACGTGCACCTGCACCAGGTCCCCAACGCCCCCACCATCAAGGTGAACGTGGATCGCACGCGCGCCAGCCAGGTCGGTCTATCGCAGCGCGACGTCGCCAACAGCATGCTGATTTCGCTCAGCTCCACCAGCCAGATCGCGCCGAATTACTGGCTGAATCCCGAGAACGGCGTGAACTACCTGGTCGCCGTCCAAACTCCGCCTTACCGCGTCGACTCCACCGACACGCTCGGCAGCACTCCCATCAGCTACAACGGTGGCGCCCCGCAGCTCCTCAGCAATCTCGCAAAGTTCGAGCGCGGCGAGGAGATGGCCGTAGTAAATCATTACAACGTACAGCCGGTGTTCGATATTTATGCCAACGTAGAGGACCGCGACCTGGGAAGTTTCTCTAATGACGTAGAGCGCATCCTGAGCGATTTTCGAAAAGAGCTGCCGCGCGGAACGTTTCTCGAAACCCGAGGCCAAGTGGAGACCATGAACTCGTCGTTCCTGGGCCTGGGCTTCGGGCTGATATTCGCGGTATTGCTGGTTTACTTCGTGATGGTGATCAACTTCCAGTCTTGGCTCGATCCGTTCATCATTCTGATGGCGCTGCCCGGCGCCTTGTGCGGCATTCTGTGGATCCTCTTCCTGACACAGACCACGTTCAGCGTGCCGGCCCTGATGGGAGCCATCATGAGTATCGGCGTCGCCACCGCAAACAGTATTCTGCTGGTCACGTTTGCAAACGACGAGCGCGCATTGGGCATGAGCCCGCGCGAAGCAGCGCTCGAAGCCGGCTATACGCGCCTGCGGCCGGTGATGATGACGGCGCTGGCCATGATCGCCGGTATGCTGCCCATGGCCATTGGATTCGGAGAAGGCGCCGAACAGAATGCGCCGCTCGGCCGGGCGGTCATCGGAGGTTTGCTGGTGGCCACGTTTGCAACGCTGTTCTTCGTCCCCGTCGTTTACAGCGTGCTGCGCCGGCACGAGTCCAAGAGCTATGAAAAGGAATTGGAGTCTTAACGCGTGAAGGTTCGTTACATCGCCGCGTTCCTGCTGGTCGTTCTGGTTTTGATCGCGGCCTTCGCGCTGGGACTTGTGCCGCGGCTGAGCCGGCAGAAGGCCCTGCTGGCGGCATCGAACCAGGAGCGCGAGCGCGTGCCCATCGTCGACACCGTCACGGTGCAACTCTCTGCACGCACAGCCGAGCTGGTCTTGCCGGGCAACATCGAGGCTATGTACGAAGCGCCGATCTACGCGCGCGCCGACGGCTATCTGCGAAAACTATTCGTGGACATTGGCGACCGTGTGAAGGCCGGCCAAATATTGGGCGAGATTGAGACGCCGGAGCTGGATCAACAATTGCGCCAGGCGCGCGCGAGCCTCAAACAGTCCGAAGCGGCGCTGAAACAAAGCGAGGCCGCCGTGGCGCAGGCGCGCGCCAACCTGGAGCTCGCCAGAGTCACTCTGGACCGCTGGAAACAATTGGTCGCATCCGGCGTCGCTGCGCGTCAGGACGGCGATGAGAAGCAGGCCAATTACGCCGCACGCCAGGCCGATCTCGAAGCTGCGCTGGCCAACGTCGCCGCGTCGCAGAGCAACATCGGCTCCAACGAAGCTAACGTGCAACGCCTCACCGAATTGAAGGCGTTCGATCAGGTGACTGCGCCGTTCGACGGCATCATCACCGTTCGGAACACGACCAGCGGTACGCTGATCAGCGCCGGTACGAACTCGGCAAACCGGGAATTGCTTCGCGAAGCCCAGATCGATCTCCTTCGAATCTGGGTCAGCGTGCCGCAGACGAATTCCGCGGCCATCCAGTCGAATCAGGCCGCCGATGTGACCGTCCAGGAATTGCCCGGCCGCGTCTTCCACGGCGAAGTGAACCGAACTGCGAACGCGCTCGACGAGGCGTCGCGCACCATGCGCGCAGAAGTCCGCGTGAAGAATCCCGAACACAAGCTGCTGCCGGGAATGTATGCGCAAGTGAAGTTTTCCATCGCGCGTTCGAACGCGCCGCCGCGGATTCCGGGCGACACGCTGGTGATCCGTTCCACTGGCACGCAAGTGGCGGTGGTTGGGCCGGACGGCAAGGTGCATTACCAGAAGATCGAAGTGGGCCGCGACTACGGGCCCGAGCTCGAAGTGCTGGCGGGATTGTCCGAAGGACAGACCATCATCGTGAACCCCACTGACGAGATTCGCGAAGGCGTCGTGGTGCAGCCGCGCAAGTAGCCATGGCGCAGACGCTCAGCAAGGCGCTCGCGGGAATCACGCTGCCCGATGCAGATGGCCGTCCTGTGCTGTTGGGCTCGTTGTGGGAAAATCATCCGGCCGTGGTCGTCTTCCTCCGCCACTACGGCTGAATTTTCTGCCGCGAGCATGTCGCGCAGTTGCGCGAACACGAGAGCGAGTTCAAGGAACGTGGAGCAAGCTTGGCCGCCATCGGACTCGGCGATCGCAATTACGCCCGCCAATTCCGCGAAGAAACTGACATCGGCTTCCCGCTGCTGATCGACGAGCACCGCCAGGCCTATCGCGCCGCTGGTCTGCGGAAGGCGAACCTTCTGCACTTGCTTCGCGGGGACAATGCGCGAGCGCGAACTCGGGCTCGATCAGCCGGCCACCGCCAGCATCGTCTCGGCCCGAATCCGTTTCAACTAGGGGGCAGCTTCGTCTTCGGTCCCGGCAACGTGGATCTATTCACCCACGTAAGCCAGACCTTCGGCGACAACGCCAGCCTGGACGCGTTGCTCGCTTGTCTAAAATTTGGGGGCACTCCGGGCTAGCTTTTCGAAGTGGTCCAGTGCGTCCACTCCAGCAGGCGTGTCCCCAAATTTCTCCCGGTCACCCGCGGAGCTTCCCTGCCCGCCTCGACTGCTGCAATTCCTCCATCTTTTGCTGCTGATCCGGTGTCAACACCTTGTACACTTTCGAAAGAGCAGTCGCCCGAATCGCAGAAAGTTGACCAGCCTCAGTTCCTTCCGTAGCCGTCAACTTCTGAATCTGCTCGGAATCCCCGGCTTTGACCGCCGCACGCAGCGACTTCCGCGTCTCCATCAGTTGCTGCCGGATCGGCCTGGCCGACTGTCTTGATTCCCGAAAGATCGCTTTGACCTGGCCGGACTGGTCGGGTGTCAGATTCAGAGAGGCAGCCATCTCGCGGGCAAACTTGCCGCCATTGTGCTTACCTCGCCCTGCCGGCGCGGTCTGAGCAAACAGGCTGACGCTCCCCAGCGCCGCCACAGCCGCCCAAGCCGAAAGTCTCATCGAAAAGAGTTGCATGTTTCAAGTTCTCCTACCTACCAGAACGAGAATCCGCCGAAGAGGTTTATCCCGCGCCCCACAAAAAGAGTAAAACCCTGTAAAGGGCACGCCCGAGCGAAGGCAGAATGGTAAGGGGGCATCGGCTTTTTTGGCGCATCCGAAGCTCGCCACTCTGTGGCCAAGGAAAGGTGACCAGGAACATGCGCAGCACATTTTCAGCGCGACGAGTTGTTTCTTACCGTTTAACTATCCACTGAAATGCTTCGCCGTCGCCTTCCGCGATTGCTGAGATTACTGCATGTTCAGCGCCGTCTCGAACCCGATGGACGATTAGCTTGGCCCTCAGCGGCGCCACTACGGCGCTGTTGGCTTCCAGTTGTGAGTACAGGATGTACTCGGAGTCCGGAGACCATCTCAATGCGCCGCTGAGCTTCTTGCCTGTCAGAAATACCTTTTTCTCCTTCCCATCTGGCCTAATTAACACTCCTTCATTTTCCAGAGACCGGTAGGCGATCCATTGGCCGTCGGGAGACCAACTAGGCTCAATTCCCTTGGCGAGGTTCTGAAAGCGGTTGGCCCTGAGATTGTAGATGATGACTGTGCCGTCTTTCTCATACACCAAGCGGTCACCCTCTGGGGACCAAGCCAAGTTATGGGAACTGGAATGGTTCTCACCCGCTTGGGTATCGATTTCCTGCAACGTTTCCGAGCTGATTAGAAGATAGGCAACTCCAGGTTTTCCGTGAAGTGCGATTTTCGTGCCATCGATCGAAAGGGCAAAGTGGTCGTATGCCGTGAAAGGGGCTCTATGCCAGAGTTCTTTCCCTTGCAGATTTAGAATCACAATTCCGCTTGGAGTCGCTTTCTCATCGGGAGTTGGCCAAGGATCAGTTCGAGGTGGCTTACGTATGTACGCGGTCGAGGGTCCGTAATAGTAGCCTATAAGGCGCCGCCCCTCAGGGCTGCCTCGGCAAGTTAGCAAATCGAATGGGGCAAAATGGTCACGCTGAGACCGCTCTGTCAGGTGAAACCCTACCTCGTCAACCCTCTCATTGAGCACACGAATGAGGCCCAGACCCTGCTCGTGCTCTTTTTTCTTCAATTCTCGTGTCAAGTCTGTATCGACGAAGCCGCAGCCGCAAAGCGCTGCTAGGCAAATGAGCACAGTCGATGAGTTGCGCGCCTGACGTTTCATACTTCAACTACCAAACAAATCGCGCCAGTTGCACGGAGCAAAACGAGCCGCTGCGCTACTTCGTCACCTTTGTTGTGGGAGCGGGAACTTTCGCTGCGCATTTGCGGCATCCTCCAACGCCTGTGATGTTCCTGGGCCATACTCTGTCCTTAAGCCGCTGCCGCTTGTTGAGCGTGAATCAATTCTTCGTCCAATGTTCGGAGACGACCGTCACAAGCCGAGTTCGGCCAGCGTGCGGCGATCTTCTTCCAATTCAGCTATCCCATAGCGGATGGGAGAAACATCGTGGGCCGCCGCAAAGTCCATGAAGGCTGCCACTGGCGTATGGCAAAGTTCGGCTGCGCGCCCGAGCGAAACTTTTTCCTCACGAAACAACTCCAAGGCAAGCAAGCGCGCCGCGTCCTGAGAAAGGTCAGCCGCATCCAGTTGGGCCGCTTTGAGCAGCGCGGCTGGCAACTCCAGATGTACGGTATCCATATCTCAAACGTACCGTATTCGAGCCAGTTTGTCGATTGTACGAGCCGGCCGACGCCCTTATCCACCGGCCAGGCCATGTAAGCTGAGAGTCGTGACTTTTCAAAAGAACTTCCACCTATCGACCAAGGGACATTGTGACGTGCGGGATATCACGCCCCAGGTGGAAAGCGTGGTCGCCGCCAGCAGAGTTCGGACGGGCATGGTCAACGTCGCGGGACTCGGTTCGACGCTGAGCATCACCACCATCGAATTCGAGCCCGGCGCGGTTTCCGATTTGCGGCGCGCGCTGGAAACCATTGCTCCCTCCAACGACGACTACGCGCACAACGCCCGCTGGGGCGATCACAATGGATTCGCGCACCTTCGCAGCGCGCTGCTGGGCGCCAGCGGGACCTTTCCGGTTCGCGATGGTCACGTTTATCTCGGCACCTGGCAGCAGATTGTGCTGTGCGACTTCGACGATCGTCCCAGGGAACGTGAAATTACCGTGACCGTGCTGGGGGAGTAGAGTATCGGTATCTCACGCTTACCCACAAGATTCTAATCATTGGCCCAATCACCGCCAACGATATCGCCACCACTGCGGCGGGTACGAATGCTGGTCCGAGTCCTGGCACACGGCCCAGAGAAGTATACACAGTCGCCCAAACCAGGTATGCGAGAAAGAGCATCATAACTGTCTTAACGGTGAGCAGGTGGCCGCGCGCCAATCGCAGGAGTTCGGGAACATAGGCGGGAATGGGCCGGGCTCGCGCCGCGCTGCGCCGCGCAAATCCAAGAGGGACGACTATGATCGTGAGCACGGCCCACAGCCCCGCGGCGTCGCGAGCCGTCTTCCACAAGCTGCTCTTGTCACCCCAGCCATTGGGCCTTCCAAACAGGCCGTAGTGTTTCGGGATCGTTCGAGGCAACTCTCGCCAAAGGATCGCCACAACGGCAAATGCCGTTAGCAGCGCGATCAGCGAAACGCCTTCGAGTACCCAATCGAGAGTCGAGCGCCGTGGCAGGAAGAACTCTGCTTCGGAGCTATTATCTGGAATTCGCATTTTTGGGTCTTCCAAGCGTCTCTCATCCATCGGATGCCGGAGTTGGGGCATTAGCTAGGGTGTTCTAAGCCTCATAAACCTCTTGCTTCTCGGCGGGACTTCGGATAGAGTGGGTCAACGGAGGGTACAACATGGCTTTTTGTCCGAGTTGCGGGTCGCAGGTAGAAGGTCGATTCTGCCCGAAGTGCGGAGCGGCTGTGGACGCGGGGGCAGCGCCGGGTGCAAGCCCGACGCCAGGACCAGCGCCTGCTGCGGGAGCTGCGGGTATGACTGACAATGCCGCCGGAGCGCTGTGTTATCTTTTCGGAGTCATCACCGGTATCTTGTTTCTGGTGCTCGCTCCCTACAACCAGAACCGGAATGTGAAGTTCCACGCGTTTCAGTCCATCTTCATGAACATCGGGATTGTGGTCGTGTGGATCGTTCTGTTCATTGTGTCCATCGTGCTGCACGTGATCCCCATTATCGGGGCCATCATTTCGCTTCTGCTCTACATTTGCCTGTGGCTCGGCTGCTTGGGCCTCTGGCTGTACATGATGTTCAAGACCTACAACGGCCAGAAGGTGGTTCTCCCCGTGGTTGGGGCGATGGCCGAGAAGCAAGCCGGGGCGTAAGCCGCCAAAGAGACGTGGCGCACGACTCATGCGTGCCGTGCCGACACTCATGTCGACACCGCGGTTGATCTACCGTAACCCTTTCGTCTTTAGATACTCGATCAGCGCCGCCGGATCGTCACTAATGATGGCGTCCACGCCAGCATCGATCAGTCTCTGCCAATCCTCCGGCGTATTGGCGGTCCACGGCACTACTTCCAGTTTCGCCGCATGCGACGCCTTCACTTGCTGTGGCGTCACCAGCTTGAATTCCGGCGATATGATTTTCGCTTCGCCTTCGCGCGCAATATCCACGAACGGCCGCGCGGCGCCTTCCCACAAAGCCGCCAGCCGGATCTCGGGCGCCAGGCGCTTCATCGCGCGCAGCGTGCGAAAGTCGAACGACTGCACGATCACGCGCGACTCCAGCTTGTGCTTGCGGATCACGTCCAGCATCATCCGGGAGAAAACCTCCGGCGGCGGCGTCAACTCCCGATGATCCGGGAAACTCTTGGTCTCGATGTTGAACTGAATGTTGCCGCGCTCGGACAGATTCAGCACCTCGTCGAGCGTGGGGATGCGCGTTCCCGGCGCCGGCTGCTGCTTCGGGAAGCGAGGATTCTTCAAAGTTCCGCAATCGTACTCGCGCAATTCGCGCAACGTCAGCTCGTGAATGGCGACGCCCGGATGCGGCCCGGTACAGATCTCGCCGTTGATGTGCGGATCGTGCGAGATCACCAGCACGTTGTCTTTGGTGACCGCGACGTCCATTTCGAGCACGTCCGCGCCGATCCCGATGGCGTACTCGAAAGCCGGGATGGTGTTCTCCGGCCGCATGGCGCGCGCCCCGCGGTGGCCGTGAACCAGGATGCGCGGGGCGGCGGTTACGGTCATGACGGAGAAAAGGCAGGCGGCGATGAACAGGTTGCCTATGCGTTCATTCCTTCGTCCGGAGTAAGATCCTGTGGCGCGTCGGGTTGGGGCGCGTCGGGCTGGGGCGCTTCCGGCTGGGGCGCTTCGGCAGTCTCGGCGGCAGGCGCGGGCTCGGCAACAGCCTCGGGCTCCGGCTCTTGAACTTCCGTCGCCGAAAGCGGCACTTCGCACTCGCAGCAGTCGCTGCAGCGCTTGCAACGGGCGCAGCGATGATTCGCGCAAGCATCCTTGGTGCAGTACGCGCAGATTTCCGCGGACGGCTCGCCGCAGATGTTGCACAGGAACACCGCTGTGCCTGCCGTCATTTCTTCACCGGCCTTTTTTCTTGCGGCGGGCCTTGATGCAGCATCACCTCGCGGCAGCGCTGCGCTTCCCGGTCGACGACCTTGAACTCCTGTTCTTTTTGCGCCGCCAGATCCATGATGTACTGCCGCAGCCGGTCGCGATTGGTACTGTTCTCGGCGACGACGGCCTGCACCAGATCCGCCAGCGCCGGATTTTGGTACTTGCGGATGCCTTCGATCACGGACCCGAACGTGGATTCCATCGCCTGCATGCGGAAAAACGTATCCAGCGCGAGCGTGAGCCGCTCAGGCTGCCGCGCCAGCGCGTCGCTCGACGACAGCAGATACATCAGCTCCGTTTGGCCCGTCTTCCACTGCGTGGCGTAGGTCTGCGGCGCGCCATTGGCCAGCCAGGTCTCGGGACTCACCTGCTCGATGATGCGCTTCACGTGCTGCGTTTGAAGGTCCAGACCCTCCAGCAGCTTGCGGACATCCCACTCGGAGGAGACGCCGTTCGATGGCGCGGTCTGGCCCATGAGGCCGGCGGAGGTGAACAGGAAACACGCGAAGACAGCGAACTTCATGGATGACGTACCTACTGGTAGTGTGACACACTCAAAGCGCAGGCTTGATGGTAGCTGTTACCCTCATTGATCGAGGAGAGAAGACATGGCGCGCAAAGTCGTTTACTGGATGACTACTGGCCTGGTGGCGGGAATGTCGGTCTTAGCGGCATTTACCTACTTGACAGCCAATCCGCAGGCGGTCCAAGGATTCACGCACGTGGGATATCCGCAGCAACTGCGAGTCATTCTCGGCATCGCCAAGCTACTGGGCGCCATCGTCCTCGTCGCTCCTGGCATCGCCAAGCTAAAGGAGTGGGCGTATGCCGGATTCACGTTCGCTTGGATCTCGGCATTCGTCGCTCACTATCTGGCGAAAGATGGCCCGGAGGCATACATGCCACTGGTATTGCTGATCTTCCTGTTCATTTCGTATGTGACGCGTCCACCGAGCCGGCAGTGGCGAGCGCAAGCTACGACGACGTGAACCGAGGCCAGGGAGCTTAACTCGCTAGTCTGACACACTTATGTCGCAGGCTTGCGAGTGCAGTTCGGCTTCGTGCTTCGTCCGGCAGGCTCGATGGTGGGTAAAATGAAGCCATGAGCGGAATCCAGTTCGTAATGGATGAGAAGGGCCACAAAGTGGCGGTCCAGATCGACCTGAAGAAACACGCGGCCATTTGGGAGGACTTCTGGGATGGCCTTGTGTCCGAATCGCGCCGGAAGGAAAAAGGGGTCAGCTACGAGCGATACCGCGCGACTCGGCTGAAGCGCGCGCGTCGACGTGGATAAATATTCGCTTGAGATCAAGCCATCAGCGCAAAAAGAACTCGATGCGCTGGACGATAGGCTGTTTAGCCGCATAGATCGCAAGATTCTCGCGCTGTCCGAGAATCCCCGCCCGGCGGGATGCAAGAAGTTGAGGGGCTATCGGGACCTCTGGCGGATCCGGGTGGGCAATTGGCGGGTAGTATACATCATCGATGACACGTCGAAGCTCGTCAGCATAACCCGGGTCGCTCACCGCCGCGCGGTTTACGAATAGGTGGTTTGCGCGGCCAGCGCCCCTCACTCCCGCGGTAGGGGTTCCTGCAATTGGCCTTGCGGCGGCCGTTCAAGTCCAAAATCGCGAAGCGATCCGAAAGTTTCTGCGAAATATCCTTCGGGCCATTCGTCTGCCGACTCATCCTGGCGTCCGGCAGCCTCAACCACCACCACGACCTCTACGTCAGCGTCCGGTAGGCCTGTTGCTATTGCGGGGGAAAGAGTGCCGTCTGCACCAGTCCGCGCCTTCCTTGGAAATGTGATCATGCCTCACGAGACTCAACAACACAGCCAGGAATGGCTGTGCCACGCTGACGGTAGTCTAGTGTAGTGCGTCAGATAGAATGACGTTTATGTCCGCGTTGTGGGGCCAGCCAATCCTGGCTGCAGTCGGCTTTCAGCCGGCGTTGCAGGGCGCGACGTCTCGCACGTGAACCCAAAAGCCGCCTAAAAGGCGGCTGCGGGCAGGATTGCCCGCCCCACATCGGCTCCCGATAATCTTCAAAATTTCAGACGCACTACACTAGTGCGGCGGACCCGGAGGCGGACCACCCGGCGGTGGCGGCGGACCTGACGGCGGTTCCGGCGCGTGAGTCTGGCCCGGTAGCGGCGAGCTTCCGCCGCCCGTCGGCGTGTGCGTCGGATTCGTGCCGATGGTGTAAACCGCGTCGGCCAGACTGTGCAGAATTCGCCGCGCAAGCGAGCCTTTGTCGATCAGGCTCTGCGCCAGCGGCAGATTCTTATAAACGCGAATCGTTTCGCCCTGGTTCAACGTCTTCGTCCCTCCGCCAGGCACTAATGCATGGCGAACATCGACGATGCCTTCTTCCACCGTTACGCTGGTGCTCTCGTCGTCGTCATTCACTTCGACGTCGAACGTGGTGCCGCGAACCGAAATCACCGCGGTCGGAGTGAGCACCCGGTTCGGATTGGGTTGTCCACCCAGTCTCTGGATATGCACCTTCACCTTGCCGACAAAAACATCCAGCAGATCGCCCAGGCTTGGCGGATTCTTGCGGAAGATGACGTTCGAATTCGGAAACACCTCGAAGGTGCTTCCATCGGAAACCTCGAACTTCGCGTAGCCGTCCGGACCTGTAATGATGGCCTGCCTGACCTTCACCAAGTCGCCCACATTGAGCGCCCACGGTTCCGAGTCCTTCAAGACGGACACCTGGCCGTTCAGCACGACAACTTTGGCGGAACTGTCGGCGGACGGCTGGAACAACTGGGCCGAGCACACGGCGGCGGTGGCTGTCATCAGCAACCCCACCCCGAACCCGCGCATGACCCCTATACGCATAAAGAAATAGACAAATCTAGCCGATGCCACACTATAGTACTATGCGGCGACCTTCCATAGTCTACCATCAAAAGTGCATAGCAAGAAGGGGTCCGTTCCGATTTTCTTATGGAAAACCGCTCTAGATTCAGCCTTTTCGGACCTGACGGATCGTCAAAGGGGTTACAATAGACTCGTACCATGTGTCGGAGGGCCACAATAGGACACCGGGGGAGAAGGCGAGGCGGATTACTCCGTTTCTCGTTTCTCGTTTCTTGTTTCTCGTTGTGCGGCTCGGCTTGGGCTCAGGCCCCAGCGCCCACCTTGGATTGGCGACACATCGGAAACGCAGCTATCGAGCTCGCGCTGCCCTCCTTGGCGACTGGCCCAGTGAATCGGGTCTGGTATTCGGAGGATGGGTTCGTTTTGTACGCCCGGACTGAATCCGGTAAGATCTTTGAAACTAACGACTTCGAGCAGTGGCGCCGGGTGACCGACCCGCAGATCGCGCCACCCGCCGAGCAGAACGCCCCTGCCGCGCGGCTGCCGGAAGCCGGCTTGAAAATTCGAACGCAGCCGGCTGCGGCTGGCCGACTGTACGCCGTCGGCCGCGACGCCTACCGGTCCGACGACGGCGGTCTCTCTTGGTCCAATCTGACCGGCTACCGGGGTCGGTCCATCCTGGGCGACTGGCTTTCGGACGCTGCGGCATCGCCAAAAGACCCGGACGAGGTGGTTGTGGCGTCGCTCAATGGCGTCTGGCGGTCCATGGACGGCGGGCAGTCCTGGACGGGTCTCAACCAGTTCCTGCCCAATCTGCCAGCCAGCCGTCTAGTATCGGTTCCCAGTGGACCCCGCGGCGTGCTGCTGTCCATCTTAGGCGGCATGGCTGAAATCGAATGGGCGCCGGGCGAGAAGACGGGTTGGAAACCGGTGGAGAATTCCGAAGCGCAACGCGATCGCAACACGCGTGCGGCGCTTTCGCAGGTTCTCAAGCACACCATCAGCGCCATCGCATCCGCGAAGGATTACATCTACGCCGGAGATTCTGAAGGCCGGCTGATGGCGTCGCCCGATGCAGGCACGTCCTGGCCGCAGCAGTTCAAGGCGTCGGATGCGGATCTCGGTGCGGTGCAGGCCATCTGGGTGGATGGCAACGATCCGCGCGTCGCGGTTGCGGTGCTGGGAGCGCGGCCGAATTCGCGCCAGAATCCGAACAAGCCCATGTACGTGCTGCGAACCATGAATGGCGGAGTTTTCTGGGACGACATCACCGCCAACCTTCCCGAGAGCGCAGTTGCGCACGGCGTCGCGGCAGATCGCGCCAGCGGAGCGATTTACGTCGCAACCGACGCGGGCGTGTTCTTCACCATGACGGATCTGGCATCCGCGGGCCGGCCGACCACGTGGGCTTCGCTCAGCGACACGCTGCCCACCAGCGCCGCCACGGACGTGAAGCTCGACGCGGGCGCCAATCAACTTTACGTGCTGCTGGACGGCTACGGAGTCTACGCGGCCATCGCGCCGCATCGTTTCCGCGACGTTCGTCTGGTCAGCGCCGCCGATTATAGTTCGCGTCCGGCCGCGCCCGGAGCGTTGCTCAGCGTGCTCGGCGCGCGAATCGAATCCGCGCGCAGCGCCAACACCGTCGTACCCGTCCTGGCCGCCTCCGATAGTGCTTCGCAGATCCAGGTCCCGTTCGACGCCAAGGGCGCCACGGTTTCGCTCGCCCTCGAAGCCGCTGCGGGACGGCTGCTGCTCGGCATGCCGCTGCAGAGCGTTTCGCCGGCGATCTTCATCGATCCCGAAGGAACGCCGTTGATCCTGGATGCCGACAGCGGCGTTCCTTCGGAATCGATGAAGATCGCCGGCGAAACGCTCCGGCCGCGTAAGACCCGACTGGCCCACCGGACTCGCCGCGCCGCTCGGCCCCGATCCGCCGCAAGTAGTAGCGCAAGTTCGCGCTTATCTCGACCGCCAACTTGTGGAAGTCAGCCAGGCAGTGCTCGCCGGGGGATACATCGGCTTTTATCTCATCGAGGTTCAACTCCCGCGCATCGTCAACGCGGGCCCCGCGGAGCTGTATCTCGAAGCTGAAGGACAGCAGAGCAATCGAGTGCGCTTGTACATCGAACCGTAGCTTTCTACTGCGATGCTTCCCACCTCCTGGCGGCGACTCCTCAGCCTGATCCGAATTCTGCTCGGGTTGAGTTGCCTCTCCACGCAGCTTATTTCCACCAGTTTCGCCATCACCGACACTGTGATTCTGTTCGCGGGCTACGTCGTCTATTCGTGCGTCACACTGTTTTGGCGCAGCCTGGAAGAGTCCGGCTACCCGACGTTGGCGCTGATTCTGGATTTCGTATTCTTCTTTCTCTCGGCCACCAGCAGCGCGCCCTACGCCTATTGGATCAGCTCCGTGTTCTATGCCTACGTGATGATCGCCGCCGTGATGCTGCACACCTGGTGGAAGGCCGTGGGCGTCGCGGTAGCGGCAATCGTGTTGCTGTATTTCGTCCCAACGCTGCACGCCGAAGTTCTGCGGCCGGGGCTGATATCGGCCGGAATACTCGGCTGCGTGCTTGCCATCCAGCGCGAATATCTGGAGGAGCGACTCTCTAACGCGTCGCGCCAGACCGTGCTGTATCGCTACGACGCCGAGAAGGCGCGCGAAGCGGAGCGCCAGCGAATCGCCGCCGATTTTCACGACGGCCCGCTGCAGAGCTTCATCAGCTTTCAAATGCGTCTGGAGATCATCCGCAAGCTGCTGGCGCGGGATCAAAATGCAGCCACCGAGGAATTGCTGCAATTGCAGGAATTGTGCAAGACGCAAGTCAATGAGCTGCGCTCCTTCGTGCGCAGCATGCGGCCGGTGGACGTGGAAGGAAGTCTGAACGCCACGCTGCGCCGCGTCGTCGAGCAATTCCAAAAAGACAGCGGCATTCCGGCCACTTTCGTCAGCGCCGAATTCCTGGAGCCGTCCGAGCCGGAAGTTTCGCTCGAATTGTTGCAAATCGTGCGCGAGGCGCTCTACAACGTCCAGAAGCATTCCTCGGCCAGCCGCGTCGCCGTGAGCATTGCGAAATCCGACAACGCGCTCGAGATCAGCGTCGAAGACAACGGCGCCGGATTCCCCTTCAGCGGAAAGTACACGCTCGACGAGCTGGAAGTGCTGCGCCTGGGGCCGATGAGCATCAAACGCCGCGTGCGCACGCTCGGGGGCGATTTGACGCTGGATTCGAAGCCGGGTCAAGGCGCGGGGTTGAAGATTCGCCTGGCCACATGAGGCCAACCGAATTGTGGGGCAGCTTGTCAAGCTGCGCGCCGGTTGTTAACCGGCGCTTTTTGTTTGCAGCGTGCTTGCTCCTCTCTTCCTGCGCGCGCTACCGCGATTTCACGCTTCCCTCCGAACCCGGTGGACCTTCGGTCTCCTGGCATTGGGAAGCTCGCGCCGAACCGGTCCTGACGCCTGGCGCGCCTGGCGATTGGGATTCCGTGGACGTTCTGAATCCTTCCGTCATCCGCCAGGGCGACGCCTACTACAACCTGTTTTCGGGCTTCGATGGCCGGACCTGGTCAACGGGACTGGCGGTCTCGGCCGACGGCATCGCCTGGCACAAGGAAGGTAAGATCCTCGCGCCCGATCCCGCGACATGGGAGGGCAGTGCGATCGCGGCCAACGGATCGGCGTTCGCCGACGAGAACGGGATTCTCTACTACTACCAGGCTGGATCGCCTCCGCGCATCGGACTGGCTCGATCCGCCAACGGTCATCAGTGGGAGAGACACGGCGCGCCGGTGCTGGATGTCGGTCCGCGCGGAAGCTGGGACGAGCGCGGCATCGGCGATCCCTACGTAGTTCGCGCCGGCCGCAATTACTACATGTTCTACCTGGGAATGGACCGCGCGCGGCGGCAGCGCATCGGCGTCGCGATGTCCGACGACGGCCTCGCGTGGTACAAGCTGCGGGCTAATCCGATTCTGGAACTCGGTGCATATGGCGCGTTCGACGAAAACGGTCTGGGCGAGCCGGCGGTCTGGACCGCGCACGGCTATTACTGGATGCTGTACACCGGCCGCGACCGCGGCGAGATGCGGCGGCTGGGCCTCGCCCGTTCGCAAAACGGCGTCGCTTGGGAAAAACTAGCGAGCGTGTTCGCGGGTGACCAGCAGTGGGATTCGAAAGTAATCTGCGACCCCACGGTTCTAGCCGACGGCGACCACTTGCGCATCTGGTTCGGCGGCGGCGACGTCCCGCACCCAGCGGAGAATATTCACGGCAGGATCGGAGTGGCGACGCTGGAGATCCGGTGACGACCGAGCCGCGACCGGCAGGGAGCGCTACCACCATGGTCCGGTTATAGAGGATCCAAGTGGCACAGACTTTAGTCTGTGAGTGAATTCCAGCATCCTTCTCAATCGCGCTAGAATCTAACGACTGCATGCGCATCGGCATCACCTGCTACCCTACCTACGGCGGAAGTGGCATCGTCGCCACCGAACTCGGCCTCGAGCTGGCCAACCGAGGCCACGACGTACACTTCATCACCTACGCGAATCCCATCCGCCTGGACCCCGGAATCCCGCGCATCTACTATCACGAAGTCGAAGTATCCACCTATCCGCTGTTCCAATATCCGCCCTATTGCCTGGCGCTGGCATCGCGCATGGCCGAGGTCGCGGAGAACTACAACCTCGACGTGCTGCACGTACACTACGCCATCCCGCACTCCATCGCCGCGATGCTGGCCCAACAGATGCTGGCGCAGCAACGCCGCCTCCCCTTCATCACCACGCTCCACGGCACCGACATCACACTAGTCGGCACGGACCGCTCGTACTTTCCCATCACCAAGTTCTCAATCGAAAAGTCCGACGGCATCACCAGCATCAGCGAAGACCTGCGCCGCCATACTTACGAAGTCTTCGGCGTCCCCAATGAGATTCGCGTGATTCACAATTTCGTGAACACCGACACGTACAAACCGATGGCCAATCGGCCCAACAACGAAAAACGCCTGATGCATATTTCGAATTTCCGGCCGGTGAAGCGAGTGACCGATTGCATCCGTATCCTCGCCGAAGTCTTGAAGCAGACGCCTGCACACTTATATATGGTCGGCGACGGACCGGATCGTCCCGCCGCGCACGGTCTGGCTAAAGAGCTGAGGCTAGAGCAGCACGTCACTTTCATGGGCAAGCAGGATCACGTCGAACGCATTTTTCCGCAGATGCACGTGCTGCTGATGCCGAGCGAGATGGAGTCGTTCGGGCTCGCGGCCTTGGAAGCGATGGCCTGCGGCGTTCCGGCGGTTGCCACGCGCGTGGGCGGCGTTCCGGAGCTGGTCACCCACGGAGTCGACGGATTCCTGGAACCCGTGGGCGATATTTCCGCGCAATCCGCGAGCGCGATCGAGCTGCTAACCAACGAAACCCTGCATCAAAACATGGCCGAAGCCGCCCGCAAGACTGCGGTGGAGCGTTTTTCCACTTCCCTGATTATTCCGCGGTACGAACAATACTACGAGGAAATGCTCACGTCCGCCCCACTCCGCGTGGTATGATACCAGCACCCCAGAAAGGAACAACTAAAATGCTGCACCGAACATTCCCGGGCAGCGCTGTGCTAGCGCTCGCTCTCGCGATCCCAACCATCTCCACGGGCCAGATAACACCACCGCCCCAACAATGGAGCACCGTCACATCCACTCAGATCAAACCCGAATTCCGCACCGAATATGAGGCCGTTCAGAAGGAGATCACCGCGGCCTACAAGAAAGCCGGCGTCCCTTACCGCCTCGTCGTGCAAACCCTCTATGGAGACATCAACGAATACGTATCGATTGCCCCGCTCGGCAAATTCGCCGATCTGGACGGCCCAAGCGTACTCGTGAAAACCCTAGGCGATGCGGCGTCCCAAAAACTCTTGAAGCGCATCACCGGATATGTGCTGTCCATGCACCGCGTCACCGACCTGGCGATGCCCGATGTCAGCATTGAAACGCCGGGCGATCCGGGCGAATACGCGCACGTTGCGGTGTACCATATCCTTCCCGGGAAAGGTGCGGCGTTCACCAGTTTTCTGAAGAGCGATTACCTTCCAGCGATGAAAAAAGCAGGAGTCGCGAATCTGTGGGTGAGCCGCCCGATTTTCGGCGGTGATCTGGATGACCGTGTGCTCGTCAGACCGCTGCATAAACTCGCCGAACTCGACGCCGGACCGTTGACAACCAAGGCGCTCGGACCAGAGGGCGCCCAGAAACTTGGGGCTCTGCAAGCTACCATCGTCGGCTCCGTTCACTATTCGATCGTCCGCATCCGGACCGACTTGAGCCTGTTGCCGGCAGCGCCACCGAAGCCCACAAACTAACCGCTTGCTCACGCGCGCGGCTCAGTTCCGAGCCACGATTTCGTACAGAGCCGCGACCGTGAGGGAGTGGACGCAGTAATAAGCCTGTGAAATGTTGACTTTAGACCACTCGACCGATCACGCGGGAACTTCCCCGCCCCAACCGGAGTCTAACTTGGTGACGGATTTCCCGAAGTTTGGGGCTACAATTTAGGTAGACGACCGTGGCAGACACGACTGTTGGTCTACATCTGGATGCCTGTATCTTCTCCGCTTCCGGGGAAGACGCTCTGGTCACGTCGCTGTGCCAGGGCGATGAGCAGGCCTACGAAATCCTCATCCAGCGCTATCAGCAGCCGGTTTATAATCTGGTCTGCCGCCTGATGAACGATCCGTCGGATATTTCGGACGTCGTTCAGGAAGTATTTCTGAAAGTGTTCCGTAACATCCGGGCGTTTCGCGGGAATAGCAGTCTGAAAACCTGGATCTACCGGATCGCGGTGAACGAAGCGTACAATCACCGCCGCTGGTTTTCCAGGCACCAGCACCGCGAAGTCGCGCTGATCGCCGAAGAAGGAGCGCCGAGTTACGCCGATACTCTTGCGGACCCGGGCCGGACGCCATTCGATCAGGCCGCGGACCGCGAAGCCCGCGCGTTGGTGGAAAAGGCGCTCGATAAACTGAACCCGAAGTTTCGGGCCGCGGTAGTTTTGAGAGACATCGAGGACATGAGCTACGACGAGATCGCCGCGGTCCTGAATGTTTCACTCGGTACTGTGAAGTCTCGCATCCTCAGAGGGCGCGAGACGCTGCGAAAGATTTTGGAAGGACGGTTGGAGCCGGATGCGAGCGTGCGTTGGTCCGCGCAACCGTTGGCTGAATAAATATGGAGTGCTGGAACGTCAGACGCAGAGTATCGGCGCTGTTGGATAACGCCGTGCCGGAAGAAGAACGCCAGGAAATGAGGCAACACATGCGCGATTGCAGGCCGTGCGCCCGCGAGTCGGAGCGGTATCAGCGGATCCGCGAGGCTCTGCGGTCGCTGCCGCAGCGGATGCCGCCGCCCGATCTGGCAGTGCGTCTGCGCGTGGCCGCTTCCAGGGTCCGCTTGCAATCCGCGAGCGGCGTAAGTCCCTGGACCCGATGGCGCGACCGTTTCCAGTTATCTCTTAGCAACCTCATGCGGCCGCTGGCTCTGCCGTTAGTCGGTGGTTTGTGCTCGGCAATCGTCCTCTTCAGCGCGCTCGTGCCGACCTTCACTTCCACATTCGCCATGAACAGAGCGCTTTCCCCCGCCGATGTTCCCACCATGCTGACCACCGAGCCGATGGTCAAATACATGGCGCCTATCGCCTTCGAGACCGGCGGCGTGGATGTGGATCTGAAAATCGATGAACAAGGGCGGATTGTCGACTACGCGATCGTGTCCGCCGGCAAGCAGACCGATCAACTGCGCCACACCATCGAGAACAACTTGCTGTTCACGGAGTTCTGGCCCGCGACGGCGTTTGGCAGGCCCATAGCAGGCACCGTCCGCGTTTCGTTCCGCAGCAACCGCATCGAAGTCCGCGGATAACGCGCGACCGAGCCGCGACCGCAAGGGAGCGCCACGTTAGCGGAACGTATAGCTCAAAAACGCGCGCACATTGAACAACCCGTCGTTCGTCCGTGCCGCGGTCCTGCTTCGCTCCACCCACAGCGGACTATAGAACGCATCCACCGTGAACGACATCCGGCTCGTGAGCAAGTAACTGACGCCGCCGCTTGTGGAAAATGTTCCACCGCGCGTCCATTCCCGAGTTCGATCCAGCCCGATCTGAAGCGGCGCATGCGTTTGGAAGGCGCCGTCGACAAAATTCCCTCCCACGGCTACATGCGGCACCAACCGCGGCATCCTTCGCGGCCGATATGCAAATTGAAGCTCGCTACCGGCGTAGCGCAATGTGGCAACGTCGGCCGACTCCGCCACGCACCCTTTGGGATTCTCAGGAGTTCCCTGCGCAAATCCCAGCGCGCTTTGCGGACACGAGAACGCTCCCTTCACCGAGCCGACCTGGCCGTACCCGCGCCAGCTCAATGTCCACTGCTTTCGCTCCAACAGCGGACGCTCCAGGCCGAAGGCAAGCAAGTGCGGCGTGACTCCGAACGCTTCCCACGGCGGCGGCGCGGCGACAACCCCGGTCAACTTCCACGGCAGCCCGATTCTCACGACCGGCCGCACCAATACCGGCGCCTTGTTGAGATCTTCGAGCTTCGTCCCGTTGAAGCCGATTCGCCTTTGTCCGTCGTCGAGCGCCGGTATCCAGTCCGTTTCCAGTCCAACTGAAATGGACCCGGCCCTGTGCACTTCGGAAACGTCGGGAGGCTGCAACCCGCTCAACAGCGATGTCGAGATGAAGTATTTGAGCCCCCAGGCCTCCGGGCGTTCGAAGCTGATGTGATAGTTCTTGTTGAGATTGAACCCGCTGCCACTCCCAGACTGGGCGATGGCATTCACGCTGAGCATTCCCGTAACTGCAACGGCGCACAAAAGAAGTCTGATCGATCCGATCATAAAGCCCCCCATATACGTTAGAGAGGGCAAGGTGTTATGGAAGTGTAAGAAGAGAGTAAATTTCGGGTTACTTGCCATGCTGTAACCTGTGCCAAGATGGACGCGTGGGTCGGCGGCTGGGCCAACATTTCCTCACGCGCAAGTCGATCCTCGAACGCATCGCTGAAACTGCGTGCCCGGAACAAACCGGCACGGTAGTAGAAATCGGCCCGGGAAAAGGCTCCTTGACTTCGCATCTGCTGGACCGCGCCGCGCGCGTGATCGCCATCGAGATCGATCCCGTATTGGTTCAATACCTGCGCGCTAAATTCCGCGACGAGCCGCGGCTCACCCTGATCGAAACGGATATTCTGAAAGCCGATCTGCGGCAATGGGGGCCAGTGACCGTGGTTGGAAATCTGCCGTTTTACATCACGTCGCCAATCATCGAAAAAACTCTGGCGCTGGGGGCCGAATTGGCTCGCGCTGTGTTCCTGGTCCAGAAGGAAGTGGCCGAACGCCTGACCGCGATTCCCGGCACGCGCGCGCACGGATTTCTGAGCGTCCAAACGCAGCTCTGCTCCACTCCCGATCTCGTCTTCACGGTGCCCGCGTCCGCCTTTCATCCGCCGCCGAAGGTCGACTCCGCCGTAGTGCGGCTGATTCCCAAGCCCGGCTTCCCCGCCCTCGACCGGCAGGCATTCCTCGCATTCGCCAGCCGCTGCTTCCGGCAAAAGCGCAAGACCATCCGGAACAACTTACTTGGCGCTTACGACAAAGCGCGGCTCGACGCCATCCCCGCAACCGCCAAGCGCGCCGAACAATTGTCGATCCCGGAACTCATCGCGCTCTACGAACAAATCTGACTCGTTCTACACCGCTGCGCGGCAATCGTCTTCGATCAGTGACAAAACCTTCAAAATCTTTTTCCCTTTGCTGGCTGTAGCTTACACAAACCCGCCGATCCGGCGCGCATCGCGTACTCGCAAACTTTGAGTAGGATGAACCAGCGAGCCCTCGTCAAGATCCTGTCTATCGACGGCGGCGGCATCCGCGGCATCATTCCGGCCATGCTGCTGGCTGAAATCGAGAGTCGTACCAGCCAGCCGATTGCCGGGCTTTTCGACTTGATCGCGGGCACCTCCACCGGCGGCATCCTGGCACTTGGGCTGACGGTCCCGCCAAGCCCGGGCAAGCCGCTCTACACAGCCCAGCAGCTTGTCGATTTTTACCAGCATCAAGGTCGCCGCATCTTCTCTCGTTCACTCTTCCGCAAGCTATTCGCCTGCGACAACCTGACTTGGAAAAAATATTCGTCCGAAGGGATTGAGCAAGTCTTGTTCGAATACTTCGGCGGCTCGCGCCTGTGCCAGGCCGTCACTGATGTGCTGATCACCAGCTATGAAATCGAGCGGCGCTTTCCGTTTTTCTTCCGCAGCGCCAAGGCCCGCCAGCGCCCCGATTATGATTTCCCGGCGCGCGACGTCGCCCGCGCAACTTCTGCGGCGCCCAGCTACTTCGAGCCTATGAAGTTAATAAGCAGCACTTCGGATCGCTACACTCTGATCGATGGCGGCGTGTTTGCCAACAACCCCGCCGCCTGCGCGCTGGTGGAAGCGCGAGCCACGTATCCCGACGCCGGCAGCTACCTGGTTGTCTCGCTGGGCACCGGATCGCTTACTCGCAGCCTGCCCCTGAGCCTTGCCCGGTATTGGGGCTCGGCAAGATGGGCCGTGCCGCTGCTGAACATTGTGTTCGACGGCGTCAGCAGCACCGTCGACCACCAGCTTCGGCAACTCCTGCCCGCGGAGTCCGGCGATGGCCAACGCTATTTCCGCTTTCAAACCACGCTGGACAGCCACAACCATTCACTGGACAACGCCAGCCCGGCGAACATTATGGCCCTGAAAGCGCTGGCGAATGAGCTGATCGAGAAAGAATCCGAAAAGCTGGACCAATTGTGCGATGCGCTGGCTACATCTCCGTCGCAAAAGGCGTGAAGCGCGTGCCGTAATCGAATTTGTCCACGCCCTCGCTGCGCTTGAGGAGTCCCACGATCCAATAAGTCAGCGGTGTCGCCAGCACCTCGTAGATCACTTTGAAAAGATAACCGCCCAGGATCAGCTTGGCGATCACTATCATCGGAAGTTCACCGGCGAATCCCGCGATCATCACGATCGCGGTGTCCACGGCCTGTCCGACGACGGTCGAGCCCACCGTTCGAGTCCAAAGGTAACGGCCCTTCGTCACCAGCTTCATCTTGGCGAGCGTAAAAGAATTGGCGAACTCGCCGCACCAATAGGCGAGCAGGCTCGCCAGCACCAGCCGCGGCACCTGGTGGAACACGGTAGCGAATGCCTGCTGATTGCGCCAGCTCGGATCCGCAGGCAGCGCCACAATCACGTTGCCCAGCACCGCCATCAATAAGGACGCCGCAAATCCAATCCAGATGACGCGGCGGGAAGCTCCGTAGCCGTATACTTCCGTGAACACGTCGCCGAAAATGTAGGTGATCGGAAACAACAACTGCGCGCCGCTCACCGGGTAGCCCCAGAAGTCGCAGATCTTCTGGCCCACAAGATTCGAAATCAGCAAGACGACCACGAAGATGCTGGCAAGCAGGTCGTAGTATATGTAAACCCGAGGTTGTTCGCTCAATCCAGGTCCTAGAAACTCAGCACGGCCATCTTTCCGTCAGTTTCGAGTTGATCGCCCGTCGCGTTGGATAGATTGGTGGGGACATCCGGCCGCTCCACCAGCGCCAGCCCCTGGACCAGTTTTGTGAACAGCAGGTCGTTCACCACTTTCGCGCGCTCCAGATCGATCTTGGAATCCACTTTGTGAATGAACGTCCGGTCCTGCTCGGAATAGTCGATGCCGATGTCGTGCGTGGCCGAGCATACCCAGACATCCTTGCCGTTGAACTTGCCCGGCCGGCGCCAAATGCGCAGGTGATGGCGGGCGTTGAACGTATTGTTCTGCTTTTGAAAAACCAGATCGGGAGCGGCGCCATCCAGCAGCAACGTCGACACCGGAGCCTCCTTGTACCCGCGGAGTTCGGTCATGGCGCGGAACGTCTCCAGTTTCGACTTCGCGCTCAACTGCTCCGCAGTCGACCATCCCGCCTTCAGGAATGCCGCCTCGATGTCCGGTTCGCTGCCGAGAAACATCAGATTGGTCATGTCAGACGGCTTGGGCGGTTTTTCCGATATTGTCCGGAAAGGCTGCGCGTTCACCAGCCTGGACAAAGTTTCGGACGGCTCGATGCCGCTCACACTTGTGCTACCCGCGCTGGCTTTCCACTCGAGCGGTTTGGTGAGCTCGATGGTCATCTCCACGCCGGGCTCGTAGTCGATGTTCGGGTCGGCATCCTTGACCACGGCTTGCTTCACCGCGCCCAGTATATCGCCCAAGCCGGGATATCTCTCGGAGACTTTGTTGATCCCCTGATCCAATCGCCCGGAGCCCGTCTGCGATGCAATGATGCCCAGAATCTTCCCCTGCTCGTCCACGGATTCTCGCGCGTTGTCGACGCCGACGAGCCGCGCTGCCAGGGTTACTGGCTTGCTTCCGGAGTCGCCGATCCGATCGAATGCCAGCTCGAGGACGGCCTGATCGTCGGCTTTCACGGGCAATTTAATCTCTTTGATGTGCCCGGTGACGACGGCTCCGGCGGCTATAGCGACATGGCCTCCGGAGACTGCGGGAGCGATCACGACTGATTCGAATGGCTGGTTGGCCTTCGCTGTAGCCGTGTTTATGGCTTTGGTCAACCGGACTTGCACCTGAGTTCCGGCAGGAACCTCGATGGCCGCCGCAGCCGCTGCAACGGTGAAAAAAACAGCGACAAGCCTCACATTCAACATCGTACCGTATGCGGGAATCTTCTTACCGCAAGCTACGCGATGATCATGGTGGCTCGGGCACTGCGGGGGCTGGTACTGTTTGTGCATGCGGTATTTGGGTGTGAAGGAATGATTTCGGCCGAGCGAGCGGCGTGGCTCGAGAGGTTGCCGGATGCGGTACGAGAACTGGAGCGGCGATGGGGGTTGACGCTCGGTGCGCCGTTCGATCACGAAGAGGTAAGTTGCGCGTGGGTGGCGCCGGCGAGGCTGCGGGATGGGACACGGGCGGTGCTGAAACTCGGGATGCCGCATATGGAGGCAGAGCACGAAGCGGAGGGGCTGCGTTTCTGGGACGGCGATCCGACGGTGCGGCTCCTTGCGGCGGACGACGCACTGAACGCCATGTTGCTGGAGCGGTGCGAGCCGGGAACGCCGCTGCGCGCGCTGCCGGAGTCCGAGCAGGATGTGGTCATCGCCGGGTTGTTGCGGCGGCTTTGGCGTGTGCCATCGGAACCGCATCGGTTTCGTCCGCTTTCGGCTTTGATGGAGCATTGGAGCAACGAAACGCTGGCGGACGTTGGGCGGTGGCCGGATGCGGGGCTGGTCCGCGAAGGTCTGCGGCTTTTTCGAGAATTGCCTGGCACGGCGCAGGCCGCAGTGCTGCTGGCCACCGATCTGCACGCGGGCAACGTGCTCCGGTCGAAGCGCGAGCCCTGGCTGGTGATCGATCCGAAGCCGTTCGTCGGGGATCCAGCGTACGACGTGACGCAGCATCTATTCAATTGCTACGGGAGACTGCGCACGGATCCGCGTGGGACGATCCGGCGGGTGGCCGATCTCGGTGGCGTGGATTGCGAGCGGGTTCGGTTGTGGATGTTTGCGCGGGCGGCGGCGGAGCGGCGGGAGGATTGGAAGGGTAGCACAGCGATCGCCAAAGCGATCGCTTGACAGGGCATGGCTGTCCCACAAGAATTACAGTTGGTTGACGGCTTGGAGGGCTTTTTCCGGATGCAGGCGCGCTATGATGCTCTCGGACAGGTTTTCCCAGCGGATGGTTCCTTTTTCGTCTACCAGGAATTCGGCTGGGCGCGCGATGTCGTGTCCGTCCTCGGCTGCATGCTCGTGGAGCACGCCGTAAGCACGGATGGTTTTGGCGTCTGGATCGGAGAGGAACGGGAACGTGTAGCCGCGAGCGGTAGCAAGCTTTCGAGATTCCTCCGGAGAATCGACGCTGATCGCTACCACTTCAACGCCGTGCGCGGCGAATTCGGACATGCGCTGCTCAAAGCTCCGTAACTCGGAGTTGCAGGCCGGTCACCAGTAGCCGCGGTAGAAGATCAATAATACGGCGCTCTTGCCCTGGCGCAACTGCGCGAGGGTTTGCTGGTTTCCTTTGGCGTCGGAGAGCGTGAAGTCGGGCGCTTGTTGGCCGACGCGAAGGGCGGTGGCCGATGAGGGAATATTGCGGGCTGCGTAGAATACGCCAAAGCAGAACAATCCGGCAAGCGCGATGCTCAGCGCGGCGAGCACGGAGCCGAAGATTTTTCCGCGGTACTTTTCGGATTGCCTGAATGCGCGATGAAGACCGAGGGCGAAGAGGCAGAAGGCGATCAGGAAGAGGAGCAAGTTCGCCCAGGCGGTGTCGCGGGTGATGGGAAAGTTTATGAAAAGCGGCAGGTAGCTGAGTGCGGCGAGCAGGGCGGCGATGAAACCGATCCAGAGCGGTGCGTTCCAGGAGCGTTTCATGGCCTGTGGAAGATTGTAGCAGTGCAGCTTGGGGATTAGCGAACCGGGATCAAATTGTTTAGGTTGAGCTCGGATGCTGCTGTGGTTGTTTTGCCGGTCGGCAGCGAGATGGAGGTGTCGATGTTCTTGCAGAGAGTTTCGGTGCAGGCTTGACCGCGGATTTCGATTCGGGTTGGCGACGACCCGGAGCGGCGGATCTTCGCTGCGAACACCGCTTCCCGTTCGAAGCCCCAACTGAACCAGCGCAATTGCGGCCGGGAAAAATCCTTCGGCGGCGATTGATACCAGGGCGCGGCAACTTCCAGGCCGCCGCTTAGAGTGATTTCCGTGGCGCGGTCGACGCTGAGCGCAGGCTTGCCCGCGAGTTTTTCCTCGGCACGCTGTTTGTTGTCCATCGCGAAGGTGTGCCAGCCGGGCTCGAGCTTGGCTCGAACCACCAGCCATGAGCCGTCCAAACGGGCGTTGTAGGTGATACACAGGGTGTCGTCGTGGCGCACCTCGACCGATTGGCCCGCGGCAGCAAGCGCGATGCAAAATAGGATCAACGGCCTCATTTGCGAAAGCTCATTCTGTAGGTCTGGAGCCGCGATTTCATTCGTTGGCCATCGCGAAGAATGTCGAGCGTGATGGCGTCGCCCGGCGTTTTTCGAAGCTTGATGAACAGATTGACGGTGTTGGCGAGTTGGTCGGTTTCCACGCCGTCGACAGCGACGATGATATCGCCGACGCGGAGTTCGTGCGACTTCATGGTCCGGGCAAACTCGGCGACGTATTTCACTTCGCTGGCAAATCCGTCGGTCTTCAGCCCGCGGCTGCGCTTTTCGGCATCGCTCAGCGGGCGATCTTCGAAATAGGTCCGGGGATCGACGCTGGATTGCCGGAAACGTAGATCGGTGAACCACCAGCGCGTGGGCAGGTTCACGCTGAGAGTCGCGAGCGCGCCGCGATCGACCGCGATCTCGACTTTTTCCGCGTTGCGGGACACCTTGTCGTAGTAATACTGAAGGTCGCCGAAGGTCCATACCTGCGTTCCATTCAATGCGGCGATGCGGTCGCCGGGCTTCATTCCCGCGGCTTGTACGGCGCCGCGGGCGTCTTTGACAGCCAGCCCTTTGGGCACGTCCAGATCGATCCCCAGCGTTTTGATATCGGGCGAGCGGAACAAGTAGGTCAACTTGTCAAGTGAGCCGGCCTGTTCGCGCTGGATGTTCTGAAAATCTCCGATGAGGTGGCATTCGACGCACTGGCCGCGCCCAAGCGTGCGTTCAACCAGCAGCGGAATGTCGCGCGGGAAAAGTGGTTTGGGGCGTTCGGTTTTCTTCAGTTCGCCATTCTGGTACCGGCGATGGAGCTCACGACCTTGTTGGAGCGCGAGTTCCAGGCTGTTGAGATCGAGATAGGTGTCCGCGGACTGGGATTCGCGGCCGCCGTAGCGCATGTAGATCTGTTCGTCGGCGTTGAGCATGAAGTAATACAGCGTATTGTTCCAGTCGCGGTCGAACAATCCGATGTCGACGTTGTCCATGCGGACGATGCGGACGCAGATGTATTGACTGAGTTGTTTCCCTAACGGCGAATCTTTCGGTGACAGCACAACCTGTGCGTCAAAAACGCGTCCGTCGAGTCAAGCCTCGCAGCGAAACTCGAGGAAGATGGGCTTGTGCGTTTGCTTGGCCTGCTGGAGGGCTTCGCGATAATCGCCCAGCCAGGCGATCTCGTTGTCGTCGGCCAGCAATGGGCTGACAACGAACAACGCCAACAAGAAAGCCAGAACGGCGTCAAGAGTAAGATTCCGGTTCCGCATGGTCATCGATAAGGCTATCGTAGCAGGTGATGTATAATTCTCGCCACCATGCGTATTCGGGGGACTGTTCTACTTTGCGCGACTGGTTTGCTTGCGGCCGTTAGCTTGAGCGCAGCCGACCAGAAAGCGGAAGCGGCGGCGAGAAAGACGATGGATGAATTCATGGCGGCCTTCAATGCGCGCGATCCGCAAGCGTGGGCGGCGACGCTGAACTATCCGCACGTACGCTTCGCGAGCAACGACGTGCGGGTGTATAACACGGCGGAAGATTTCGCGCGAGAGAATCGCGATTATCCGAAGCGCCTGGCGCCGTGGCATCACAGCCGCTGGGAAGCGATGAACGTGCTGCACAGCGGGCCGGACAAAGTGCATTTCGCGGTGACGTTCATTCGCTACGATGCGAGCAATCGAGAGATCGGGCGATTTCCGTCGTTGTATATCGTGACGCTGAAGGACGGGCATTGGGGCGTGCAGGGGCGGTCGAGTTTCGCGCCGTGACAGGCCATGGGCCCATCCCACGACAGATGCGATACACTAGGCAACCATGAAACACCTTTTGATCCTGTTGCTGGGCGTCGCCGCGTTTGGGCAGGCGCCGGAGATCCCGTTCGATTCGGTTCCGAATTTTCTGAAGCTGCCGGCGGATCTGCATTTGGGCGAAGCGTCGGGAGTCGCGGTGAATTCGAAGGGGCACATCTTTGTTTACTCGCGCGGAAGCACCACGGGGCCGGCGTATGGCGCGACGGCGTCGCAGTTGCTCGAATTCGGTCCCGACGGCAAATACCTGCGCGAGATCGGCAAGAATTTGTACGCCTGGTCGTACGCGCATTGCGTGCGCGTGGACAAGGACGACAACATCTGGGCCGTCGACAAAGGGTCGGACATGATCATCAAGTTCAATCCGGAGGGCCGGGTGGTGATGGTGTTCGGGCGCAAGAAGGAGGCATCGGATGAAGGCGCGGAGCCGTGGAAGCGCGTGAACCCGCCGCGTCCGGCGGTGAACGGCCAGTTCCGGCAGCCGACCGACGTCACGTGGGACACCCAGGGCAACATCTTCATCAGCGACGGTTACGTCAACTCGCGCGTGGCCAAGTACGACAAGAACGGCCGCTGGGTGAAGCAGTGGGGCGATCGCGGCACGAAGCCGGGCGAGTTCAATACGCCGCACAGCATCGCGGCGGATGCGAAGGGGAACATTTATGTCGCGGATCGCGGCAACCGGCGCATCCAGGTATTCGATCCGGATGGGACGTTCCAGCGCGAGTTCAAGATCGACGTGCCGGTTCCGGCCGATGCGCAGCCGTGGATGGGGAATCCGCCTCCGCCGCAGGCCGCGGGCGGGACCATGGGGAGCGGCGCGCCATGGGCGATCTGCATTTCGCCTGGGCCGACGCAATATCTATATAGCGCCGATGCGTTTCCGGGGCGCGTGTATAAGCTGTCGCTGGACGGCACGGTGCTGGGAGTGCTAGGGACGTCCGGCCGGCAATTGAAGGAATTCGGCTGGATTCACGAGATGGCGTGTCCATCCGAGAATGTGCTGTTTGTGGCCGAGATTTTGAATTGGAGGGTGCAGAAGTTGTTGTTGCATCCGGGGAAGCCGGGGGCGACGGCGGCGAAATAGTGGTGGCGCTCCCTTCCGGTCGCGGCTCAGTTGCTCGTTTCTCGTTCGGACCGCAGCCGATCAACGAGAAACGAGAAACTAGAAACGAAGTCAGGGGTTACTTTTTCACGTACTTTTTAACGTCTTTCGGTCCTACTTCGGCGCCGTAGACGTTGCCTGCGGCGTCAGCGGCTACGCCTTCCGCCGCGCTGGTTGCACCCGTGCCGGGTGACGGATCGGGAATGAAGGCTGTCACCGAGCCGTCCTTCGCGCTTCCGATGCGGATGCCGCGCTTCCAGCCTGGATTGTGGCCGTACCCGTCACGATCGGTCGATTCGGAATCGGTCACGTAAATCACATCGTTCTTGTCGATGTAGATTCCGCTCGGGCGGCTGAACTGCGTCCATTCATCGAGGAACTTACCGTCCTGATCGAAGATCTGAATCCGGTTGTTGGCGCGGTCGCCGACGAAGAGGCGTCCCTTGGAATCGAAGGCGAGCGCGTGCGGCACTTCGAACTGGCCGGGGCCGGAGCCGTGGCCGCCCCACTGCTTGATGAATTTTCCGGCTTTCGAAAATTTGACGACGCGCGCGTTGCCGGTGCGGGGCGAATGGCCATCGGAGACGAAGATGTCGCCGTTGGGAGCGATAGCAACGTCGTTCGGCTGGTTGAAAGTATCGGGGCCGTCACCCGCGACACCAGCCTTGCCCAGAGTGAGCAGCACCTTGCCTTCGGGGCTGAATTTGATCACGACGTGGCCGATGCCTTCTTTCCCCTGGCCGTCGGTCACCCAGATGTTGTCGTCCTTGTCGACGCAGATGCCGTGGGGGAAGACGAACATGCCGCCGCCGAAGCTCTTCAGCAGTTTGCCGGAGGCGTCGAACTTCAGGATGGGCGCGTCGGTCTTGCCCGCGCAACTGTTGACGCCGCAGCGCTCGGCGACCCAGATGCTTTTCCCATCGCGGTCGATGTCCACCGCGCTGGTGGAGCCCCAAGTGCGGCCTTCGGGAAGTTGTCCCCAGTGGTCGATGGTGTTGTAGGGGTTGGGCTGGGAATTGGGTTGGGCGTAGGCGCAGGCCACTGATAGCGCGATCGTCGCGATGAGGGTTTTCATTAGATGCCTCCTTGGAACAAAGAACTGATTGTAGCGCTCGGTTGAAGGCGCTGTGGGGCGGACCCCCTGGTCCGCGCCGGACGCCCTCGTCCGGCTGGCCGCAGCAACGACGAGGCCGACCAGGGGGTCGGCCGCGGACGAGGGCGTCCGCCCCACACGGCAGGTTAGTTGACTATTTGGCTTCGTCCGATTTTAGGAATTTTAGCAGGGCTGCGTAGAAGACATCGGGCGCTTCCAGGTGCGGGACGTGGCCTAGATTCGGGAGCAGCGCGAGCTGGCCGTTCGGAATTGTGTCGGCGATGTGCTTGGCCAGCTCGGGGAAATTCGGAACATCCTTGTCGCCGCCGAGGACCAGCGTTGGCACCTTGATTTTTGCCCAGTCGTAATAGACCGGATCGAGGTAGGTGATCTGTTGATAGATGGAGCGGACCATAGCGAGGCGCGGCCAGTCGCCGCTGAGCGTAGGGGCGTAAAGGATGCGCGCGTACTTTTCGTACTCCGGCTTCCAGGAGCCGGGCGTGGGGAAGTAGCGGCGGATGTTGGCGTAGAACGCCTGGTAGAGCTGGTCGTGCGTCATCGACATCGTGCGTTTGTAGGCTTCGTCGGCAGTACGCCAGGGCTGCTGGTAACGCGGGTCGGTGAGTCCGATGGGGTTGTAGATCACGGCGCGTTCGGTGATGTCCGGATAGGATGCGGCGAAGCGCGCACACAACATTCCGCCCATCGAGTGGCCGATGACGACGGTCTTGGTGACGCCGAGCGATTGCAGAAGTCTGCGCGTGTTCGCCGCCATGTCGTGAAAGTTATACGGGATGATCGGCTTGGACGAGCGGCCGAATCCGATCTGGTCCGGAACCACCACGCGGAAGCCCTCCTTGCGGAGCACTTCGATGGGGCCGCTGAAGTAGAAGCCGCCGAAGTTCATGCCGTGCAGCAGGACCACGGTTCGTCCGTTGGGCTGGCCGGCGGGTGGCACGTCCATGTAGGCCATGCGGACGTCCTGGCCGTAGAGCGTGAGCGGCATGTACTGGACGGGATACGGATAATCGATGTCGTCGTAGGTGATGCTGCCGGGTTTGACGTCGGTTGGCGCGGAGGGAAGAGGCTCGCGCGGGGCACGGTCTTGAGCCGGCAGTAGGCACACCACACACAAAGTGATGCAGAGAAACCAAGTTTTGTTGAGCATGTTGTTATTCGGCGCCCACGGACTCGCCCTTCACCGTGACCTTCACCATGGCATTGGTCCAGCAGCACTGAAAGCCGCGGCCGCCGTCGCCCGACCAATCGTTGGCGACGACGCGCAAAATATATTCACCGGGTTCGCTGAATGTCGCGGTGACGGTTGCCTTGCCGTTGAATGGGGCTTTGCCTTCGGTTTTCTCGACCTGCGGTTTATCCTTGGAGAACGTCACCGTGCCTGGACCGCGGAATTTGGACCACGACAAGGTCACGGCGGGAAGCCTGGGCGGCTTTGCGTTCGGAAACGTCTTGGCGTCGTCGGTAACCAATACGGTCAGCGTGACTGGGTTGGGCATCGTCGCAGCTAGCGATTTGGTAATGGGCCGCGGGCCTTGCACGGATGTGCCGCCTTCTTCGAAGCTGATGACGGGCGGCGTGTTCCCCATGCCGACTTCCGAGAAGGGCGAAACCTCCCACAACGGATCGAGGCTCATGGGGATCGCGTTGGTCTGGCGGTTCGCGACCAGCGTCCAGGTGAGCTTTTTGGTTCCGAAATCTTTGGGCACGGTTATGGTGAAGACGCCCCATTGGCGGCGCGCCAGAAAGTGCGTGGGTTGGCCTTGGTCGGGTCCGCCGGGTTCGATGCGGTTATTCGGGCCGACGGGGATTTCCAGCTCTTCTTTCATATTGCGATTGAAGTAGCCGAGGAGCAGGCTGACGCTGCCGTCGGGATTCTTGAACCAGCCTTCGAAGGCGCCGGTGACGCTCTGGCCGGAGTCGTGCAGAGGCTCCATGGGGAGCTGGGCGTAGGCGAAGACGGTGAAGAGTAAGGCGGTGAAGATTGAGCGATACATTAGCAATTAAGTTTACTGCAACCTGACACACAGTCAAGAATGCCTGTGCTACCGGCGCCGGTCAAGGTAGCTGGGTCTTTCGGGCTTGTGGGTTGCGATCCACTGCTTATAATCATCCTCGGTGATGTTGGTCACGTTAACCCAGGCGTGGCCCATCTCGTCGACGGTGCGGTCGCCCCACCCGACCCACTGGCTCGGATCCGGATTGTTGCGATTCGCCGTCGTGTTGTCGTACCAGGACGTGATGCGCAGCACCGTGCCTTTCGGGAGCACCGGGGCCGCGTCGTCCGTGTAGATGTAATTGTTCATCCAGTTGAAATTGAAATGGTCGCAGAAGCTCAGCATGCGCGTAGTGCCGTCGGGCAGGATCGCTTCCATAGACATGGCCTTGCCGCGTAGATGCATGTGCGGCTGGAAGTTTTCGAGACGGGCCGGTTCCTTTAGCACGTGGAAACTCTGCGTCTGTGTAATGGTGTTGGGAGGAATATCCAGAAGGTTGCCGGGGACCGACCCGAAGAGCGTCAGCCGCGTACGATACTTGGGAACTTCGCCCTTGGGATATAGATACACGCCGAGTTCGACGTGATCGCGAATGGATTCGCCGACCGCGTGCAGGTGGATATCCCAACGGATTTGCGATCCGGGCAGCAGCAACTTACCGGTGTTGGGGCGGTAGACATCGTATTGCTTGCCGATGGCCCATTCCATCAGGAGGCCGGGGCCGTTGGCGGGATCGTCGTCGGCAGTTGCGCCGGGTTCTTCCTGCTCCAGTCTGGCAAGGGCATGGTGAGTGATCTTGCGTCCGGCGGGTGTTCCGGGCCGCATCTCGACGGCACGCACCCAGCGCGCTTCGGTAAGCGGCACCGGGGCGGACGGTTTCCACCACACGTCCTGGCCCTGCGCGGGCATGGTGTAGGGTTCCGATTTGATGACCAGATCCGGCGGGCCCAACTGCTTGGCCAACAACCATTGCTCGTCGGTCGGCCACTGCTTGGCAGCGGGCAGGTCTTTCGGATCGCCGAGCGGTGCACCCGCATCCACCCAGCGGACGATGGTGTCGATTTGCGCATCGGTCAAAGAGCGATCATTCGAGAATTGTTGGATGCCGACCGTCTTGTCGATGTGCCATGGCGGCATTTGGTGGGTGACCACGCGTTCCTTGATGGCTTTCGCCCAGGGCCGGGTTTCCTGGTAGGTCACGAGCGACATCGGCGCGGCAGTTCCCTTGCGATGGCACTCTTCGCACTTGGCCTGGAGGATCGGGGCGACGTCCTTGGCGAACGTTACCGGCTTGGTGTCGATCTTGGCGGCGAACGAGGGGATCGAGAGCGCGAAAAGCGCGAGTGCGCTGGTTGGGATGGTCCGTGCCATCGCAGCTTCCAACATGGCCTGCTCCTTCCTGGTTCTTAGACGCTACACGCCTACTATTTTAAACAGGTTAACTGGTGGCGGGGCGGAAGTCAATGGGTGACCGACCGGCCGGTAGACAAGTTGAGCTGGCGACTCGCGCTTACGTCAAATATGGCACAATGGAGTGGGACATCTATGGCAACAAGGAGAGCACACATCGTGCTTCCGGAGAATCTGGTTCGCCAGATCGATCGGATCGTTGGAGCGCGGGGCCGGAGTGCGTTTCTGGCGGAGTTGGCGCGGCGCGAGATAAAGCGCCGACACTTGCTGGAGATGTTCCGCCGCGAGGAGCCCATCTGGAAGGACGAGGATCATCCCGAACTGAAGGAGGGTGCGGCTGAGTGGGTTCGGAAGATGCGAGCGCAGTCGGAGGTGCGCTTTCGAAAAATCGAGCAGCAACGAAACCGCAAGTGATGGCGATCTATCTTCTGGACACTTCCGTGATTATCGACGCCATGAACCGAAGGCGCGGACGCTGGCAGTTCTTGAAAGGCTTAGTCGAGGCAGGTGAGACGCTGGCCTGCTCAGCGGTCACTGTCATGGAGATTTATGCGGGCATGCGATCTCACGAGTCGGCGGCCACGGAATCTTTTCTGGATGGGCTTGAGCATTATGGTGTCGACCGCGAGCTGGCCCGGTACGCGGGTCTGCTGAAAAACGAGTGGGCTAAACAGGGCCGTACGCTGTCGGGAACGGATGTGCTGATTGCAGCCACCGCACTAGCGCACAGGCTGGTGCTGATGACAGACAATCGCAAGGATTTTCCGATGCCGGAGTTGGCGCTGTATCCTTTGCCTTGAGTTGGCTAAAGATCCTCACAAGCGGGATACGATCCTGCGCGCCAGGTCCACTCCTTTAACGCGTGCGTCGGGCACCGTGGTCAATTGCAATGTCACCTGCGTGTCGCCCTTGAGCACGTAGAGGAGACTGCCGAACGGCCCGACCATGGCTTTGTCTCCTACTCCAGATAGCTCCTCGAATCCGGGTATGATGCCCAGTGCCGTCCGGCCGACCTGCCACGAATCCCTTCCGATGTTCGACACGGTAAAGGCGAACACGCGGCCTGGGCCTTCCGTGGCCTGACCGGCAGTCCCCAAAGTCTTCACAACGCCCTCAAGACTCCGAATGTTGTCGTTGTTCAGCAGCGCCAGCGGATTGTCCGACGTGGGTCCGGCCTTGTCCGGCTTGGCCGCTTTCGCCTCGGCCTCCTTGCGGACTTGCGCCGCCGAATCGCGCGCCAGCTTCTGGAAAGCCTCCGACGACGCGAAAAAGGCGCAGCCTTGCTCGCCGGTCTCGGTTATTTCAGCCGACTTGTCGATCCGGACGTCGAGCACCTGCTCTAAGTCCTCCTTGGGAAGCAGCGCGCAGGGATTCTTGAAGACGCTTCGAGATTTGACGCCGCCGCCAGGGAGCGAAACGCCGGTAGCTTCGGAAATCTTCTGGAACGCCTTCGCCTTTAGTCGGCTGGCCGCGTAATACATGCCTGCGGTGGCGAGGATTCCCAAGAGTGCAAGGAGCCCACATCCAATGAGGAGGAACTTGGCCACCGGGCTGCCCTTTTTAGGCGCTGCTACGATCGCGGGCGCCGCGGGCGCCGAGGCAACGGGCGCCGCTGGACTTTGGGATAAGGGCGCTCGGGGGGCGGGCTTGCCGCAACCCGGGCAAAAGGCATCTGTGATCTGAGTCCCGCAATTGGCGCAAAACATATGACCCTCCTCTCGCAACACGCCGTCAAATAATTCTATCAGCCGCCTCCCCGCAAGAACGAGTGGGCTAAGCAGGGCCGTACGCCATCGGGCGCCGATGTCCTGCGGCCACCGCGCTAGCACGCAGGCTGGTGCTGATGACAGACAATCGGAAAGGTTTTCCGATGCCGGAATTGACGCCGTATCCTTTGCTACCTGGCTGGTTTGTGATGACACTCGGCCGGATCTTCAACCAACTCAACGCAAGGCCGGATCATGCCTCGAGCGTGCTCCTTCCGCTGGAGGCATTCTAGCCACTGCGGGTGCTCGGGACTGGGGCGTGGGGATTGGGTGATGAGGCAGTTTGTGGTTGACAACAAATGCCTGACTACCGGCGACTGGGGGCTCGGGGCTCGGGATCGGGGGCTCACCAGTGGTCTCTGAAGCCGTCTTCGACCGTTGAGTCCCACAACGCTCGCTCGACCCGCATTTCTTCCGGCTCCGCGTCCGCGAAAGCGTCGTGCACCTCTCGCCAGAAGAGGCGCTCCTCCAGCATTCGAAGCGCATCTTCAACCACCCTGGCCTTCGGTTGCCGGAGCTTCCCGGAGAGTTGGTTGAGCAGATGATTCGCATTTGGAGTAATCCGGACGCTCGAAATCGCGCTAGGCATGAGATCATTACACCAAATTTGTGTGCATGCGGCGGCCACACTATCAACGCTCTGCGAAGTAAAGGACCACTCAATCATCGCGGTGTACTGTTTGTCCAGACGAATCCAGGAAAAGCGGCTACTGTTCGGCATTTGTAAAAGTGTTGTAAAAACCGGCGCACGCTTCAAAAGCTCAAAGATGCACCGGCGCTCTTGCGAGTACAATCACCGTAGTTCGAGCCATGCAAACAGTTCTGGTCATTGATGACGATCTCAGTCTGCGGGACACCGTCGGGCTCATGCTGGAGAATGAGGGCTTTCTCCCGGTCCTGGCGAGCGACGGCGCCGCGGGTTTCCAACAAGCGCTGGCATTGAAGCCGGAACTCATTCTGGTGGACCTGAAGATGCCGGGACTGAGTGGCATCGAAGTGTGCAAGCAACTGCGGGCCACCGGGATCAACACGCCGCTGATCGTTTTGAGCGCGGTCGCCGGCGAGATGGACAAGGTGCAGCTGCTCGAAATCGGCGCGGACGATTACGTGGTGAAGCCGTTCGGCGCGCGGGAGCTGTTGGCGCGGATCCGCGCCTTGCTGCGGCGCGCGTCTCCAGAAGACGCGAAGATCATGGAATTCGGGGACGTGCGCGTGGACCTCACGCGGCGCATCGTGTCCAAAAGCGGCAAAGAGGTGAAGCTGACGCGCGCCGAGTACAACCTGCTCACTTATTTTCTGCAGAATCCCGACCGTGTGCTGACGCGCGACGCGATTCTCAGTTCTGTTTGGGGATACGATACGTCACCGCAGACGCGCACGGTGGATGCGCACGTGGTACGGTTGCGCCAGAAGCTCGATCCGGAACAGGACGGCCCACGGCACTTGCTTACCGTGCATGGAGTTGGTTATCGATTCGTTCCGTAGGCCAAAGCATGAATCGAATTGTACTCATCGTGGAAGACGCGGAAACCTGCCGCGAAACGTTGGAGCTGGCGCTGATGAAGGTTCCCAACCTGGCGGTGCAATCGGTCACGACAGCCGAAGAGGCGCTCAAATGTCTGGCCGCGGACGAAGTATGCGCACTGGTGACGGACCTGCGGCTTCCGCGCATGGATGGTTTCGAGCTGATTGAAGTTGTTCGCTCGCAGCCGGGGCGCGCCTCGCTCCCGATTCTGGTGATTAGCGGGGACAGCGATCCGCGCGTGCCGGCGCGCGTGGCGGATCTTGGCGCGAACGCCTATTTCTCCAAGCCGTACTCCCCCGCGGCGGTCTGTCACAAGCTGGAGCAGTTGATCGCTCTGGCAGGCTAGAAGCCGGCACTGATGCTGCGGCAGTTTGGCGCAGAACCCCTGACCGTGGACTTCCATGTATTTCTGCTAGAAGGCCCCGGCCAAGCCGGCGCTGCACGTTAGAGCGCCAACTAAGAAAATTCGCCTTGCCTCGCTCGTTTTCCCTTATGCTGTAGAAAAGGGGCGATAAGCAATGGGGCACCGCGTGAAGTTCGGCCCATTTGAGCTAGACCGGCAAACTGGGGAATTGTGGAAGCACGGTTTGAAGATCAGGCTCCAGGGCAAGCCTTTTCAGGTACTGGAGGCGCTCATCGACCGGGCCGGCCAGCCGGTGAGCCGGGAAGAACTGCAGCAGAAGCTCTGGTCCGGCGATACGTTCGTCGATTTTGAGAGCGGGCTGAATACGGCCGCCAACCGCCTGCGGCTCGCGCTGGGCGACTCAGCGGAGAATCCCCGTTACATCGAAACGCTGGCGCGATCCGGCTACCGGTTCGTGGCGCGCGTGGAAGCGGTAACCGAGCCTGCAATTCCAGTAGTGCCGGCGACGAAGTGGCTCTGGGCGATCCCTGCCGTGTTGGCAGCGTTGTTCGCGGTCGCTGTTGCCTGGTGGGCTGTGCGCCGTCCCGCTCCGGAAGCAGTGAAATTCCAACAAGTGACCTTTCGCCGCGGAATGGTTTCGGGCGCGCGGTTCGCTCCGGATGGCCAGACCATTCTGTATAGCGCGAAGTGGGAGACCGATCCCTGGCGGCTGTTTCTGACCAGTTCGGTCAGTCCCGAAACGCGCGCGCTCGGATTCGACGGCTCTGTCTTGACCGCGGTTTCCGCCTCTGGCGAGTTGTCTTTGGTGTCCTCGGAGCAATCCGACCACACCACAGGAGGCAGGTTATCGCGCGTGCCCTTGAACGGAGGCTCGCCGCTCGCGGTTTCCGAGCGCGTGGTTTGTTCGGACTGGGCTCCGGACGGCAAGGAATTGGCCGTGGTCCGATTCGACGGCCGCGTGTCTCAACTGGAGTTTCCAATCGGGAAAATACGCTACCAAACAGCCGGTTTGTTGAGCTGCCTCCGCGTATCGCGCGATGGCCAGGCGATCGCATTCATGGAGCACCCCGTTCGCGGCGACGATGGCGGCGACTTGAAGCTGCTCGAACTCGGTAGCGGCAAGATCACCACGCTTTCGGCGGGATGGGCGAGCATGGGCGGTCTCGCGTGGTCCAAATCCGGTAACGAGGTTTGGTTCACGGCTGCGCGTACCGGTGCTGCGCGGGCTCTCTGGGCCGTCAGGTTGAATGGGAAGCTACGCCTGGTGGCACGCGGCCCCAGCGCGCTCCGGTTGGAAGACATATCGCGGGATGGACGTGTGTTGCTGGCCGAGCAGGACCTGCGCGTGGAAATGGCGGGCCGCACCGGAAACGATCCCACGGAGCGCGACTTGTCGTGGTTCGACATTACCGCCGCGGAGGATCTCTCCGCGGATGGCAGCCTGGTCCTGTTCGATGAAAGTGGCGAAGGAGGGGGCCCAAACTGGACCGTCTATTTACGCCGCGCAGTGGACGGCAGCACCACACGCCTGGCGGAAGGGCGTGCACTGGCGCTCGCCCCGGACGGACGATCGGCGCTGGTGATGAGCTTGGCGGATCGCCGTCAAGTCACGATTGTGCCGGTGGGCGAAGGCCAAGCCCACGAGCTTTCCGGTGGGGGGATCGAATATCACTGGGCGCGCTACTTCCCCGATGGAAAGCGTCTGCTGGTGGCGGCTAACGAACCGCGCGGCAGCCTGCGCTTGTATGTGCAAGCCGTCAACGGCGGCAAGCCGCAGCCGCTGATCCCGGAGATCTTTCTGCGCAACGTGATAATCTCGCCGGACGGAAGGCGGATCGCGGGCGCGGACGGTGACAACAAGCTGGTAGTCACGCCGGTGGAAGGAGGCGCCGCCCAGTTCGTCCCCACCGAATTGCGTGGTTTCCCCGTGGGCTGGAGCGCCGATGGACTAGCCCTGTTGGTTCGTGATGTGGGAATGAGGCCGGTTCACGTGTACCGTGTCGATCTTGCCACGGGCCGCGCGAAGATGTGGAATGAGATTGGGCCTTCCAATCCCATCGGCCTGCAGGCCATCATTCGATTGTTCTACGCTGCCAACGAAAGATCTTACGTGTACTCGTTCAACCGGACGCTATCGAAGTTATATCTGGCCACGGGCTGGAAGTGAATCACTTTCCTCTTACGCGAGTCTAACGAGCCCATAGCCAGGCCAGTCTGAAGCCTTTTCCCCACAGCGGTATAGCAAGCCAGTCAGAATTCAGCGCGCGTCCATTGCAGTCTCGCCCTCCGCCCTTGAAAATACCGTCACTGGGTTAGTCATCCAAGTCGGCTCTTTTTAGCGAAGGGTCGCACGTAGAAACTGCTTGACGATGGCCGATCTGGAGATTCGTTTGGCAGCCGGGTTGGTGCCGAGCCAGCCCCGGCAAAGGAAAGGGAGATTATCCATGTTCAGGACTGTCGTTCTCTTCGCACTGGCGCTAGCGATCGCTACCTTCGCGTTGGCGCAAACTACAACCACGGGCGATCTAGCCGGGATGGTAACCGATTCCTCCGGCGCCGTCGTTCCCGCCGCCCCGGTGACAATCAAGGACGTCAACACGGGCGAAACCCGGACCGTGCAATCCAACGCCAGCGGCGCGTACCGATTCACGTTCCTCAAGCCCGGCGAATACCAGATTTCCTCTTCCATGCCGGGCCTCAAATCGGACATCGGGCGCATCGCCGTCGGAGTCGGTCAGGTCCAAAATGTCGACCTGATCCTGAAGCCGCAAGAAGCTAAGGAAGTGGTCATGGTGACCGATACCGCGCCTCTGCTGCAGACCGACAACGCCAATATGGCATCCACCTATTCCACCAAGCAGATGGAACTGCTCCCCGCGCCGGGTGGAGACATCACTTCCATTGCATTCACCGTGCCCGGCATTGCCGTCAGCACCGGTGGCGGTTATGGCAATTTCAGCGCGCACGGTTTGCCCGGCACCGCCAATCTGTTTATCACCAACGGCAATGACAACATGGACCCTTACCTGAATTTGAACAACTCCGGAGCCAGCAATCTCACGCTGGGCGCGAATGAGGTGGACCAGGCGTCGGTGGTGCAAAACGGATATACGGGTCAATATGGGCGTCAAGCCGGCGCGACGGTGAGCTTCACCACGAAGTCCGGCTCCAACGACTTTCATGGAACCCTGCTCTACACCTACAACGGTTCCTTCATGAATGCCAATGATTTCTTCAACAACGCGACGGACACTCCCCGGGCACGCTCGCTCTCCAACCAGTACAGCGCCTCCTTGGGCGGCCGCGTCATCAAGGACAAACTGTTTTTCTTCGTCGACACCGAAGGCATTCGCTACGTCCTGCCGACTACTGGAGTTTCCTCGCTGCCGTCGCAAGCGCTTCAGAATTACACGCTGGCCACCGTCTCGGCGGCGCAACGGCCGTTCTATCAACAAGCCTTCGCGCTGTACAACAACGCGCCGGGCAGCAACCGCGCGGTTCCGGTGACCAACGGCGACGGCATCCTGCAGGACAGCAACGGCGCTATGGGCTGCGGCGCGCTGGCGGGAACCAAGACTGGGGTTGGCAGCGGCGTCTTCGGCGTCAACACCTCTTGTGCCAATGCTTATGGCTTAAACTTGTCGAATCAAAACACCGAGTGGCTGTTCGCTTCCCGCGCCGACTACAAAATCAACGACAAGCAGAATATCTTTTTCCGATTCAAGACCGACCACGGCCTGCAGCCGACCTCGACCTCTCCTGTCAATCCGCTGTTCAATGCGGTGAGTAGTCAGCCCGCGTATGAGGGCCAGGTCACTCACACCTGGGTTCTGAATTCGCACGTGGTGAACAACTTCATCGGTTCCTCCAGCTATTACAGCGCCATCTTCGGTCCAGCCAACCTGCAGGCCAGCCTGGCCGCATTTCCCGTCTACCTCATCCTGGCCGACGGCGGCGCGAACGGAACTGGAGGCATGGATCCGCTGGGCATCAACACCGGCAGTTTCCCGCAGGGCCGGCGCGTAGGGCAAGCCCAGATTGTGGATGATTTTTCCTGGACACACGGCTCGCACGCGCTCAAGTTCGGCGTGAACTATCGCTACAATCGCGTCTCCGACACCGGTCTGCAACGCTTGACCGTCGGAGGCCGCTACACCTTCATTGGCTTGGATGAATTCTCCAGCGGCCAGATCAACCCGGCCAGCGGGAGCAATTACGCTCAACGCTTCACGCCGCTGCTCACCGCGCACATTCGCGATTACGAAGCCGGTTTCTACATGCAGGACGAGTGGTCGGTCTCGCGCAACCTAAGAATCACAGCGGCGATGCGGTTCGACCGGTCCGCTAATCCGCTGTGCGTGGACAAGTGCTTCGCGCTGCTTAACCAACCGTTCCAAACCTTGACCAAGGGCGCCAACATCCCTTACAACCAGTCCATCACCACCGGTAATTCGCACGCCTTCTATCAGGTTGAAGCTTTGGTTCCCCAGCCGCGCTTGGGAATCGTTTACAACCCGGCATGGTCCAAGAACACCGTTATTCGCGGGGGCGTCGGTGTCTTCTCGGATACTGGTCCGGCGCTGGTCTCGGGAAACATCTTCGTCAACGCTCCCAACGTTTTCACGCCGTCGGTTCGTACCGGCTCGGTGAACTTCCGCGGAGCGGGCTCGTCCCCGGCCATCGCGGTCGCCACCGGCCAAGCCTTCCAATCGGGATTCGCCAATGGTTTCACGCTGGCCCAATTTCAGCAGGCGCTCGCCCCGGTGGCTTTCACGCCTCCGCCATATTACGGCATTCCCGGCGATGCCCTGAATCCGAAGTATCTGGAGTGGAGTTTCGAGATCCAGCACCAATTTGGGTCGAAGAATGTTGTCACCGCCAGTTATGTCGGCAACAAGGGGTACGATTTATTCCTGCTCAACGCGAAGTTGAACGGAGCCGCCAGCGCGGCCGCTTATCCGAACGGCTTCGCCGGCCTGCCGGTAACGCCGCCGGATCCCCGGTTCCGCATCATCACCCAGCTCAACAACACGGGATGGTCCAACTCGAATGGCCTTAGTCTGGAATTCCGCCGCGCTTTCGGTCACGGCTTCCAGGGACGGATCAGCTATACCTGGAGCCATTCGCTGGATACCATCTCCAACGGCGGATTCCTGCCCTTCGGCGGCGATTCTCTCGCGAGCCAGCTCAACCCGTTCAACCTGCGGGCGCTCAACTACAGCAGCGCCGACTACGATATCCGCCACAACGTTACCGGCGATTTCTTCTGGGAGATTCCGGTCAAGCTCCAGAATCGCGCCATGCAGACGGTCCTGGGCGGGTGGACCATCGCCGGCAAGCTCTTCGCGCGGACGGGCACACCGTTCAGCGTATTCAACAGCCGCATTTCCGGACGCCTGTCGCCGACCATGGGCGGCACCACGCTGGCCACGGTTTTGGATCCGAACGTGCGAGCGTCCTGCACGAACGTCGATCAGACGTGCTTCACCGCGTCTGAATTCGCGACGTTGACTGGCGCGAACGCGCAAACCAGCTTTGGCAACATACCGCGCAACAGCTTCCGCGGGCCCGGCTACTTTGACATCGATTCGTCGTTGTTGAAGACCATCACGATCCGCGAACGGATCAAGTTCACGTTCGGCGCCAGCGCCTACAACACGCTGAATCATCCCAACTTCGCCAGCCCCGGCCAGAACGTCGCGGCGGGCGGATTGGGAATCATCTCTGGCACCGTCAGTGCGCCCACCAGCCCGTACGGTGCATTCCAGGGTTCGGCGGTATCCGGCCGGGTCATGGTGCTGACCGGCAGATTCACTTTCTAAAACCGAGCCGCGACCGGAAGGGAGCGCAACCAGGCAGCGGGTTTGGAGTACCGTAAGTCCATGCGATTGACTTTGAGTGTTCTTCTCGCGTCCGTGCTGTGGGCGCAGCCCCCGCAGCCCGCCGAACAGGTGTACAAGAATATCCAGATCCTCAAGGGCGTGCCCGCGGCGCGCGTCCCCATGGTTATGGGAGTGTTCAATCGCGTGCTCGGCGTCGAGTGTACCCATTGCCACGTAGAAGGCGCCATGGAGAAGGAAGACAAGCCGGCGTTCGCCACCACCCGCAAGATGTTTCAGATGCGCAATTGGTTCGCCCAAACACAAAACGTCAACGTGGCTTGCTGGAGCTGTCATCGCGGAAAGGTGAATCCGAACAGTCCGGCTCCCACGGTGAAGGACCAGTGGCCGGCGGATTTGAAGCTGACGGCGGCGCAATCGGACATGCCCGCGGCCGAAGTGTACAAGAATCTCCGCTTCTTTACCGGCAAAGCCGGGCAGCTTGGAGAGAGTATGAACTTCATGGCTTCCGCGCTGGGCGTCGGCTGCGAGCATTGTCATGTCGAAGGGGTTTGGGAGAAGGACGACAAGCCGGCCAAGGAAGCCGCGCGCAAGATGCTGGCGATGGTGCGCGACAGCCGCCAGGAGTTCAAGGGCTTGGCACAGATCGGTTGCTTCACCTGCCATCACGGCGCCGTGAAACCGGAGATCAATCCCCCCGCCGTGGCGGGCCCATAGACCTTCGCGCTACAGTTCCCGGTACGGGTACAATGGCCGAATGGGTTTTCTCCGCCTGTGCTGCGCCGGGCTAGCCGCCGCGGTCTTGTTCGCGCAGCCTCCCGCGACTCCCAAGAAGCCCGTCACAGATGCGTATCACGGTGTCCAGGTCACTGACGATTACAGGTGGCTGGAGAATTACTCGGATCCGGCCGTGCGCGCGTGGAGCGACGCTCAGAATCGCTACGCCCGCAAATACCTGGATGCGCTTGCCATGCGCCAGGCGCTGCTGGATGAATTGAAGCGGCTGCATAGCCATCCGTCGCCCAGCTATTTTGCGCTCCAGTCGCGGCCGGGTGCGCTGTTTGCGATGAAGGACCAGCCGCCGCAAGAGCAGCCAATGTTGGTCCTGCTGAAATCGGCTGACGAACCCGGTTCGGAACGCGTGATTCTGGATCCGAATCGGCTGGACCCGACCGGAGGCACTGCGATCGACTTCTACGTTGCTTCGCTCGACGCCAAGCACGTGGCTGTTTCGCTCTCCAAGGGCGGCAGCGAGAGCGGCGACGTTCACGTCTACGACGTGGCCACCGGCAAAGAAAGCGGCGCAGCGATCCCGCGCGTCAACGGAGGCACGGCGGGAGGCAGCCTCGCATGGAACGCCGACGGCTCGGGTTTCTACTACACGCGCTATCCCAGAGGCAACGAGCGCCCGGCGGCGGATCTGAATTTCTACCAGCAGGTCTATTTTCACCGGCTCGGCACCGAGACCAGGCAAGATGCGTATTCGCTGGGTAAGGAATTTCCGCGCATCGCCGAGATTCAATTGCACGCCACCGACGATGGCCGCTACGTTCTCGCGACCATGGCCAACGGCGATGGCGGCGAGTTTGCGCATTATCTGCTGGGTCCGGATGGGCAGTGGCATCAGATCGCGCGGCTTTCGGACGAGATTTCGGCCGCCAATTTCGGAACCGACGGATTTTTGTATCTGTTGTCGCACCTGAACGCGCCGAAAGGGAAGATTCTGCGGATTCCATTGAACCAGCCGAATCTGGCGGAGTCTAAAACCGTCGTGCCGGAGAGCAGGGTCGCGATCCAGGGTTTCCTTCCCGTCGGGAACACGGTCTACGTGTTGGATCAGATCGGCGGGCCTTCCGCGGTCCGCATTTTCGATACCAGCGGACATGCGCAAGGGACTGTTCCGATCCGGCCGGTTTCCTCCGTAAATCAGTTGGTGCGATCGGGCGATGAGCTGCTGTTCCGGAACTCGAGTTATCTCGAGCCTCCGGCCTGGTATCGCTTCGATCCCAAGACAACCAAGGTTACGCGAACCGCGCTATACGAAACCGCGGTGGCCGACTTCAGCGATTCGGAAGTTGTCAGCGAGTTCGCCACTTCGAAAGATGGAACCAAGGTTCCGCTGAACATCATCCGTCGAAAAGGCACGAAGCTGGATGGGAAGAATCCGTTGTTGTTGACAGGTTATGGCGGCTACGACGTCAGCCTGGCGCCGTATTTCGCGCTGGAGCGCAAACCGCTGCTGGAGCACGGCGTGGTGATTGTCATCGCGAACCTACGCGGCGGCGGCGAGTATGGCGAAGCATGGCACAAAGCCGGGATGCTTACCAAGAAGCAAAACGTCTTCGACGATTTCGCGGCCGGCGCGCGGTATTTGATCGATCGCAAATACACCAGCGCCGCGCGGCTGGCGATTGAGGGCGGCAGCAACGGAGGGCTGCTGATGGGCGCCAGCCTGACGCAGCATCCGGAGTTGTTCGGCGCCGTGGTTTCCCATGTCGGAATCTACGACATGCTGCGCGTGGAGCTGCATCCGAACGGGGCTTTTAACGTGACCGAGTTCGGCACCGTGAAAGAACCTGAGTTATTTCGCGCACTGTACGCTTACTCACCCTACCATCACGTAGTGGACGGAACGAATTATCCCCCGGTCCTCTTTTTGACGGGAGACAACGATCCGCGCGTGGACCCGGCGAATTCGCGCAAGATGACGGCGAGGTTGCAGGCCAGCGGGACGAAACACCTGGTTTTGCTGCGGACCACCAGTACGTCGGGGCATGGGATCGGGACGGCGCTAAGCGAGGCGATCGCGGAAGAGGCGGATGTGCTGGCGTTTTTGTTTGAGCAGTGGGGGATGAAGTGAGCCCGGCTGCGTTTTGGCCAGTGAATTGCTTAAACGCATCCCTATGCCCCACCACACGCCGCGCGACTACGCCCGGACGCCGCTAAACGTCTACTGGGAAATGACGCAAGCCTGCGCGCTGGCGTGCCGGCATTGCCGGGCTACAGCCTGCCCTACACCGCACGCGATGGAACTTAACTTCGAGGAAGGCGTCGACCTTTTGCGCCAGATCCTGGAGTTCGGCGATCCACTGCCGCAGTTGATCCTCACTGGCGGCGATCCGCTGCAGCGCGCCGATCTGTACGAGCTGATCGACGAGGCGCGCAACTTCGGGATCGGGGTTTCCATCACTCCCGCCGCTACGCCTGCGCTCACACGCGACGTGCTGGTGAAGCTGAAAGCGCATGGCGTCGAGGGCCTGGGTCTTAGCCTGGATGGTTCGAATGCCGTGCGGCACGACTCGATCCGCGGCGTGCCTGGCACGTTTGACCGCACCGTGCACGCCATGCGCTGGGCGCGGGAACTGGAAATGCCGCTGCAGGTGAACACGCTGGTGTCCGCCGAAACTGCCGGCGATGTTCCGGCCATCTATGAGCTGTTGAAGGCAGTGGAGGTCACACGCTGGAGCCTGTTCTTCCTGATTTCGGTGGGGCGCGGCAAGGTATTGCAACCGCTCTCGCCGGAAGAGGGCGAGGGGCTGATGGGCTGGATCTACGAGACATCGCTGGCCGCGCCGTTTACAGTCGCCACCACGGAAGCGCCATCCTACCGGCGCGTGGCTCTGGAGCGAATGCGCGCCGACGGCTTGACCGGCGAGCAGGTCAAACGCAGCAGTTCGTACCGCAGCTTCGGAATCCGCGACGGGCACGGCATCATGTTTGTCTCGAACACCGGCGATATCTGCCCGGCGGGGTTCCTGCCGCTGGTGGTGGGCAATGTTCGCAAGGACCGCGTCGCCGCCGTTTACCGGCATGCTCCCATCTTCCAGTCGCTGCATGATCCGACGCAGTTGGAGGGGCGTTGCGGAGTGTGCGAGTATCACGCGCTATGCGGGGGATCGCGGGCGCGGGCATTCGAGGCTACGGGCAATCCGCTGGCATCGGACCCATTTTGCACCTACCAGCCCGCAAGTAACTGAGCCGCGACCGTGAGGGAGCGGTTTCGAGCGTGAGATATTTCATTACCTTCGCGTGCTACGGCGGGCATCTGCACGGAGATGAATCAGGTTCCGTAGACCGCCGCCAGAATCTGTATGGAAGCCGTTTACTGGAGGCAGATCCGTGGCGTACGTCAGCGGAACTCGAAAGTATGGATCAAGAGCCGTACTTGCTCGACGAGACCGGTCGATGAGTACTAAAGGCTCTGCAAGAGGTCTCCTTTCACCGAGGCTGGAATCTGTTGGCGGCGCATGTGCGGGCGAATCATGTTCACGTAATCGTGGAGGCGGACGTGCGGCCTGAAAAGGTCATGATCGATTTCAAAGCGTACGCCAGCAGAGCGCTCAACCGGTTAGGGCGCGAGGGGCTTGATCGCAGACGCTGGGCGCGCCATGGAAGCACGCGATGGTTGTGGAAGGATCAGGATGTGCGGGACGCGATCCGGTACGTTGTCGAGGTCTAAATATACGCGATCACGTCCATCTCGACTAGCGAATTCCCAGGGATGCCGCCGGCCGCGGCCACCGTGGTGCGCACCGGCGGATTCTCGCCGAAGCGGCCCAGAAAAACGTCATTCATCGCCTTGTAGTCTTTCAGGTCGTTCAGAAACACGGTCACCTTCAGGACGTTGTCCATGGATGAGCCAGCGTTCTTCAGTTGCTTTTCGATCTGCTCCAGCACGTGGCTGGTATGCGCCTTGATGTCGCCTTCAAAATGCGCGCCGATGCCCGCGAGAAAGAGCAGGTTGCCATAGGAAACGGCGCTGGAGAACAGCGGCTTGGCTGGCTTCGCGCCCATATAATGGACCTTCTTGACGGGGCCAGTTTGTGCCTGCGCGGCGCCGGCCGCAGCCATGGCGGCGACGGCAGTTTTCAAGAGTTTACGTCGATTGTTGGTTTGCATGATTTTGTCTCCTTATTTACACTCCTTTCCGGTCGCGGCTCAGTTGGTCGTGGCTAGGCGATAGCGCTCCAGCAGTGCGTCGGCATCCACGGCCGGGTCGAATTCTTTGGTTCGTAAATCCGCTGCTAGCCTGCGTAATTGGCGCACGTATTCGGCGGTTCTCTTGCGGCCCGCGTCATCCAGTCCGGCTCCGGCGTCGTCGATTTCGACAATGCGGTCCTTTTCGAACTGGTCGATTGCCGCCGACAATTTGTTGCGCGCTTCCACCGCAGCCGGACCGCGCGCGGCGAAAAATGCGCGATTGGCTTCGAGCAACGCCGTGAGATCGGCCCGCACCTTTGCGGTAGCGGCCGTCCAAGCTTCGAGCGCCGCATTCACCGGCTCCGCTGGACGCTCGAACTTGGTCGGCTTCGACCAGCTCGGTGAATCGTAAATCGCATTGAACATGAGCTTGTAGGTCCCGTGCGATTGCCCGCGCCATTGCGGACGGAAGCCGAATAGATAGACGCGCCCGTCGCCATAGAAAGCTTCGAGCGCTGCAATCTTTCCCTGCAGGCGCTCGGGATGGAGCAGATAGCCGCTGGCCAGCGGATTGCGGTCCTTGGAATAAGACGCGAGAATCGTGCCGCGGAAGCCGCTCTTGGTGTCGAAGGCAGGGCCGCGCTCGAACATGACGATCGGCTCGCGCGGCATTCCCCATGCCGCCGGATGATTCGCGTCGCGCAGCTCCACGCGCAGCAGCGATCCGGAGCAATAAAACTGCTCGTTGTTAAGACCCTGGAGCACGTTCGTTACCGGAAGATTGAAGCTTTCGATGGCCATGAGCGATGCGTTGTTGAATGCGATCAACGTGCCGCCCGCGTGGACAAACGTGCGCAACGCTTCCGCGCCGGATTCGCCGACGCCGCCCGCATATTCCGCTGCGATCGTGCCCGGAGCGAAGCCATCCATGATCTGCCTGACGCCGGCATCGGGAATGATGATGGCATCCAGACGGTCGCGCAGATGACCGGCTTGAATGTCGCCGTTTCGCAGCGTGACCGGAGCGAAGCCGTAGTTCTCGAGAATCCAGCGCGTCCAGCCTTCGTCGATATTCGGCGCCCAGGAGCGGTACAGACCGACGCGCGGCTTCTTTGTTTCAATGGCATCTTGCGGCAGCTTGCCGATCGCGCGCGCGTTGACGGAATGCTTCTTCGCGATGCCGCCAATGCTTTCACGATCCAAGCCGGATAGGATGATGTCACCGGTCTTCCCGAAGCTCGCCTTGCCGCCATCGGCGAGAATCGCGTTGAGCGCAGCGAAACTGGCGTTGGGCTCATGGCTCAGAATATAGGCCGCGCCGGTTCCCTCGACGGCGCCCGGCGGAGGCGTCACCTGCTCGATGCGGCGCAGATTCGCGCGCTGCCCTGAAGTAACCGGCTGCGAAACTGCCGCAATTTCCACGCCCATCTGCATGGGCAGCGTCCAGCCCGCGACGTCATACGGCCGGATCGGCGGACCGTTGGGGAACTGCCGCAAATCCGGATAGACTTGCGGCTCGAACAATTCTTTCACCAGCGGAGAAAACGGCTGATCCATGAGGATCACCCAAGCGCCTTTGTACTCGCGACCGTTCGCGGCGAAGGGCTCCTGCGCCTGCTGGACCTCAATACCGTTGATGATCAGCTTTTCAACCAGCGTGGCGGCCGTGGGAAGATCGCGCTGCTCGCGCGGAATGACATAAGCGAACGGCGGATCTTGGGTGAATTTCTGAATGTTGTCGCGCGCCGCCTGGTAGCGGTTGTAGAGCAGCGTCTCGCGATATTTCGCCGCGGTGTCCAGCACGGCCATGGAGCCGCCCAGCATGTAGCGCACGGCGTCGCCCAGGCGCCACCATCCGCCTTTCCAGGGGCTGCTGTAAAACACCTCCGACATCAGTTGCTGGCGCTCCTTCGGAAATTCGTCGACGGTGTAGAAATGCGGCGTGGCGTAGCGATAGAGAGCGGTCTCGGTGAAGAAGGAAATGCTGTTGCGGAAGATGTGGGTGAAGTCGAGAAATCCCGGATACCAGTTATCGAACCCGACGCGATGGACCGCGCCGGGCATCTGATGCTCGTCCAGGTAGGCCGCCATGTTGATGCCCAGCACGTTCAGCCAGCGCGCCATCAGCGGGTTGATGTTCGAAGAGATGGGTTCGGTGAAGGGCGGGATGAAAATGCGCGTCGGGAACGGCGCGGTCTGGTGATGGCAATAGAAGATGACGGGATTCCACTCCAGTTCGGCGCGCGTGACGTCGCGCGACTCGAGCATGTTGTTCATATAGCCGTCGCGATTGTTGTCGTGGCCGACGTACTCCTGATACAGATCCGGCAGCGGGCTGACCTCGTAGGGCGTGCCGAGATTCTTGCGATACCAGGCGACCACTTCGTTCTGTCCATCGGGATTCAGCGTCGGCCATAGCATCACGATGACGTTGTCCAGAATGGCGTCGATTTCAGGATCGCCTTCAGTGGCGGCCAATTTGTGCCCGAGCAGGATGGACTGTTGGGCGCCGGCCACTTCGGTGGAGTGCAGTCCGCCGTCGATGTGTACGATCGCTTTGCCATCGTGCGCCAGAGCTTTGGCTTGTTCGTCGGTGAGGTCGCGGCCGAGCGCCAGTCGCCGCGAGATCTCCTTGTATTTGTCGAGCTGCGCGAGATTCTGTGGCGATGAAATGATGGCGATCTCCCAGTCCTGGCCGCGCGTGGTCTTGCCGACGTTGATCATGCGGACGCGCTTCGAAGCCGCGGCCAGCTTGTGGAAGTAATTGCGCGATTCGTCGTAGCTGGCCAGATAGAAATCGTCGCCCGGCTTGTGGCCGAGCACCGATTCCGGCGTGGGAACGGGCTGCGCGGCTGCGAGGACCGCGACGGCCGAAAGAGAGAGAGCGAGCTTCGCCTGCATCCAGACGATGATAGCTGGGAAGGGCATCCGAAGGCTACTGACCGTCGTTGGCAGCGCTCCCTCCCGGTCGCCGCTCGGTTTGTCGATTGACTTTGTCCGTAAATGAGCTTAAACTTCTACAATGTTCGTAAATTCCTGCTCGAAGAAGGAGTGGTCATGCGCACGCAGAACGTTGTTATCTGTCTTTTTGCCCTGGTGTTGACCGCCGCGGCCCAAGACAAATTTGTGCCCGCTTGCAGCAGTCCTCGTTATCCTACGCCGGCTCACAGCGGCTTGGCAATCGACGCGCAATGTGTAATTCAGGGCGCCAGCAAAGAGGTGACTGATAATCCGGCCGAAGGCGACCAGAACAAAGCCAAGAACAATTTTTGCGCTCAGGATCCCGCCAATCCTGTAACGACTGCCGACATGAAGGCATTGCAAGACAAGGTCCAGGCCGATCCGAGCATCAACTTCGGAAAGTCGGCAGCACCAACGAGTGGCGGAAAGAAAACAGCATCAACCAAAGGCGGAAAGAAAAAAGGACCAACCAGGCCGCCGGGACCAACCACTGACCGAAGCAAGCTGCGCGACATCGACAGCAAACTCGCGGAGGGCAAAGTTGGGGTATTCACGGGATATGTGCTCATTGCGCGGCAGGAAGGTGCCGAGAGCGTGAACTGCGAACTAGGTAAGCCGCTGAAGGGCCAAAAAACGAAGCCGGCGGACGCCGTGCTCCACGATATTCATATCTCGCTGGTGGACTCCAAAACGACCAAGAATGAATGCCAAAGCATTGTCGCAGAGATGAGCCCCCATCACCGGCCAGCAGAATGGACTCAGACTAATGTTGCGAAGGCGAGCAAGGCCGGACTGCAGGTCCGCGTTACGGGTCAGATCTTCTTCGATTCAGCTCACGATCTTCCCTGCGTCGGTGGACAGCCTCCCAAAACAAGTTCCGGCAACCCGGTGCGCGTTGCGTTGTGGGAGATCCATCCCATTTACAAGTTTGAAGTCAGTGACAAAGGCGCCTGGAAGGACTTGTCGGACTGGGTCAACGGCAAGTAAAGCATCACTTTCGAGTGAAGGACTCCAGTTCCTCGAGCGTCCGCGGCCAGTCTTCGCGCAGCAAGCGCGACAGAGCGCGATCGGCCAGCAGCTTTCCGCCGGTTTGGCAGCGCGCGCAATAGTTCGTCTCATTGTCGGCATAGCGGATGCGCTGGATCTTCGAGCCGCAGCGCAGGCATGGCTGCTTGTATCTGCCGTGCACGGTCATGCCTTCGCGAAACGCTGTTACTTTCTCGGGGAATTCGCCCTGTGTATCCTCGCGAAGCCGTTCGACCCACCGAACCAGCGTCAGCCGGACCGCCTCGAAGAGGCGGCGAATCTCCTCGGCGGTGAGCTTCTGCGTGAGCTTGACCGGAGAAAGTCGCGCCTCAAAGAGAATCTCGTCGGAGTAGGCGTTGCCGATGCCGCTGAACAATCGCGGATCGGTGAGCGCGCGCTTCAGTGTGTGGTTGGCGGACGTCAGCGCCTTGCTGAATTGATCGAGATCGGCGTCGAGCACTTCCAGTCCGCCAGGAGCCAGCGCATCCAAACCTGCATCGCCGGCTACGACATACAGCGACGCGCGTCTTTTCGATCCCGCTTCCGTCAGCAGCAGACTGCCGTTCGGGAAATCGAAGGCCGCAAGACCGCGCGGCCGCGACACTTTGACACCACGGGCGCGCCAGTGCAGCCGCCCGGCGATCATGAGGTGCAGCACCAGCCACAGATCGTCTTCGAGTCCGATGGCTATCCGCTTGCCGACTCTGCGCAGCTCGCGGACCTTCCGCCCTTCCACGCTTTGAAGCGGCGGATTCACGCTGCGAAGCAAGAACGGACTCGCCAGGCGAACATGCTCGAGCGGCTGCGCGAGAATGCGCTCCTCGAGCGCTTCGATATAGACGACGATGTCGGGCAGCTCAGGCACTCCAACACAGCGTAGTACAATCGCGGGATTGTGAACAGCGGCGACCGCGGGCTCCATCGCGACCTTTCATTGCGCAACACAACGGCGCTGGTGGTCGGCACCATCATCGGAACCGGCGTGTATTTCAAGGCGGCGGTGATGGCGCAACTGGTGGCCTCGCCGGCGCTGGTGCTGGCGGCGTGGGCCGTGGCGGGACTGCTTTCTTTAGCCGGAGCGCTCACCTACGCGGAACTGGGTGGAATGCTGCCGCATGCGGGCGGCGAGTACGTCTATTTGCGAGCCGCGTACGGTCCGGGTCCGGCATTCCTGTGCGGCTGGATGCGCTTTGTGGTGGCGTCGGCCGGCAATGCGGCGCTGGGAGTCGGCGCGGCTACTTTTTTGTCCGCCGTAGTGCCCATGAATGCAGTGTGGGTGGAGCGGACGTTTCACCTGCTCGGCCGCGAGGTCCATTGGCAGCTTGGAATCCGGGAGATCGCCGCCATGGCGATCATTCTGTTTTTCGGCTCGCTCAACTGCGCCGGCGTGGCTTTCGGCGGCCGCGTTCAGTTCTTCCTAAGCAGCGCGAAGGTTCTCGGCATCGCGGCCATCGTCATCGGCGCGTTCCTTTTTTCGAGTACGGGAACGGTGGCGCATTTCAGGACCGCGGGAACGCATCCCACGGGCGGCTTCACGGCTTTCGGCGCGGCGGTTCTGGCCGCGCTGTGGGCCTGCGAGGGATGGGCCTTCATGCCCATGGTAGCGGGCGAGGTGCGGAATCCCGAGCGCAATGTTCCGCGCGCTCTGATTACCGGCGTGCTGATCGTGCTGGCGCTGTACGGGCTGGCCAACCTGTCGTATTTCTACGCTCTGCCGTTCGACGAAGTGGCGGCTTCGAATTCCACCGCGCATCGCGACGCGCTTCCGGTGGCCGCGAAAGCCGTGCACTCATTTCTCGGCGATAAGGGCGGGCCAGTGGTGACGGCCGTGTTTCTGCTCTCGGTGGTGGGCGCATTGAATGGCGTGCTGCTAGCCATGTCGCGCATTCCGTTTGCGATGGCGCGCGACGGGCTGTTCTTCGCGAAATTCGGCAGCTTGAGCCGCGGCACCGGTGTGCCCGCGTGGTCCGTCATGATGCTCTCAATTTGGACGGCGGCCCTGGCTCTCTCCGGAACATTCGATCAACTGACCGACATGACCATATTCGCGGTGTGGATCTTTTACGCCCTGGGCGCCGGCGCGGTGTTCATATTGCGCCGGAAGATGCCGGACGCGCCGCGGCCCTACCGGACCATCGGCTATCCGGCGGTGCCGATGCTGTTTCTGCTCTTGGCGGTGCTGCTGGTAATCAACACGCTGGTGGCGAGCCCGGTGGAGTCGGCAGCCGGACTGCTGCTGATCGCGTTGGGCTTGCCAGTGTATTTTTATTATCGGCCGAGACGTCGAGGAAATTAGGCTTTTCCCTCGTCTTCATCAAGTCCAAGTCAGTAAACAAATCCGCTCTTGCATCTGGCCGGCGTTCACCGGCGTGCCGTCCTTTGGCGCGTCCGGTGCAACGCTTTGTTAGCCGGCCGCACGACTCGGCTGATGCTCAGGACCGCGCGCAGCGCTAGATTCACTGCAGCGTCCGTCGGGAAGGCCTCAGCCACTTCAGGGTCCAGGAGCACCAGATTGGTCCCGGCGCGATACTTCTTGACGTATTTACCCCGTACGCCTCCCTTCATCGAGGCGAAGTCGTACTCCGGAAGCATATCATCTGTGGGTTTGCGGTTAGCCTTCTTCATAAAACCTTCGTTCGTGACGTGTTGCCCGTCTGGCACTGATGATCCGGGCTGTGTCGTTGTACTCCGTGTGCGCCAACACGCGGCTAACGGCCGTCGCTCAGGAGCGGACCAAGAAAGCGGTCGGCGCTATTGGAGCTTCCCTCTGCCTTCCACGCGCCACACCTGCTCCACAACGTCGCCCCGGATCCCGTAGACGCACTCGTGCAGATTCATCGCCACGCACACGTGATTGGGGATAATGCGCACACGGTCGCCCACGTTGAACTCGCGGGCGGCGCGGCGCAGGTCCACGAATCCATGCTCTTCGTTCATCTTGGTAAAGACGGCTTCCGGCGCCTCGACCACCTGACCGAAACTCACCTCAGTACCCGCCGTCGGACGGTCGGAAGAAAACGTCTTGGAGCCGCCGTCCACGATCATCTGGCCCGCCTTCGCCGTGGACACGACGGTGACCTGAATGGATGCCGCGCAGTCGGCGAAGGCGCAGGAGCCCGCAAGCACCGTATTGCGGTCATTAAATATGTAGGTGCCGGGCCGGATCTCGTTCAAGCCGGGCAGGCGGTGGGATTGAAACAGAGTCGGCGTCGATCCGCCGCTGACGATGCGAGGTTGGAATCCGGCGCGCCGCAAATCTCGCAGAATGCTTTCCAACAATTGCGCGAGCTTCTGGAGCGCCGCCTCGCCCTCTTCGTCGAGCGATTTGATCTGGCCGGGATAGAACGCGATGCCTTCAAAACGCAAATGGGGCAGGCGCTCGATACCCTGGATCAGCTGCAACAACGCGTCACCCGGGCTGACGCCGACGCGGCCCAGTCCGACGTCCACTTCCGCGAGCACGCCCACGTCGGTCCGCACGGCGCGCGCGGCATCGGATAGCTGGCGCGCGACAAAAAGGCTGTCGAGCGACACGGTGACGGCCGTTTTCCGGGCTACCTGCATCAAGCGATCCAGCTTCTTGCGGCCGATGATGGGATAAGCCACCAGCAGATCCTGGGGTTCGGCAGCGAGCATCACCTCGGCCTCCCCTACCTTGGCCACGGTCAAGCCGGCCGCGCCGAGATCCAGTTGTTTGCGGGCCAGCGCCGGGATCTTGTGGGTTTTGGTGTGGGGGCGAAGGCGCAGGTCGTGCTCCCGGCCATAATCGGCCAGCTTGCGAAGATTGCGCTCCATGATATCCAGGTCGATCAGGATCGCAGGTGTATCCAGGTCGGACACACGGAGGCCCGGGGATGGGGTCATGGACGGAATCGCAGCGCCAGTTTCCCGGCCAGTCCCTTGTAGTGTAGCTCCAGGTCCTTGGGCTTGAGCTTGCCCACCATCTGGAAGTAGAGCAGGCCTGACAGCGTATCCGTTATCTCTTTTTCCTGTAATACTTTATCCTTTAGAACCGCAAGCAAAGGATTGGCTTGCTCGGGTTTCGCCGTCTCGACTTTCGAGTCGACGCCTTCCACCGTTCCACCGCTGTTCCCGACGTTTCCTCCGTTGCCGGGCAGCCGCCTTGGACTTCCCCCGGTACCCGGAATCCCTCCCCAGATCGGACCATTGTTATTGCTCCCCAGGCCACCGTTTCGCGTTCCTTGCGGCGTCACGACTAAGGTACTATCTCCTGCGATCTGGCTGGGGGCGTAGGGCTGCGACCGCTGCCCGTCCTTGTCTGAGACCAGAATAAAGTCGTCCCGGCTCACCTGGATCGGCTTGTCGCTCACCGGGCGGACGGTGATACGGACCACCACGATATCACCCCCCAGATCCGAGCCAAGTTCTTGCCGGATTTGATCTTTCTCCACCAGGGCGGTCGCTGAAATCGCGATGAGCTCATTGGAGGTTTGTTCGATCGGCAGCTTCTTATCGGGTCCGGCAAGCGCCGCTAGGGAAAGAAACCCACAGTACCAGAGTCGGAATCGCATGAAGCTGCTCCCATGTGCATTATACGGCATACGGCAAATGTCGCACATCTTAAAACTTCAGCACCCAAACCTAAAGCGCCTGGGTACTACTGCCGATGTAATTCTTGGTGTCGTCTATGAAGCGGTTTGCTCTTCTGGCTTTCTTGTCTCTGACTTGGTTGTCGCTGAACGCGCAACAACTTAGTACCATCACGATCTCCACTACGCCGTCCGGCGCGAGGTATTCGGTGGACGGTCAAACATATATACAACCAACCACGTTCGTGTGGCCGGCCGGAAGCAAGCACCTTCTGGTGTTTGTCGCGGACACGCTCCTTCCTAACCAGGCAGGGGGCGCGGTCCAGACATCCGCGAACGGTACCGTCCAGTACGTTTTTGGGGGTTGGGTGGACAATACCGGGCTGCTGCTGCCCTCGTCCGACCCGATCCAGACGATCACTGCCGACCCGCGCGTTACCTCGATGAACGCGGTATTGACGGTGAGTTATAAGGTCTCCTTGATCTTCTTCAATTCAGGGAACCCGACGGTTTCGGTTTCGCCGCCGGCCTGCGGCTCGCCAGGCGTCATCCCGGAGGGCCAGCTTCGCACGGGCGTAGTGTTCCTGGGATCGCAATGCTTCTGGAACACCGCCACCGTATTTGTGCCCGCGAACTCTACTCTCACACTGAACGCGATCCCCTATCCCGGCTTTGTCTTTCTCGGATGGGTTCCCAACCTCGGCGAAGGGAACAGTTATCTGACCAGCATCAAAGTGAAGAGTTCGCTGACCATTACGCCGCTGTTCGCACCTGGCAAGAGGGTGCATTTCATGAGCACGCCGCTGGGTATGCAGGTTCTGGTGGACCGCACGATCACGCCGACCAGAAGGGCGCCGTTAGACCTGATTGGGCTTTGCCCCAGCAATGAATCTCTGCCGATCAGTCCCCTGACTGGATTTCCGCCGCTCTGCCTCGGAGACTTCGATTTCGCTGCCGGGTCCACGCACGTGATCAGCGCTGTCTCGCCGCAGTTGGACGCGACCGGGAAAGTCTGGGTCTTCGATTCGTTCACGAATGGCATGGGCGCGAACTCGGTTTACACAACCGACAACAATGTCTCCACGCCCGATGTATTAACTGCGAAGTTCGCGCCGGGCGCGCACGTGGACTTCCTGACGAATCCGGCCGGCCTCAAACTCACCGTGGACGGCCGCTCGAACTTTGCCGCTTACGATTTCATCTGGGGGCTGGGGAGCACGCACACAGTGTCTGCGTCCGCGAGCCAGTTCGATTCGAAAGGCCGGCAGTTCACATTCCTGAAATGGTCGAATGCGGGTACGTCGTCGCAGACCGTGAACGTAGACCAATCCGCCGTGGACAACGGTCTGGTACTCACTGCCACCTACAACGTCTTGAGCCGGATCATAATCCAGAGCGCGCCTTCCGGACTGAACATCAACGTGGACGGCGCTACCTGCCAGACACCTTGCACGTTCGATCGTCAAAACGGAGCCCAACTCCACGTGACCGTGCCCACATCGATTCCAACTGGAGACGGCGCGCGCCTGGACTTCGCATCCTGGTCCGACGGCGGCGCCTCGGATCGCGCGCTGGCGGTGAACTCGGATTATCAGGTCGTCACGGCCAACTACACCGCGGCATACCGCTTGAGTGCCGCATCCGACCCGGCCAACGGAGTGACGTTCCGGTTCGATCCGGCCTCGAGCGACATGTACTACGCGCAGGACACGCCCGTGAACATAACCGCGAAGGCCAACGGCGGGTTCAAGTTCCGCCGGTGGGGCGGCGACTTGAGTGGGACATACCCCAGCGGATTCCTTAGCATGTCTTCGGCGCACGCTGTTATGGCGCTGCTGGACCGGATTCCCTACATCGCCCCCGCGGGCGTGCGCAATGCCGCCGGCGATACTCCAAGCTCGACTGTTGCTCCCGGCTCCATCATCACCATTTTCGGCGAGAGTCTGGCGCCCACGTTCGAAACCGGGCGAGTCAACCCGCTCGCACAGACAATCCAGGGCGTCACGGTGACGGTCAACGACCGGATCTTAGGCCTGCTCTATGTGTCGCCGCAGCAAATTAATGCTCAGATCCCCTCCGACCTGCCGGACGGCGATTACACGCTCCAGGTTCATTCCATCGGCCAACCGGATGTCTCAGCCACGTTCACGGTAGCGCGCAACTCGCCGGGCCTCTTTGGCCAGATGGTGAACGCGCAGCCGTATGCGCTCGCTTTGCACGGCGACGGATCGCCCGTCACCCTCGATAACCCCGCGGCTTCCGGAGAAACGATCTCGCTGCTCGGAACCGGATTCGGGCCGTATAGCGGGTTGGTGATTGATGGGTTCTTCCCTCCCGATCCAGCGCCCGCATTGACCGACGCGGTAAATGTTTCGGCAGCGGGCCAGAGCGCAACGGTGGTCTGGTCTGGCGCTGCGCCGGGTTATACCGGCCTCACGCTGACGAAGTTCACGCTCCCGGACGGCATGCCCGGCGGAAGCACTGTCCAAGTGACGGTGAATGTGAATGGCGCAAACAGCAATGCGGTGATGTTGCCAGTGCAGTAGGGCTACATAACTCCGGGGGCTAGCGTGCCCACGATCAGTGCGATCAGGTTCCAGGCGACCAGGATCGCGAACATCACATTGATCCGCGAAAGCAGCCGCTGGCGCCCCATCCGCCAGCAATAGATCCCCAATAGGACGGCCAGCACCTTAACTGCAATCAAGCCACCGATCGGGCTGGGGCCCATCTTCAACGCGAAACTTACAAGTGGATTCGCTTCCCTGACTCCGTTGACGAGGAAAGCGATTGTAGTCAGAAAATCAAGGACCTGCAGATAGGAATAGTTCAGTAGAATCTGATTCACCCGTTTGTTCCCTTCCAGTGCAGCACAACTCGCTTAGCAGGCATTCGCCTTACTAACCTAATAGATTAAACCTAATTCGTAAAGGTTACTAGAGTTCCAGTACTAGGGTAAATACCTTAGTACGGGCTGTAGGAGGCCTCCAGCGGCGCCACCGTGGCTCAGAACGCCTGGCTGAGCCGCGCGCGTGAGCAAGCGGTCTCGAGGAATCACATAACGCCAGTTTTGCAAGTAAACACTAGACCAAATCGAAGCTCTGCCCGCGTTCCGGAGCGGCCACTTCGATGCGGTAACGCTCCCGAATCGCAGCCGCAAATGCATCCTGCTGGCCGGGTTCGCCATGCACCAGAAATATCTTCTTGAGTCCCGAGGCGATCGGTTTCATCCACGTCAGCATCTCCTCGCGGTCGGCGTGCCCGCTCAAGGCATCGATCTTCTGGACTTCGGCGCGTAAGCGCATCGGTTCGCCGAAGATGGGAACTTCGGCCTGGTGCTCTTCAATTTTTCTGCCCAGCGTGTTCTCCGCCTGGTATCCGGTGAGGAGGATGGTATTGTGAGGATCGGCGATATTGTTCTTGAGGTGATGCAGGATTCGCCCTGCTTCGCACATGCCGGAAGCGGAAATGATCATGAACGGGCCGTGCAGGTCGTTGAGCGCCTTGGATTGCTCGACGTCCCGCACATAGGTGAGCCGCTTGAAACCAAACGCGTCTTCATTCCGGTTCAGGAACTCACGCGCCTCGTCGTCGAACAGCTCCGGATGTTTGCGAAACACCTCGGTCACGTTCACGGCCAGCGGACTGTCGACGAAGATAGGAAACGGGGGGAGCTTATTGGCCTCGATCAACTCATGCAGCATGAGCACAAGCTGTTGCGTTCTTCCTACCGCGAATGCCGGCACGATCATCTTGCCGCCACGGCGGTACGTCCGGTTCACGATGTCCGCGAGCTTTTCAAGCGCCGACTGGATGGGTTCGTGCACGCGGTCGCCGTAGGTGCTCTCCATGATCAGATAATCCGCGGCCGGGAGCGGCTCGGGGTCGCGGATGATCGGCAAACCCGGCCTTCCCAGGTCGCCCGTAAAGCCGAGCCGCACTTTGCGCCCATCCCCTTCCAACTCCAGCAGCATGCAAGTGGACCCCAGCATGTGGCCGGCTTCGACGGTTTGGTAGCTAAGACCCGGTCCGATGCCCGTGGGCGTGTGCAGCAGCACGGGTCGGAAGAGAGGAAACGTGGCATTGGCATCTTCGCTCGTGTAAAGCGGCGTGATCAGGCGATCGCTCGCGCCTCCGTGAGCGCCGATGGATTTGCGCCGCATGTTCCTTCGGTTTAGGAACTCGGCATCCCGCTCTTGAATGGAAGCGGCGTCGGCGAGCATCGGCTTGCACAGGTCGGCCGTTCCGGGGCTGGCGTAGATAGGGCCGCGAAAACCGTTTTTTACCAGCAGCGGCAGATTGCCGCTGTGATCGATGTGCGCGTGTGAAAGCATCACCGCGGAAAGATCCTTGCAGGGAAATGGAAAGTTCCTATTGCGTTCCTCGGCTTCTTGCCGGCGTCCTTGATACTGGCCGCAATCCAGCAGGTAACATTTGTCCTGGACGGTGAGTTGATGCATGGAACCGGTTACGGTTCTGGCGGCGCCCCAAAATGTCAGTTTCATCTTCTCAAGGATAACGTTTTATCCGTGTTCATCCGCGTTCATCCGCGTTCATCCGCGGCCTAATAAAACCAGGGGTTACTCCTATAGGTCCCTAAGGTGAAACCCGGATTGGTACTGATGCCTTGCCCTGTCAAAATCAAGGTGGATGCTGAGAAAGCTGACCGCTGTCGGTGTGTTCGTGCTCGCGCTGGCGCCCTCCGCCTGGCTGGCGTGGAGATTTCGCACCATGACACACCTGGGCTTCTTCCATGACGACAGCATCTACTGGGTCTCGGCCAAGAGCCTGGCCGCGGGCGACGGTTACCGCATCTTGAGCTTGCCGGGCTCACCGTATCAGACCAAATACCCGCCGCTTTATTCGGCTGTGCTGTCGGGCATCTGGAAGATCGATCCGAATTTCCCGTCGAACCTGCCGCTCGCAACGCTGTTCGCCTGGCTGATGTTGCCGGCCTACGTTGCGATGGCCTGGCTGGTACTGCGCCAATTCGGATTCTCTTGGCGCGAGCAGTGTCTCCTGGCGCTGGCCACCGGCCTGAGCCCGATCGCGGCGGTGCTCGGCCTTTCGCTCATGCCGGAGCTGCTGTTCACCACGCTGCTGCTGGCGAGCGTGTGGCTGGCCGAGCGGTCGCTTGAACCGAACGCCTCCCGCTGGCTGCCGGTTGCCGCCGGGCTGTGCGGAGCATTGGCCTACTTGACCAAGTCCTCCGCGGCTCCGCTTCTCGTTACGGCCCCGCTGTGTTTCATTCTGCGGAAGCAGTTCGCCAACGCTCTGCGGTTCTTTGCCGCGATGTTCCCCGCCCTCGCCATCTGGCAGTGGTGGGTGGCGCAACATGTCTCGCGCTCCTGGGACCTGGTGACGCTCTACTACACAAACTACGTCGGATTCCAGATCTACAATGTTCCGTTGCGCGACCTGCCCCTGGTGGTGTGGCGCAATCTGGACTCCCTGCTGATGGGGACCGGCAAGCTGCTCACGTTCGATGTGCCGTTCGGCTCGAAGCATCTGGAGCGAGTGGTTGCCGTGGCTGCTATCGCCGGATGCGTGCGCCTGGCCAGGCGCAGCGGAAAACTCCAATTTCCGCTCGCGGCCTTGGGCATGTCGGCGCTCCTGCTGATCTGGCACTACACGCCGGACCAGCGTTTCGTGTTCCCGCTATATCCTCTGTTGCTTGCCGGACTCTGGACGGAACTGGGGAACGTCTGCCGAGCGCTGCGCCTCGCATGGAGGAAGCCCGCCTTGGCCGAGCGCGGCGCGGCGTTAGCCGGTGCGGGAGTGCTGGCGGCTTTCGCGCTTTTCGTCGCCTTCACTACAACCTTCGGCTTGTTTCATTTCCTGCCCGACCTGCTCGATTCTTACCGTGCCGACCTGAAAGCGCGGCGCCCGGCCTACGAATGGATCGCGCGCAACGCTCCGCAACAGGCCAATGTCTTCGCCTACGACGATCCCCTGATGTTTCTGTACGCAGGCCGTAAGTCGTGCAATCTGCCGATCCCTCCGAAGCTGTATTATCACGACGACGACGCGGGAATCGACAAGCTTCTGCACACAATTCCGGATTTCGCGCGCCAATACCAACTGGGTTATGTATTGCTGACGCACGACGATTTCTACCGTGACCTGCACGAACCCGGCGCGCGTCATTTGGCCGAAGCGGTGGAGTCTAGCGGCCAGTTCCAGCAGTTGTACAAAACTCCCGCCTTTGCGATTTATCGCCGCCAGTAAGCCACTCTCTCCAGAGTGGTGATTCCGAATGTGGGGCAGGATGTCATCCTGCGGCCTATTGGCAATCGGCCCTGTTCGTATCACACACGAGTGCCTGCGTCACACGCTACAATCACAATCGATGCTGCCGAAGCGATTGTTTGCCGTTTCCTTCCTATGCGCCCTCGCGCTATGCGCGCAAAAGAAGCCCATTACATTAGAAACGCTGACGCAAACTCCACCCCGCCGGGACGCGGGCGGCACGCCGATTTGGGCGCCGGATGGAAAGCGATTCGCCTACCTCAAAGGCAGGCAGATCATGCTCTACGATGTTCCCTCCAAGAGCGAAAAAGAGTTGCTGTCGCTGGAGCCGCTGGAAAAGGCCGCGGTGCCAGCGCCCGAGCGGGAACGCTTCGACTGGCAGAACCGACGCGTCAGCGAAGACCGCGTGCAATGGTCGGATTCTGGCAAGGAGTTACTGCTGGAAGCGCGCGGCGACCTTTTCATCTACCACTTGGATTCCGGCAAGTGGGACCAGCTCACCGCCACGCCGGAGCCCGAGCGCGACGCCAAGCTTTCGCCCGACGGCGCGCAGGTGGCCTTCCGTCGCGGCCACGATCTCTACACGCTCGCGATCGCTCCGCGCAAACTCACGCGGCTGACCGAAGACGGCAGCGCGACCCTGCTCAACGGAGAACTCGACTGGGTTTATCCCGAAGAGCTGGATCTGGGCACCGCCTACTGGTGGGCGCCCGACTCGAAGCACATCGCCTATCTCCAGCTCGATACCTCGCACGAGTTCATCTATCCGCAGGTCGCCCTCGGCGGATTGCGCGCGCTTGCCGAGCCCGAGCGATATCCACAAGCCGGCACGCCCAACGCCGACGTGCGCCTGGGTGTGGTCCCGGCTGGCGGAGGCGCCACCCGGTGGATGGACCTGGGCGACACGCGCGGGTTTCTCCTCGCCCGCGTCTACTGGACTCCGGACTCTTCCAAGCTCGCCGTCGAGCGCTTCAATCGCGTGCAGAACCAGCTCGATCTGATGCTCGCGGACGCCAGCGGCGGCCCGGTCAAATCGATTCTGCACGAGAGCGATCCCTATTGGATCAACTGCAACGACCTGTTTCATTTTGACGGCGCCGGCCAGTTCATCTGGGGCAGCGAACGCGATGGCTTCCGCCATCTGTACCTGTACGGGCTGGACGGCAAGCTGCGCAAGCGGCTCACGGAAGGCAACTGGGAAGTGACAGCGGTCGCCGGCGTCAACGAAGCCCGCCAGATGCTTTACTTCGTTTCCTCCGAAGCGAGCCCGCTCGAGCGGCAACTTTATTCCATTAAGCTGAACGGCAAGGACCGCGTGCGGATCAGCCAGGGCGCCGGCACGCACGCGATTTCGATGAGCCCCACAACGGAATATTACATGGACACGTTTTCCAGCCTGACCCAGCCGCCGCGCAAAACTCTTCATACCAACACCGGCGCGGAGTGGAACGTCTACCGCGAGGCGGATCATAAGTTGACCGACGAGTATGAAGTTCTGCCAACGGAAATCGTAAACGTGAAACTTTCGGATGGCACGCTGCTCTTCGCGCGTCTCATCAAGCCCGCTAATTTCCGCGCCGGCGAAAAATATCCTGCCATCGTGATGGTGTACGGCGGACCGGGCGCGCAGAGCATTCGCAATTCCTGGACGGGCGCCACCTGGGACCAGGCGTTGGCGCATCGCGGTTTCGTGATCTGGCAGGTCGACAACCGCGGGTCCACCGGCCGCGGGCACGCGTTCGAAGCTCCCATTTTTCGCCGCATGGGCAAGGCCGAGCTGGCGGATCAACTGGAAGCGATTCACTATCTCATCGCGCAAGGTTTCGTGGACCCGGCGCGCATCGGCATGTATGGCTGGAGCTACGGCGGATACATGACACTCTATTCGCTGCTCAACGCTCCCGACGTGTTTCGAGCCGGAATCGCCGGCGCTCCGGTGACGAGCTGGCGCAACTACGACACCATTTACACGGAGCGCTACCTGGGGCTGCCGTCCGAGAATGCGGAAGGCTACAAGGCGAGTTCAGCCGTGGAGTATGCCGGCAACCTGAAAGCGAAGCTCCTGATGGTTCACAATATCGAGGATGACAACGTGCTGTTCCAGAACACGCTGCAGATGGCCGACGCATTCGAGCGGGCCGGCAAGCTCTTCGACATGGTGGTCTACCCGCAGAAGAGTCACGGGGTCGGAGGCCCGCTGCGCAGACAGCTCCTGGAGAAGACTACGGAATTCTTTGAAAAGAACCTGAAGTAGAACCTAGCGCTTGCCGCCGCTCGCTCCGCCACCACCGCCGCCCGCGCTCACGCCACCACCGCCGCCACCGACATGGCCACCGCCACCACCCGCGCCAGCAGCAACGCCGCCACCCGCTCCACCAGACGACCCGCCGCTACTCACCACTGAACCGCTCGGGGACGACCAGCCGGAAGCTTGCCCTCCGCCAGCGTAGCCGTAAGACGGAGAAAGAGACGACCCGCGCGAGCCGCCGCCGCCGCTCGAGTAGTAACCGGGATTATTGTAATAGTAGTTGTAATAGTTGCCAACGGTGTAGGGGCTCCAGTAATAGAAGCCAAACGGACTGTAGAAACCTCCCTGGTATGGGACCCAGGTATACAGACCAAATAGCGAGTTCCATTGCCACCCGCTAAAGCCCCGGCTATAGCCGGTATTGCGCAGACCCATCGCCGACGAAACATTGGCTTTGGCGAGATAACCGGAACGCTGGCTGCTCCACAGATACAATTCATCGGTGAGTTTCTTATCGAAATTCTCCGCCATCAGCACGCCGCCCAACGAGGTCTGCTTGCCGCCTCGCAGCGTAAGCTGGCCCGACTCGCCCTTCACGATCGCCTCGCCGTCATACACCCGGAATCGCGCCGGATCCGTGTCCAGGCGATACAGCCCGTGCTTCACCAAGAGCATCGTGTTGCCCTTGTAAAGCAGCGTGATGGCGTTGTCTTTGGCTTGGTCCTTCAGGAGCTCGTTGCACTCCACCATTGCGGAGCCTTCCAGCACCTCCACGCGAGTGTCCGTCAGCCGGTTGGACACCATACGAATCGAGCTGTTCTCAGACAAGCGCAGGAACACCCCCGGCGTAAGAAGAATCTCGGCGCGCCCCTCTTCAGTCCGGAAAATCTGGTTCTCCTTGATTTCCGGAAACTGGCCGAACTTGGGATCGACGGCGTTGTCGTTCAGAAGAGCCCGTCCCTGCACATATTGGACGACTCCCGAGTGAGCCGAAATCACGTACTGGGCGTACGCGGAACCTGCAGCGAGTAGAGCAATAGCCAAAGTACCGGCAAAGGCGCGCATGGAGAACTCCTTCCTGTATACTGCTCCTTTCACAGACGCATGTCAATCCCGTTGCGTTCCAACCAGATAGCGTGGCGCAGGCTCTCAGCCTGCCGGCTCGACACTCGTGTCGAGTCTTGTGCTTTGGCCGAGGGCTGATACCATCGTCACATACGCATGCGAAACCCCGCCGCTCCCCTCCTGATCTCGCTCACCTGTTTATACGCGTTCCAGGCCTCCAGCCCGCCGAAGTTCGCGATCACGCAGGAGATCCAGACCGCAATCGACCACGTGCGGCCCGCTTCCCTGCGCGGTGACCTCTCCTTCATCGCCTCCGGCCTGCTGGAAGGCCGCGATACGCCCTCGCGCGGCCTCGACATCGCCGCCGAATACATCGCCGCTCAATTCCGCCGCGCAGGTCTCGATCCCGGCGGCGACGACGGCTATTTCCAGACGGCCCAGATGGCGCTCCTCGAATCCAACACCGACGGTTTCGAGTTGCGCCTCTCCGACGGAGAGCGCAGCGTGACGGCAGGCCCGAACGACGTCGCGATCACGGTCATCGCCGGGCTGGATCTTAAAGACGCGCCCGTCTTCAAACTGGACCCGTCGCACCCGGTGGAGGATGTAGCGGGCAAAGTGGTTCTCACCGAGATCACGCGGTCCGCTTTCCGAAACCTCCGCGACGCGAAACCGGCGCTCTTGATCACCATCGGCCGCAAGACGGCGCCGCGCAGAATGCAGCCGACCCAGTTAGTAGATCCCCAGGACCCCAGCCGCGCGCTCCCGCGCATTTTGCTGGCAGGCGAAGCCGCCGCGAGTTTCTACGACTCGCTCAAGCCTGGCGCGTCCGGCGCCGTGGCCTCGATACATCTGGCATCTCCGCACGAAAAGCCCGCGACGCCGCGCAACGTCATCGGAATCCTGCGCGGCTCCGATCCGTCATTGCGCGACACCTACGTGCTCGTAACCGCGCACTACGATCATCTGGGAATCGCTGGCGACCGCATCTACCACGGCGCCAACGACGATGGCAGCGGGACGGCATCCGTGATCGAGCTGGCGCGCGCCCTCGCAACATTGAAGCCGCGGCGCAGCATCGCGTTCATGACCTACTTTGGAGAAGAGAAAGGTCTCATCGGATCGACCTATTATGCGCACCACCCCACGCTGCCCATCGACAAAATCGTGGCTCAATTGAACCTGGAGCAACTAGGCCGCACGGACTCGAGCGAAGGTCCGCAGATGGCAACCGCCGCTTTCACCGGATTCGATTACTCCACGGTCACCGATTTTGTACTGGCGGCGGGCGAGCTAACCGGCATCAAGGTCTACAAACACGCGCGCAACAGCGATCTGTATTTCTCCGCCAGCGACAACTTGCCGCTCGCGCAAGCGGGCGTGCCGGCGCATACGCTCGGCGTAACGTTCCAGTTCCCCGACTATCACGGCGTCGGAGACGAATGGCAGAAGATCGACTACGAAAACATGGCCAAAGTAGACCGCATGGTTGCCCTAGCGCTAGTGATGCTCGCAAACACCGACCAACCCCCGCACTGGAACGACCAAAATCCAACCGCCGCCCCCTATCTCAAAGCCTGGAAAGACCGTCACTAGAGTCTCTACATTTGGTGGCGCAGACACTCGTGTCTGCAGCGCCGAGACTCGTCTCGGCGCTCTTCCAGTGAGAATTTACAAACCCGTAACGCACTACCTCACATGCGAGATTTTCGCCGGCGTCTCCCACACCAGCATCCGCAGGGGAAATGGTTCTTCGTGACATGGCATCTGCATGGTAGCCTTCCGCATGCCCGGTACCCTCCGCGTGACAAACTCTCTTCGGGGGCCGCTTTCGTATGCATGGATCGCTATCTCGATACTACGCGGACGGGACCGATGTATCTGGCTCGAGAAGACCTCGCTGGAATCCTGGAAGCATCCCTGCGGCGTGGCGCGCTCTTGGGTCATTACGAGTTGGGGGCCTACGCCATCATGTCCAACCATGTGCACGTGCTGCTGTTGCCAAAGATCTCGCCATCCAAGCTTCTGCAGTCCCTCAAAGGAGCGACTGCGCGGGAAGCAAATCGTATTTTAGGCCGCACGGGGGAGACATTCTGGCAGGCTGAGTCGTACGACCACTGGGTCCGAGATGAACGAGAACGGGAACGAATTGTGCGCTACATCGAGAACAACCCGGTGAAGGCGGGACTGGTTCAGCGGGCGGAGGACTATCGCTGGTCGAGTGCCAGCGAACGGGCACTGCAAGACACGAGTTGTGGCGCAGCCTCTTAGGCTGCCGCGTCGAGACTCGTCTCGACGCTTCCTACCTTGGCCAAAGCACAGGACTCGACAGGAGTGTCGAGTCGGCAGGCTGAGAGCCTGCGCCACATTCGCTCTTCCTGGAATTCCTGAATTCCTGGATTCCTAGAATTCCGAGGTTAATGCAGCGGCAACGACCTCCACCGGCTCCGTACTCCGCACACCCAGCTCCGGAACCGATACGCTAACCCGGCAATCCGCACCAGGACAACCGGGATTCTCCACCACCACGCCCCCAGCCGTCAACCCAGGCAACGGCGCCGCATCGCCCCCCGGCGTCGCGCTCCCATACAAAACAAGATTCCGAATAGCGTCCGGGTTATAAGGATTCACCGCCCCCCAACGCGCCGCAACATGCACGCGGTCCAACAGCGACTGCCGCACAAACAGCGTTTCCCCCACGGTGGCCATCCCCAGCAGCAACCCCATGAAAGCCGCCAGAATTAGCGCCGACTCCACCAACGACTGCCCCCTCAACGGCCGCCGCTTCATTTCCCTCCCCCATTGGTCAGCGGGAACGTGACCGTCGGCCGCCCATCCAGCCTCACCTTGGAAAACAGCGCATCGATCTCGAACCTCCGCACCGAAACAGTGGCTGCCGTAGGCCCCAGAACGATTTCGACGCTCTCCGGCGTGAGCCCTGCCACGATCGGCTTAGCGCCGGCCGCGGCCGCCGGATCGCCGTACACCACCAGGTTTCGAACCGACTTCGCGAAGTCGGGATTCGCACTGCTCACCGCAGACGCCTGCAATGACGCATAGCGCGCCCCGGAGCGCACCGCGTTCACCAGCTTGTTGTAAGTGAAAAAGGTGAAACCGGTTTGAAAGATCCCAGCGAACATCCCCGTCAGCAGAACCAGCGATCCCGCAAACTCGATCAAGGCGCTTCCGCCGCGCGCGTTCTTCATTGAATCAGCCTCACCGTTGCCGCGGTGTTGCCGGCAACGCCGGAAGCAGCCACGCTGGAGAAATCCGACTTAATCGCTTGAAACGCGCGCAGAAAGATGAGTGGCGCGGGAGCGGTGGCAATCACGCGAACGAAGCGGTAGCTGCCGGAATCGGACGGCTGCGCTTGCCAAGTCTTTTCGTCCGGCGCCGCCTCGCCCTTCGCAAAGCTGGTGGCGATTTCGGTGATCGGCTGAGTGCCCATGTCGCACTTCATCGCGTTCGGCCCGGTGGCAAGCTGAGCCGCGGCCGCGCGCGCCCGGGCGAGTCCCTCACCGGTTCCATCCAACTCGATCGCGGCGCTGAGCGCGGCCGCATCGGCGAAAGCCTGCAGCTCGCTCTTGATGACGTACATCCGTCCGATGTCGACGCCCAGCCCCGCAATCGCCAGCAGAATCACCACCGCGATGCAGGTGACGATGAGAACAAACCCTTTCTGTGAACGGGCGGTCGGCACAATCCCTCTATCCGATAATCGGCCAGAAAGCGAGTTTTCGTTAGACCAGCCAGATTTTGGCAAACGCTTGTGGATACAAAAACAATCGGGGACACTCCGGGCAAGCGTCCGACCAACCCCAAGCTTTCTCCAAACCAGGCGTGTCCCCGATCTCCCCGCGAACGCAACGCGCCTCTCGCGCCGCCTCCACCACCGGAACCAGTTCACGGTGCGGCAGGCAGACGAACTCCGCGTATGCACCGCTTATCGGCAGCGCGGCAATTATCTGGCCTGGCTCGATCCCGGAGACACCCTTGCCGAGCCGATCCACCACGCCAATCGGATCCCACCCCGGCGTGAAGGCCAGCGCGGGCTTCTCGGGATGAACGCCCTCGCGCATCAGTAGGTCGGGGTAGGCGACACCTGCCCGAGGTTTGGGCTTCGCCGGTGGCGGACGATCCAGGATCTTGAGGAATGCCGTATATTGTCGAGGGCTAAGCGTGAAGACATCCCGATCGCTTTGGCGGGCTGGTAAAGCACTGAGGGCGTGTGCGCTTCATAAGTCGAGAAGGATTCGGATGCGCTTTTCGACCTCAGCCATTGTCTGCGCGGAAACTGTGCCGTAGAACTGCTTGAGCCGTTGTTTGGAGACGGAGCGGATATCGTCGCACTTGATAAAGCTGATCGTCGACAGTCCGCCCTCTGGCGGTTTCACCGGCACATGAATAGGCTGATTCTTGTTTTTGGAGGTGATGGGCAGCACGACAACCAGGTCGGCCGGGCCATGATTGAATTTGTCCACCGAAACCACGAGGGCAGGACGGACACCGGCCTGCTCTCGGCCCACGGCTGGATCGAGATTGATCGACCAGACATCGCCCCGGCTGGGTTCAGACGCGCTCATTCGTCTTTGAGTCCGTCGGCGAGGGTTTTGTCCCAGAGTGCGCGCTCGGCCTGTTCCTCTTTCCACGCCTTGGGATCATTTCGGAGAGTGGCATAGGCGGCGTTCACCTCGTCGAGGAATTTGTCCCGTTGGTAATGTTCAACGGCTTCGTCAAGAACGGCTTGCATAGGCTTTCCTTCCCGCTCGGCCAAGGCCCGGAGGACGGACTTCGATCGGGGCGTGATGCGAATATTGGGACTCTCGGTGGTTGTCTTCATAGGGGACCATTACCATGATGCCACAAAAACGCAACAAGAATGTATACAGATCAGTATCCATGAAATGCTACCACCAAAATCGGGGACACTCCGGGCAAGCGTCCGACCAACCCCAAGCTTTCTCCAAACCAGGCGTGTCCCCGATTTTCAGCACGGTCAAGGATGGATCGCCATCAAAATCGGGGACACTCCGGCCAAGCGTCCGACCAACCCCCAAGCTCTCTCCACCCCAGGCGTGTCCCCGATTTTCAGCACGGTCAAGGATGGATGGTCATCAAAAATCGGGGACACTCCGGGCAAGCGTCCGACCAACCCCAAGCTTTCTCCAAACCAGGCGTGTCCCCGATCTCCCCGCGAACGCAACGCGCCTCTCGCGCC
>WNFJ01207215.1_pt1 | contig 73050 bp, 55 predicted proteins | sample 5400461 | NCBI WGS metagenome assembly WNFJ01 (sample SAMN13153349, study PRJNA577476) | soil metagenome | isolation source: 115 cm saprolite on Douglas fir-dominated hillslope | place: USA:California | collected 2013-09-17
CGGCCACACTCTCCGCCGGTTCGATCATACTCGCAACCCGCGCCAGTTTTCATCACCTTTGGTGGCGCGCAGCGCCATCCCAGACTCCGTTGAAGACGCCGTGGGGCGGACCCCCCGGTCCGCGCCGGACGCCCTCGTCCGGCTGGCCGGTGCAACAAAGAGCCGACCAGGGGGTCGGCCGCGGACGAGGGCGTCCGCCCCACAGGGCCTTCATTACCTTTGGTGGGCCGCAGGCCCATGAGGCACTTGCTACCGGTCGCGGTGTGGTTTGTCGCGGCGATGGGTCAGGCGCGGTGATGTGAATGGTTAGTTTTCGAGGGAGGCGGTTACGAATACTATGCCTAGCTCGCGGTTGTCGGATGCGGACGGCGGGAGCGATTTGTCCAGCGTGAAATCGATTCGGACTGGTCCGGCTGCCTGCACGTCGCGCGTGTACGTGTATTGGCCTGGGCGGCGATACGTCTCCGAGCCGAGAGCGTGGGTGTCCGCTTTGGCGCTCAGGGTGATCGGCCCCAGTCTTTCGATGATGGAGTCCGGGACGTAGAGTCGAAGCGTCAAGCGCGCGGTTCCGGCCGCTTCGAACGTCAGCGCGAATTGGCGTTTGGTCCAGCGCCAGCCGCTCGCTTCCGGGTCGTAGAATCCCTCCAACTGTTTGAGAGAAGTCACGCGAATAGGCCCCTGGCCCAGCGAGTTGGGCTGAATCTCGATCACCTCGGCGAAAGTGGCGCCGTCGCGCTGCCGGATACTGAAGCGTTGCGAGGCGGGACGAGCGTCGGCTAAAGTTTTCAAAAATGCTTGGGACGCAACCGGGAACTGACGATGCTCAGGCCCATTCAGCAGGAAGACACCGCCCTCACGAATCTCGTCGATCCATGGCCGCTGGGGCGCGTCGCCGTAAATCTCGCGCGAGCGCAGCCTTCCGTCGGTCAATACAAAAAGGTTGTTTTGCAAGCCCCAATCGAGGATTTTTACTTCCCGCCCGGCGTACTTGTCTTCCAGATACGTTGCGAGGCGATAGATACCGTCGGACCAGGGGCCGACTCCGCCGGTTCTTCGCAGTCCTTGAACGGCTGAGAACTGCCAGAAGACAGCCGAGCCGGCATAGACGACAGCGAGCGCGATGGCAGCCCAGCGGTACCGCCCGGCCATCGCGCAGCAGGCCAGCACGGTGACGACGGCGGCGAACGGTAGCAGGCCGATCAAATGGTGCTCGGACAGGTTCACTCGCGAGAAAAACAAGGGCGTCGCGAAGAGCAGGAATGCCAGCGCGACGATGCGCGCAAGCCAGTTCTTGCGGATCAAACACACCAGGCAACTCATCAGGACGACGGCCGGAAACAGCCAGCGTTGCCAGCTCGCCATCATCGGTCCATCCCACATGGCCCGATGTTCGCGATCCGATAAGAGTGTTTCGGAGAACATGATCAGGCGCGTGTAAAGCCGGTCCGACAGCGTATCGCTGGAAGCGAAAATGCTGAGGCCCTCCCAGGTGCCGCCTTTGGAGACGACCTGATACACGAGGAACGGGAGACCCGCGACGATGCCACCCAGTATTCCGGCTGTCACATGCGATAACGGAAGCCGCAAGCGCCTCCTCAGGACGATTGCGGCAGCGGCGACGAGCGCGGCGAGCATCCATACGAGATTGGCTCGGGCCCATACCAAAAGTGCCATGGCGGCGCCTGCCAGAAACGCGGCAGCAGGTGTTCGACTTCGAAGATAAGCACACATGGCAAGACAGAGTAGGCCGAGCGCAGCCATGGACATGGCGATTGCGTCGTTATCGAAAACGGTCATGCCGACATACGCGGGATTCAGCGCCAGAATCCAGGCGACGATCGCGGCAGCGGCCAGCCCGGCTTGCCGGCGAATCAGTTGGGCGATGCCCCAGATTCCCAGCGCGCCCAAAAGCATCGACAGGAGCCGCAGCGCCATCGTCTGCGGGCCGAAGATCGCGAACACCGGAAGGCAAAGATATTCTTTCGCAGAGCCGACGTAGCGGACGGTCATGAGCGGGAAGCATCGCCGGAATGGACAGACCCAGGTGTCAGGGTCGTGCGGCAACTCGATTTCGCGCGGCGAGATGCGCATTTGAACGGCGCCCTCCACCAGCAGCGCTTCGTCGTATTGCAGGCCGGGCTTCTGCAGGATCGCGAGTGTCGCGCACAGGCAATACGCGAGCAGCGCGCTTGGCAATGCCCAGCGCATGTACTTGTCCGGCATCTCTAGCATTGTCTTGTGCGTTGAAACGCGTGTACGGAGTGGTACGTCCTAACTAGGTTACAATCTCTGTAAAGGAGGGCGCATGCGGTACATCGTCCTTGCAGTCCTTTTCGTCAGCCTGGTGGGAAATGTGTTCGGCCAAGCGCACCAAGGGCCGTATTCATCGATCGGCGGATTCGGGAATGTTTTGTATCCGGGTACGGGCCACGCACCGCAGATGCCTCCGGGAGGGATTAACGGCCCGAATTTTGGTTCACGGGCCGGAGCGCGACCTGTGTTGGCGAATCCCGTGCCGGTGAATCATCCGCAGCACAATCGTGCCGTCATCGTGCCATATCCGGTGTTCTACGGCGGGTACTCGGGATACTCGGGATACGAGCCAGCGGCGTATCCGCCGGAGCAGGCGCCTCCTGGAGTAAACACGAACACAGTGCCGTCGGTGGTGATCAATCAGAACTTTATTCCGCCGCAGGCCAATCCCGTGATTCGCGATTACGTGCCGGGCGACACGACCGCTGATCAGCCGCAAGGCATGCGGCTGTATCAGGCGCCGCCTTCGCATCCGTACGCAGATGCCGCCGATAATGCTGCGCCAAAGCGGCGAACGTCCAGCGACGATCAGCCCACCATCTACCTGATCGCTTTCAAGGACCACAGCATCGTGCAAGCGCTGGGGTATTGGATGGAAGGAGCCGCGCTGCATTATGTCAGCGTCGAGCACACGCTGAACCAAGCCAGCCTGGATCTGATCGATCGCGATCTCTCGCAGCGGTTGAACGACGAGCGCGGGGTTGAGTTCAAGATTCCCGCCCGGTAATCCCTGGCTCACAAACCAAGAACCAACACAGGCACGAATGCCTGTTTCACACGAGGCAGGAATGACTGTGCTGCGTCAGAAGGCTATTTTCAAGACGCCTTGCACCACGCGGTAGGCTTCGCCGTTGGATACGATCGCGGTCGACGTCGCCGTGGCCAAACTTTGGCAGCAGGCGGTGCCGAAGTTGGGCGAGAGGATGCTGGTGGATCCGACGGTGGCTCCGCTCAGCCTGCGGTAGTTGGTGTGGTTCAGGGCGTTGAAGGCTTCCAGACGGAAGGTGATTTTGGCGCGTTCGGATGGTTGGAAACTCTTGGAGATGGCGCCGTCCATGTCCCAATACCAGGGGCCGTTGAACATATTGCGGCCCATGCCGGTCTGGCCGGGCGCAGCCAGCGCGAACGCCGAGTTGTCTTGGAAGAAGACCGGACCGACGACGCCGGCCTTCGGGCGCAGGCCATCGCCCGGCAGAGTGTTGCCGACGATAACGGCACGCGAATTCGTGCTGTTCGAATAAAACGCGGTCTTGGAACCGCTGGATATCGAGAACGGCTCACCCGACATGTTGGCGTTCAAGCCCTGCAGGCTCCAGCCGCCTACCAGTGCGTTGATCATTCGGGGAGCGTTGCCCAGCCATCGCTGCCCTTTTCCGAAGGGCAGTTCGTAGATCCAGGTCATCTGGATCACGTGCTTCTGGTCGAAGTCGGCGCGGGCGCGGTCAATTCGGAGATTGTTGCTATCGATGGTGGCGACGGAAGTGGGCGTGAAGGTGGTGACGATCGGATCGGCGGATTGATCGTCGATCACCTTGGAGAATGTATAAGCGAAATTAAACAGCAGGCCGTGACTGAAGCGTTTGCGCAGCGTGGTCTGCAAGCTGTGGTAGACCGAATCGGCCGAGTTCGATAGAAACATCACGCTGCCGAACTGCTGATTCGGACGCAGATGGGCGCCGAGCGTGGCCTGCTCGATGCGCCCAGCGAAATTGCCGGCAGCGTTCTGGGTCAGATCGTTGATGGTTGTCGTCGAATTGACGAAGGCGTTGGTGAGAATGCCGCTGGTGACGAGCGGAATGGAGAGGCCCGTCACACCCGCGGGACATCCGGTGCCATCCGGCCTGCACTTGTTATTCACGTTCGTCTGCATGGCCAGGAACTGCGGCAAAATGGGCGCCGCGCTGATCTGATTGGCGTCCAACTGGCTGTACAAGCGCTCGCCGCGATTGGCGACGTAGGCGATCTGCAGCACCATTTCGCCGGGAAGCTCGCGCTGGATAGAGAAGTTCCACTGGTGCACGGTGGCCTGCTTGAAATTCGGATCGAGGACCACTGTGTTCGGCGCCGCGCCCAGCAACTGCGGCGGAGGGGAAAGGAAGCTGGATGGCTTCACTCCGCTTGGCGGCGCCAAGACTTGCGGGAATCCTTGCGAAAGCCGGACGTTTGGAACGGAAGCGCATCCGGGTGTCGTGCCGGCATAGGTCGTCGCGGTGCAAGTGTACGCCAGACCGGGCAAAGAGTTCGCGGCGGCGCCAGCCATATAGGTGGTGATGGGATCAAACGCGATCCCGTAGCCCGCGTGAATCACGGTCTTGTTGCCAAACGGGCTCCAACTGATGCCGACACGCGGAGCGAACGCATCCAGGTTGGAGCGTTTCCACCAACTGTTGGCACGCACGAAAGTCACCGCTCCCTGGGAACCATTGATGGGCTTGTCGGGAACGTAAATGGGTTCGCTCGATTCGGTCGGGGGCCGATTGATTTCCCAGCGTACGCCATAGGTGACCGTGAGATTCCTTCTGGCGCGCCATTCGTCCTGGCCGTAGAAGTTGTATTGCTTCAAGCGCTCGCCCGTGTCCCACACTGAATAATAGTTTCCGGAGCGCGAACCGATGAAAGTGTCGGAGTTCAGATTGCCGAGAAACGCGGCCTTCAGAGTGGCTGGGATGCCGAGCAAATCGTTGATGGCGGAAAGCAGGCGGCCGTTGTCCGTGGAGTTGATTCCCGGCGTTGAACCGCTGGCGACGGTTGGTAAACCAAAAGACGGTTCGGGGGGCCTGAGGCTCGCACTCAGGGAGATCGACGGCACCAGCGACTGGCTGGCGGCGGTGCCACCCTGATTGTTCTGCTGATACAAGCGCACGTTCGCGCCGAATTTCAACTGGTGCGCGCCGCGAATCCAGGAGAAGTTGTCGATGAGCTGCGGCGTGTTCAACCAGCGAATGGTGTGGGGCTGATTGACGTAGGAGACGTCGACGTTGTTGAAAGTGTACGTCGGCAGGCTGGCTGCATTGGGATTGGAGTCGATGTAGGTGAAATAGAATTTGAAGCGCGCATATCCCACGGTGAACTCATTTACGGTGGTAGGGCTGACTACGCGCCGCCAGGAGAAGGCGTAGTTCTGCGCGGGCCGCTGGACCTCGCCGCGCGGCGGGAAACCGGGGAATACGGCAGGACGGCTGTTCAGCGGGTCGCCCTTGAGTTGGTCCTCTTCGGCCCAGAGGGCACGGAAGTAAATACTGTTGGTGGAATTCAGAACATGGTCGATGCGAACGAGGTTGCGCGGTCCTCGGACCTCAAACGGGCTATTCCAAAGGAAGCCGGCGACGTTTAATCCATCGCCACCACTGAAGTTGTTGGGGCCAGGATAGCTGCCCAGGAGTTTCAGGACGCCGGGATCTCCGCCGACGTGCAGCGGATCGTTCGCGAAGATGCTGTAGGTCCGCACGCAGTTCAGGTCCGTAGGGGTGGCGCAGGTGTGCACTCCCGCGGCGAAAGACCCGTCGGGATTCACGAGCGCGGGCGAGTTTCCGGTGATCTTCTGGCTGTTGATGGTGAGCGGGCTTGCTGGATTGGCGACAAAGTAGCGGTAGACACCCGAAAGAGCCGTGGGGGTGTAGACGTTCGGGATGTGTCCGAAGGCTTTGTCGATGGCCAGCGCGAGGTTGACCTTCTGTCCCTGCCAGGCACCATAGACGAAGGTCTTGTTCTTCTTGATGGGACCTCCGCCATCGAATCCATATTGATTGGAGTGAATGCTGGTGCGCGGGTTGCCTTGCGCGTTGGCATAGAATTCGTTGGCGTTGAGGACGCTGTTGCGAAAATACTCGATGGCCTGAACGTGATAAGAGTTCGTGCCGGACCGTGTCGCGATGGAGACATTCAAGCCGGAGTTCTTGCCTTCCTCAGGCGTCGGATTGCTGGTTGTGACTTTGAACTCTTCGACATTGTCGGGATTGATGCGGAACACATTATTCACGGGCACGGGGTTGGAGGCTTCGTTGGCTTCAATGCCGTCGATGGTGACGTTGCCGGCCATGGAGCGCGTTCCGTTCACGGTGATGGTTGTGCCCTGGCGCTGCGTGACGCCCGGCTCGAGGACGATGAGGTTCAGCGGATTGCGGCCGTTCAGCGGGAGCGACGCCACGGCCTGGTGTTCCACCACGTTTCCGAGCGTAGCCGTCGAGGTGTTGATGGGGACGGCGGAGGCTTCCACTCTAACGACTTCTCGCGTGTCGCCCAGCTCGAGGTTGACGTTTTCCGTGGCCGGCGTGCCGACGACCAGGGTGATGCCGGTGCGCCGGAGAGTTTTGAAGCCAGTCATCTCGACGATCAGGGTGTATGAGCCGACCGCGACCGACGGAAACGAGTAGAGACCAGCGCTGTTGGTGGCCTGTTTGAGCGGGACACCGGTGGCGTTGTTCAAAGCCGTTACGGTTGCGCCGGCGACAACGGCGCCGCTCGAGTCATAGATGGTGCCGGAAAGCGCGGTCGTGGAAGTTTGCGGGAAAGATAGGACGGCGGACAGGATAACGCCGGCGCCCAATAGAAGAGCACTCTTTAGCAGAGAAAACATGCTTCGAACCTCCCCTGAGTCAGCGTACACGGGAACTCAAGCTAATTGGCGGAAGGATAGCATCGGCGGGTAAAGGAAGTCAATGGAAATTCTCTCACAGTTTTCGTCTGGCGGCTCCCCCGAGCCGCCCCGGCTGCCCTCGCCCGGCTGCTGTTAGATTGACGGAAGATCCGTTGAGACCGGCCAGGCACCAGTCGCGGGAACCAACACCTCTGAGTCGTGGGGTAACATTTTTGCCGGAGATGAATCTGTAGTAGTGGTACGACTGAACGCAAGGTCGCTCGACCTATGCCCGTCGCCCCGCAAAAAGTTACGAAAGGAGCCAGTTAAATGCAAGATGCTGAAGAGGTTGTTCGATTCCGAGCCCACACGCCCATGATGCTCTCAGGCGTTCTCGCGCTGCTGCTGCTGCAACCAGTTTACGGCCAGAGCTGGGTTTCCACAGGGACAAAGGCGATAGGACCTTCGCTGCAGAATGCGACCCAACTGGGTCTGCTGCCGGCCACGACACCGCTACATATTGTCGTGGGTCTCAAGATGCAAAACGCGGACCAGGTTCAGCCCACGCTCAAACGCATGCTCACGCCGGGCGATGCGCTGTACGGAACATCGCTCACGGTGGATCAGTTTGTTGCGCAGTTCGGCGCCACTGGTGCGCAGGTACAGGCCGTTCAGAGTTACCTGGCGAGCTTTGGGTTCTCCAACATCCAAGTGGAGCCCAACCAATTAATGGTGCAGGCGGACGGGACGGCGCAGCAGGCAGAAGCGGCTTTCAACACATCGCTGATGACCTTCTCACAGAGCGGGCAGACGATTTTTGCCAACACTCTGGACGTTCAAGTCCCCAGTTCGCTGTCCGGCATAGTTCTCGCCGTCCTCGGATTGAACAATATTCAGGCGTTGCACTCGGACATCAGATCCACAGTTCCGTGCACGCCGCCGGGTTGTCCGGTACCGGCTGTCGCTAACGAAACCTACACGCCGCAGCAATATCAGATCGTCTACGATGCCGCGTGTCCGGCCGATAATCCTACTTGCCAGGCGGCCAACTTTCCGACAGGCAGCACGACGCCCGTGGGCATTATCGCGGAAGGCAGTCTGACGCAGGTGGTGAAAGATTTGCGAGCATTCGAGGCGGCCAATAAGTTGCCGCAAGTTCCTGTGACGGTCGTCACTGCGGGACTGCCCAGCCCGGATACCTCAGGCGCTTTAGAGTGGGACTTGGATTCCCAGAGTTCGACTGGGATCGCGCAGCAGGTGAGCCATCTGTATTTCTACGTCGCGACTAGCCTCACGGACTCCGATATTGCGCTAGCCATTAACCGGGCCGTGGAAGACAACAAAGTAAAGGCCTTCAACATGTCGTTCGGCGAGTGCGAGTACTTCGCATTCTTGGATGGAGCGATGCTGGTGAACGACGAGGCGTTCGCCGAAGCGGCGCTGCAAGGAACGACACCGTTCGCGTCGTCGGCCGACCAAGGCTCGGCGTGCCCGGCGGCGCCTACGAATGGCGTGCCACTGTCGGGTCCTCCGGACGTATCCTATCCGGCCGCATCGCCCTATGTGATTGGCGTAGGCGGCACGAACCTCTTTAGCAATGCGGACTACACCTACAACTCCGAAACGGCTTGGGAGTCGGGCGGCGGCGGACCGAGTTATTTCGAAACTGCGCCATTCTGGCAGAACTACACCGGCTCCGGCACGGCGCCGATTGTTCCGACTGCGCCGGTTGGCCTGGCCGGCCGTGGTGTTCCCGATATTTCGATGTGTGCGGGCGGCGCGTTCCTGGCAATTTGCGCGGCGATCGTGTATACCAACGGATCGACGACGCTGGTTGGTGGAACCAGCCTGTCCTCGCCTCTGGCGATGGGAGCATGGGCGCGGATTGAGTCGGCGCATCACAACAAGCTGGGGTTCGCAGGTCCGTTGATTTACCAGCTCGCCAATGGAGCACCCACTGCGAGCAGTCCCTATTTCAATGACGTGATCCTGGGCGGCAATGGGTTATTCACTGCGCTACCGGGATGGGACTATACAACCGGGCTTGGAACGATAGACATCTTCGTGGTGAATAAAAAGATTCCCACCACGTACCCGAAGTAGGGTGTCTTGGAGGACGTTGAGTGCGGTTCGCTCGGAGGACCGCACTCAAGCTTGGCGGCGTGGCGGTCCAGAGGGCTTCGCCGTATTCGCCCAGACCGAGCGCTCCGCTCATGGACCCAGGAGAAAGCCAGGTGAGCGAAGTAGGGGCATGTGGAGAGCCACATTCCAATCGAATAGGACCATTGCTATCGAGCTTTCACAGCGTGGTATTGTCATAATTGACAGGAGGTCATCAGGTAACTAATATGCTGTCCTCCGAGGAGCGCGCCAAAATCTTGAGGGAAGCACCTCCGAAAACTTGGATTGCCTTTTCCGCCGACGAGTCTGCCGTTGTCGCACAAGCTCCGACTTATGAGGAAACCGTTTCCCTTGCCGAGGAGAATGGCGAGCACGATCCCGTGCTCGTAATGACACCGGAGTCCTGGGCACCGATGGTGCTCTAGTAGCGGGAACCACGTTTGTCAACAATCCGCGTACCATACAAAGTAATTCCTGTTATGGGATTTGATCCGCGCATTACGACGGGAACCACCATGATTTGGGTTCCTCTGCTGAATGTATCCATCATTCACCAAGACACCAAGAGTAGGCGCGTGGAAGCTGTAGTCGATTCAGGAGCGGCCACATCTATCTTTCATGCCGCTATTGGAGAAGCGATAGGCATTGATGTCGAACGAGGGATTGAAGGGGCTCTTGGCGGAGTCATCGGTGGTGTCCGAAGGAAAGTTTACTATCACGATGTGAAGATCGAACTGCTCGGACAGATGATCGCGGTGCGCGCTGGTTTTTCCGCCGATCTCTCGGTTGCCGCTATCCTCGGAAGATCAGGGTTCTTTGATAATTTCACGATCACGTTCGATCCATGCAACAACCCACCGGGTTTGGTGCTGGAACGATTCTATAGGAGCTGAGCAGTGGCGCCCCGAGAATGCAACTTATGCCTTGCGCGTTGCGGTCCAGCGGGCTTCGCCATACTCGCCCAGGCCGACGGTTCCGTTCATCGACCTACCATTTACCGTGCCTCGGAAATGGTAGCTGGCTGAGCGGAGCGAGCTGTGGATTTGTACTTCGTTCCCGTAGACGGATCCGCGCAGCCGGCCGCTGAGCGCTTCGCCCGAGTGCGTTCCTTTGATGGAATTGCCCGCTTGTTCAACGGCTAGCTTGTGCGTGGACGTGCCGCGCAGGTAGTCGATGTGGACGGACCAATCGCCGGCGATGGATGCCGGCTCGCCGGCGGGCCGCTCTGGGGACGCAATTTTCGGCGGCTTCGAAAGCACGGCGTATAAGGCTTGCGCGGCGATTTTGTGATCGTCGGGCATCATCATATACGGCATGATCGTGACTGAACTTGCCATTGCATCTGGCCGCGCGCCCGTGGAATCGGCCAGGATGATGCGCGGGCGGCCCTTGAGCAGGATGTCTTCTACTTCGCTGCCGGTAATGCCCAGTGCCGCGCCGTCCCACTTAATGCGCAGGCGTGGAGCGTGGTTCGAAAGGTCCTCGGGTTGCACGAGCTCGGTGGTGACGCCGGCGACTCTAGTCACGTGGTCGCCGATAAAATTCAGCCACGCTTCCCACTGCGCCCATTCCGCTTTGTGGTCGCGCTTGACCCACATCTCCACGGCCGCGAGCATGCCCATGATCTCTTCCTTGCCGACCTTGAGCGATCGGCCGAAGCCGTGATGCGGCGCGCTGTTGATCCAGGCTGCTTGTAGCAGATCCTTCTGGCCCAGTAACAGGCCGCCGGCTTGCGGTCCGCGGAGGCATTTGCCGCCGCTATAGGCGACCATGTGCGCGCCACGCTGGAGATGAACGTTTGGAATGGTGAGGATCTCGGCGGCTGCGTCGACGATGACCGGGACATCCTTGGCGCGGGCGATCTTGCAGATATTTTCGGTGCTGAGCGGTCCGCTTTCGGCGCGTGGCGACGCCATAATCATGATCATCGCGGTCTTGGGGTTAATCGCAGATTCAAGCGCTTCAGCGGAGGTCACTTCGATAATGTCGACGCCGAGCATGCGGACAGCGTGGTCGTACACATTGCGCGAATGCAACGGAATAATGACCTGGTTCTTCAGGCCTTCGAGCTTAGGGAGGCGCTGTATTTTCTCCGGATCGGCGCCAGCGATGCAGGCGGAGGTGGCATGCGTGAGGGCGGCGGCGCAACCGGCGGTGACGATACCCCATTCGGCCTTGGTTAGCTCCGCCAGGCGCGGGGCCACGGCATTCATCAGCTCGTCCATTTGCACGTAGTGGCGCGAGGCTTCGTCCATGGCGCGCTTCACTTCGGGCAATGTCTGCGAACCAGTGATGATGGTGAACGTACCCTTGCAGTTCACCAGCGGCGTGACGCCGATGGATTCGTACAAGTTCGGGCCAAGCTGCAACTCATTCTTGGAAGCGGCCGCCGCTCGACCGCGCATGGCGGGCAGGAACCCGCCGGCGGCGAGCAAGCTGGTTCGCCGGAAAAGGGACCGGCGCGTGACGTTGCGAAGCAGATTCAGTGGAGAAGGCATGGCGTAGCTCCGCTTCAAATTATAAGACGCGGGGCGCGATGGCGGGGCGTGGCCCGCGCCACAGTGGCTGAAACCGGGCTCAAGTTGGCGCCACCGAGCATCGTGGTGGGGCTCCCTGCCGGTCGCGGCTCAGTCAGCATGTTAGACGGTGACGGGTTCGCCCTTGCCGACGGGCATCAGCCAACCGAAGCGATCCGGAGCTTTGCCGTTGATGACGTCAAAGAAGGCCTTCTGGAGTTTCTCGGTCACGGGGCCGCGCGCGCCTTGGCCGATAACAATGCGGTCGACGGAGCGGATGGGCGTTATTTCGGCGGCGGTGCCGGAGAAGAAGACTTCGTCGGCGATATACAGCATTTCACGCGGAATGATGGTCTCGACGAGGGGAATGCCGAGCGATTCGGCGAGTTGGATGACGGTGTCGCGGGTGATGCCAGGCAGTACGGAAGCGCCTAAGGGCGGCGTGAGAATCCTGCCGTCGCGGACGACAAAAACATTTTCGCCCGATCCTTCACTGACATAGCCGGCTTCATCGAGCGCGATGCCCTCGGCGTAACCGTTGAGGTGCGCTTCCATGCGGATGAGCTGCGAGTTCATGTAATTCGCGCCCGCTTTGGCGAGGGCGGGAAGCGTGTTGGGCGCTATGCGGGTCCAGCTTGAAACGCAGACGTCGACGCCGTTGGCGAGCGCCTCTTCGCCGAGATATTTCCCCCATTCCCAACAGGCGATGTACACTTCGGTGGGGTTGTTGGGCAGCACTCCGACGTCGCCGTAGCCGCGCAGGACGATGGGACGGAAATAGCAAGAGTTCATGCGATTGAGGCGGACCAGTTCGGCCATGGCGTCGGCGAGTTCGCCGGTTCCATATTTGAGTTCGATGCGGTAGATTTTGGCCGAGTCGAGCAGGCGGCGGATATGGTCGCGCACGCGGAAGATTGCGGGGCCGGACGGCGTGGCATAGCAACGGATGCCTTCAAAGACAGAACTGCCATAGCTGGTGACGTGAGACAGGACGTGGATCTTGGCATCATCCCAGGCGATGAAGCGGCCGTTGTGCCAGATCTTTTCGGTAGGCTTCAACATACAGTAATTATAGCGTTAGGTGTCAGGCGCCAGGCGTTAGGCAAAGTCTTTCAGGATCGCGGGTAGCGATACAACCTCTGTGGCTGCATCGAGGTGGTAATGCTCTTTGCCGGGATACACAACGAGGCGGCGGGTGGCTTTGACGTCGTCACAAGCTATGTGGAATCCTTTGCTGGGTTGAGGGCTGCTCAGGGAGCGCTTCACTTCGACGGCCCATCGCTTTTTGGGTCCGAGGTCCAGCAGGAGATCGATCTCGGCTCCGGCTGCGGTGCGGTAGAAAAACGCATTCGATGCCGGCGGCGCGGCCATGAGAATATTTTCGACGACGAAGCCTTCCCAGGTTGGCCCGACGACGGGGTGACCGAGCAACTGGTCCTGGTTCGATATTCCGAGCAGCGCGTGGACGATGCCGCTGTCGCGCACGTAGACCTTGGGCGAGCGCACGAGTCGCTTGGAGAGATTGGCGGTCCACGGTTGTAGGCGTCTCACCAGAAGCAGGTCGACCAGTATGTCGAGGTAGCGCCCGATGGTCTGGCCGCTTACGCCCAAGCTGGTGGCGAGGCGCGCCGCATTCAGCATTTGGCTTTGGTTGTGCGCCAACATCTGCCAGAACCGATGCAGCGTTTCGGCGGGCACACGAGGACCTAGGGCCGGGATGTCGCGCTCCAAGTATGTCTGGATGAAGGCGGTGCGCCATTCGAAGCTTGTGGAATCGTGCGGTGCGAGGTAGCTATCGGGGAACCCGCCTCGCACCCAGAGCTTGTCGATGGCGTCGCTCGCGAGGGATTCGACCTCCGTGGCGGAGAACGGTGTTAGCTCGAGATAGGTAATTCTTCCGGCCAGGCTTTCGGCGGATTGTTTGAGCAAGTCGATCGAAGCCGAGCCGAGAAGTAGGAACTGGCCGGCTCGAAAACCCTTGCGGCGCCGCCGGTCGATGATGCCTCTCAAGGTTTTGAAAATGTCTGGCAGACGCTGGATTTCATCCAGGATCACCAATTGTTTGTCGTGCGCCGCAAAGTAAATTTCGGGATCGGAGAGTTTGGCGCGGTCCGAGGGAAGCTCGAGATCGACATAGACTGCGCGATCACCGAGCCGGCTTGCGAGTTCCAGGGCGAGCGTGGTTTTGCCTGACTGACGGGGGCCGATGAGGGCGACGGCGGGGAAGCGCTGGAGGGATTCCTGGAGCCGGGGGGCGGCCAGACGGGGGGATGTGGGTCATCATTGTAATTATGCCACGGCGTGGTAGAATTGCAAGGTTGGATAACAGTTTTCAACAACTTACAGGGCCAGTGCGACAGGTGTTTGAAGATCTGCCAGACTAGGAACAGGGTTGTTATGCGCGCGATCTGTTGCTTGCTTCTCGCGGGGATTTTGGGGCCAGCCATCGGTCTGGCGCAATTGCAGCAGTTGAAGCCGGGGTGGAACCTGTTTTCGTCGCAGCAGGACGTGCAACTGGGTAAAGAAGCTTCGGTGGAGGTGGAGAAGCAACTGGCTGTCGTGCATAACCGGGAGTTGGATTCCTACCTGGCGACGATCTTGAGCAAACTGGAGCAATCGCCTTACGCGCGGTCGCTCAACCGGGATGGATCGCGGGGCGAGATGTTCCCTTTTCACATCCATGCGGTTTACGACAAGAACATCAATGCGTTTGCGCTGCCGGGCGGACCCATCTATGTCAACACGGGGCTTCTGGAGACCGTGGATAACGAGGCGCAACTGGCGGGGGCGATCGCGCACGAAATGTCGCACGTGGTGTTGCGGCACTCGACGAACCGGGCTTCGAAGCAAAACCTGGTGGCGTTGCCGGCGCTGCTCGCCGGGGCGCTGGTGGGAAATAGCATCCTGGGCCAGTTGGCGCAGATCGGGATCGGATTCGGCGCAAATTCCGTATTGTTGAAATTCTCGCGGACGGATGAGGCGCAGGCGGATTACAACGGCGCGGAGATCATGGCGGACGCGGGCTACAATCCGCTGGAACTGGCGAATTTTTTCGAGAAACTGGAAGCCAAGGCCGGGCGGCAGGGCGCGCTGATGCAATTCGTTTCCGACCATCCGAATCCAGGCAATCGCGTGGCGGCGGTGAGCGAGGAGCTCCGCTATATGCCGCGGCGGCAGTATGTGGAGGATGAGACGGGCCAGCTTCCGCACATCAAGGACGTGGTGCATCATCTTCCGGCACCGGGGCAGTTCCGGGGGAATTACGGCGACGACGGGCATGCTCCGGCGCCGCCGGGTTCGCGGCCGAGCAGCCGGTTGAAGGCGTATCGCGGCCAGTCGTTTTCACTGTCCTATCCGGACAACTGGCAGGTGTTCGGCGATCAGCAAGCCAATACGGTGACGATCGCTCCGCGGGAAGGTTTGGTGCGTGGCGCGAATGGCCAGACTGCGGTGGGGTACGGGCTGGAGGTGAGCTACTACTTCCCGCCGAATAACGGCGTCGATTTGAATCGAGATACGCAGGCTTTGATCCGGCAGCTCCGGCAGTCGAATGTAGGCATGCGAATAGCCCGCGAGGCGCGGAGCGTAGCAGTGGCGGATCAGGCGGGGCTCCTTACGACGCTCTCCTCGACATCGCCTTATCGCGGCGAACAGGAGACGGATGCGCTGGTGACAGTGGCGCGGCCCGACGGCCTCTTCTACATGATCTTCATTGCGCCGCAGAGCGAATTCGATCAGATCCAGGGGACGTTCGAGGATATCCTGCGATCGGTGCGGTTCTTCTGAAGAAGCTCGACCGAGACACGGCTGAACGATTCGCCAAGCTGGCGCTCGAGTGCATTCATCGCGAGTATCCGACCAAGCTGGGGCATCACGTATTGAATTCGGATCGGGATGTTCGGCCGGGGCGGGAACTTACGCCGGTTTTCTATGGGTGTTATGACTGGCACTCGGCGGTGCACGGTCACTGGATGCTGATACGGCTGGCGCGGCTGTTTCCTGTGCTGGCGGCGCGCGTGAAATTGGCGGTAGGGCAGAATCTGACGGCGGAAGGTTTGCAGAAGGAAGCGGAGTATTTGAAGGGCCAAGGGCGGGAGAGCTTCGAACGGCCGTATGGGTTGGCGTGGCTGCTGCAATTGGCTGCCGAGCTGCACGCGTGGGAGGATCCGGATGGGCGGAAGTGGTTCCGGGCGATGCAGCCGTTGGTGCGGGTTGCGGTGCGCCGGCTGGAGCAATGGCTGCGCAAGCTGTCGCATCCGGTTCGGTCAGGTGAACATAGCCAGACCGCATTCAGCCTGGGTTTGATGCTGGATTATGCGCGGGCGTGCCGGCAAGCTGGGTTTGAGAAGCTGATCGAGGCGAAGGTTCGCGAGTTTTATTGGAAGGATAGGGATTGCCCGCTGGCCTATGAGCCTTCCGGAGAAGACTTCCTTTCTCCCTGCCTGGCGGAGGCGGACGTGGTACGGCGGGTGATCGGCGGGCGGGAATTTGCGAAGTGGCTGGAGAGGTTCCTGCCGGGGATTCCGGGCGATGGATCGTTGTGGATGCAGCCGGCCGGGGTGATGGATCGGCGGGATCCAAAGCTGGGGCATCTGGATGGGCTCAATTTGAGCAGGGCTTGGATGATGCCGGGGGTTGCGGAGGCGCTGCCGCCGGGCGATGGGCGGATTGCTTCACTGCGAAGGACGGCCGAGGCGCATGCACGGGCGGGGCTGCGGTCGGTGGGTGGCGGGCATTATGAAGGCGCGCATTGGCTGGGGACGTTCGCCGTTTATTTGCTGACATGAACGAGGAAAAATTTGGGGACACGCCTACGGAAGTCGTCGGATTGAACATCGTTTGGAAGCGAGCCCGGAGTGTCCCCAAATTTTCTGCGAAGATGGTAGTAACGTGGCAGTAAAGGTCCAGGTACCCGCCAAGGCCTCGGCGGTGCGCTTTGTCTTGCACCCGGTCGGGAAGATCCTGCTGGCTGTGCTGGTGCTGGTGCTGACTGCCGGGCTTGGTGTCTTCACTTACTATTACGTCAAGTATTCGCGGCTGATCGAGCACAAGCTGGCTGCGGGGCCTTTTGCGAACACGTCCATGCTGTTTGCGACGCCGCGGACGGTCGGAGTAGGCGATCAGGTCAGTCCGCAGGAGCTCGCCAGTGAGCTTCGGCGTAGCGGGTACAACGAATCCAGGAACAATCGGATGGGGTACTACACGCTGAAGGCGGACGAAATCGACATCTATCCGGGTCCGGATTCGTACTTTAAGCGCGACGAGGGGGTCATCAAGTTCACGGGCGGCAAAGTGGCGCGGATCATCTCGCTCGCCGACAACACGGAGCGCACCGAATACACCTTGGAGCCGGAGCTGATTTCGAACCTCTTCGACAAGAACCGGGAGAAGCGGCGGCTGGTGAAGTACGAGGACATTCCGCCGGTGCTGGTGCATGCGGTGGTGTCGGCGGAGGACAAGCGGTTTTTCCAGCATTCGGGGTTCGATCCGATTCGCATCGTAAAATCCGCGTATGTGGATGTAAAGAAAGCGCAAAACGCACAGGGCGCTTCGACACTGAGCATGCAACTGGCGGGGATGCTGTTTCTCGACCGCAGCGACCGTTCCTGGAGGCGCAAAGTCCCCGAAGTGCTGATCACCATGCACCTGGAGCAGAAGCTGAGCAAGGAACAGATCTTCGAGTATTACGCCAACCAGGTGCCGCTGGGGAACCGGGGGAGCTTTGGGATTCGCGGATTCGGGGAGGCGGCGCAGATCTTTTTCGGCAAGGACATCACGCGGTTGAACCTGGCCGAGTCGGCGACGCTGGCGGGATTGATCCAACAGCCGAGTTTCATCAACCCGTATCACTGGCCGGACCGGGCCAAGCAGCGCCGCAACGTGGTGTTGAAACTGATGCGTGAGAACAAGTACATCGACGATGCGGAATATGAGAAGGCGGTGGCGTCGCCGGTGGCGCTGGCGCGAGGGGCGGGCGAATCGGCGGAAGCGCCATTCTTCGTGGACCTGGTAAATGACAGCCTGAACGAGAAATTCCCGGACTACGATTTCCAGACCAATACGTATCGCATTTACACGACGCTGGACATGAATTTGCAACGCGATGCGGCCGAAGCGGTGCGGATCGGCATGGAAGAAGTAGACAAGCGGATCAAGATTCGAAAGAAGCGGGATCCGCATTATCCGGATCCGCAGTGCGCCTTGATCGCTCTGGATCCGCTGACGGGCGAGGTGCGGGCGCTGGTGGGCGGGCGGAACTACGGGACCAGCCAGCTCAACCGCATCCTGGCGAAGCGGCAGCCCGGATCGTCGTTCAAGCCGTTTGTTTATGCGGCGGCGCTAAATACGGCGCTGTCAGGAGGAAACCTGCTGCTAACGCCGGCCACGATGATCACCGACGAGCCGACGACGTTTTGGTTCGACGGCAAGCCTTACGAGCCGAGCAACTTCGAGCACAAGTTTTACGGCGCGGTGTCGCTGCGGGATGCGATGGCGCATTCACTGAACGTCGCCACGGTAAAGGTCGCCGAGCAGACCGGGTATGGCGCGGTGGTGGACGTGGCGCGGCGGGCAGGGTTGAACATGGACATCCAACCGACGCCCGCGGTGGCGCTGGGGTCATACGACGTGACGCCGCTCGAGATTGGTGGAGCGTACACGATCTACGCAAATCGCGGTGTTTACTCGAAGCCGTACTTCATCGGGAGCATTGCGAGCGACCGTGGGTCGCAGATTTTCGATAGCAAGCCGGAGCATCGGGCGGTGCTGGATCCGCGGATCGCGTTTTTGATGGATCAGTTGCTGCAAGAAGTGGTGCGGAGTGGAACGGGCGCGGGAATGTACGGCCGGGGCGTGAATTTTCCGGTGTTCGGCAAGACCGGCACGTCGGATCATGACGGTTGGTTCGCGGGCTTCACGTCCAAGCTGATCTGCGTGGTATGGGTGGGGTTCGACGACAATCGGGAGCTGAAACTGGAAGGCGCGCACTCGGCGCTGCCGGTCTGGGCGGAATTCATGAAACGGGCGCACGAGCATCGGGAATATCGGAACGTGACCGAGTTCCAGCCGCCTGCCGGGATCGTGAGCGCGCAGATCGATCCGGCGTCGGGGCAACTGGCGACGGCGGCGTGTCCCAAGGTACGAACGGAGTATTTTGTGCAGGGTACGCAGCCGGTGGAGATGTGCCAGTTTCACGGCGGAGGCGCAACGCAGGTGGCCAGTTGGGATACGGGGCAACCGCCGCGTGCCGATCAGCCGGCCATGCGCGGGGGGCAGGGAAGTTCGTCGGCTCCGGTGCGGTCTGCGCGGAACGTTCCACCGGGCGGGCCGGAGCCGACGCCGCGTGGCTCGGAGCCGCCCAAGAAAAAGAGTTTCTTTGAAAGAATTAGGGGTATATTTAAGTAGGATTCTCACAGGCTGAAGCCTGTGCCACCTAATGTTTTGTCGGGTGCAGTCGATGTTCCGAAGGAGGCCGACTATGGTTTCCGAATTGTTTAGGGTGCTGGTCCCCGCGCTTACGCTTGGGGTTGCCGCGGCCGGGGCGCTCGCGCAATCCACGACGCCGTTCCGCGACGAGTCGCGCAGCCCGCAAGCTCCGGTGGTGCAGCTTCCCAAGCCCGCGCCCCTGGTGACGGCGGAGATGCGCGGCGACATTTTCATGGCCAAGAAGATGTACCGGGATGCGGCCGAGGCATATAAGGAAGGGCCGAAGGGTTCGGCAGTCCTGCTGAACAAGACCGGTATCGCGTATCACCAGATGATGGAGCTGGGGACCGCGGAGAAATACTACCGGCTCTCGATTAAGGCGAATCCGGAGTACGCCGAGGCGATCAACAATCTGGGCACGATTTACTACGCGCGCAAGAGCTATCGCCGGGCGATCAACGAATACCGGAAGGCGCTGCGCATCAGCCCGAAGTCGGCTTCGATGTGGAGCAATCTGGGCACGGGATATTTCGCGCGCAAAGACTACCCGCATGCGGCGGAGTGCTGGCAGCAGGCGCTGTCGATCGATCCGGAGGTCTTCGAGAGCCGCAGTACGCAAGGTGTGCTGTTGCAGGAACGTAGCGTCGACGAGCGCGCCAAGTTCCATTATTTCCTCGCCAAGATGTACGCCAAGGCTGGAATGAACGATCGGGCGCTGTTGTACATTCGGAAGGCTCTGGAGGAAGGTTTCAAGGAACGCAAGAAATTCGAAGAAGAGCCGGAGTTCGCGGGTCTGAAGGATCTTCCGGAGTTCAAGCAGCTACTGGCGATGGAGCCGCGTGTTCTGTAGGAGACGCCGCGCTCTCGTTCTCACCATTTTCCCCCTGATACTTGGAAGCTGTGAAAGAAACACACAGGCACGAATGCCTGTGGCACAGCGGCTGGCGGTGGCGCCGTTTGAAAACCTAAGCTACTCTTCCGAATTGGATTGGGCGGGGCGGGCGATTGCGGCGGGAATTGTCTACGATCTTACGGGTGCGCCAAATGTTTATGCGCAGGCCGTGGATTCGATCCAGGGCGCGCAGTCTGGGGGAGCATCGCGCATCGTAGCGGGGTACTTATTCCAGATCAATGGACGATTGGAGATCCGGGTCGCGATCGAGGATGGATCCAGAGCGAAGACGGTTGGGAGTTTTGGGCTGAGCGGGCCGGTTTCCGAAGGCGTGTTGCCTTTGGTGAATCAACTGGCTCGACAACTGGGCCCCGGCGCGCGTTCGTTTGGAACGGCGGACTCCGCGGCGTTTCGCGCCTATGGCGAGGGGCTGCTGGCTGCGGACCCTACGGCGGCGGCGCGCGGCTTCCAGTCGGCAACGGCTGCCGATCCACATTTTGCGGAAGCGTACATGGATTGGGCCAAGGTGTTGCTGGCGACTGGCGACCGGGGCCAGGGCGCGACGGTCTTGATGGCGGCAAAGGGGTCGCGTCCGGATGGGATCGATGACGCGAAGATCGATTATCTTCTGGCTGCCGCAAGCGGGGATCCGGCGCGGCGCTTGACGGCGCTGGAAGCGCTGACACGGCGGACTCCGGCGGACCCGACGAAGTTCAAGGAACTGGCCGAGTTGCACCTTGCGCAACGGAGGTTTCCGGACGCTGTGCGGAACTATGAAGCGGCCGCTCGGCTATCGCCGGCTGAATCGGGAAACTGGAATGAGCTTGGCTACGCGCGTGCGTTTGCGCAGGACCTTGCGGGAGCGCGCGAGGCGCTGGAGGAATACCAGCGCCTGACCGCGCCCGAGGATCTCAACGCGCTGGATTCGCTGGGCGAGGTGAGCTTCCATCTGGGCGATTTTGAAGCTGCCGGGAAATACTTTCTGGAGGCGGATCGGCGGAGTCCGGGGGCGCTGGGCGGCGCGGAATTGTTGAAGGCGGCTCAGGCGCGGATGATGATGGGCGATCTGAGGGGTGCCGACGAGATTTTTCAGAAATTCCAGAAGCACGCGGGGCTAGCTGCTTATCAGCAGGCGCAGTGGGAATTTCTGACCGGGCGGCGCAAGGCGGGAATGGCGCTGTTGGAGAAGCTCAGTGCGACGACGGCAGGCGACGTCCGAGCGATCAGTCTGAGCCAGCTTTCGATCTGGAGGCTTGCGACGGGGGATTCGAAGGACGCGGCGGATTTGGCCGGGCGGGCTGAGGCGGGTGCGGTGAGCACGCAAGTTCGGAATCTAGGTGCGATGGTCCAGTCGATTGCGGCCGGGAATGCGGCGAATGCATACGCGCTGCTGTTCGCCCGGAAGTATCGGGAGGCCGTGCCGCTGCTGGAGGCGATGTATCGTGGGACGAATCCGTTGTTCGATGGGCAGATTCGCACGTTGCTGGCGTGGGCTTATGTGGAGACGGGGCGGATCGCCGAGGCTCGGGCGCTGCTGCGGATCTATCCGATTCCGTTGTCGCCGGGCGAGCCGCTGTTTGCGTCACTGATCTTTCCCCGGTACTTCTACTTGCGTGGAGCGGTTCTGCAGGATGAGGGGAAGCGCGCCGAAGCGAAGCAGAGCTATGAGCTGTACCTGAAGTATGCGGGCGATGTGCCGGAGGTGTTTGGGGATGAGGAGAAGGTGCGGAAGTTTGTAGGTTTGCGGTAGCGCTTGCTGCCGCGCGCGGCTCGGTTACGTTTGTTGCCAGGGCTTGTGGGCGTCGCCTTCGTCGCGGTGTTCTACCCGGTCGTAGAGGTGCAGGTCTGAGGTGGTTCCCAGGCTTTCGTTGTAGAGGCTGGTGATACCGAGAGCTTCTTTCAAGTCTTCCTCGAAGTTGTGCAGCGCTTTGAGTTGCGGGGCTTGGGCAGGCATGCGCTTGCTGCTGGGCGTTTTCCAGAACATCTGGTATCCGCCATTGACGAGCAGTCCGATTTCGTCGCCGATGACGAGGCCGGCGCGATTGACGTGCGGGCGCTCGGCGGGGCGGTCTTCGACAATTGCGCCGATTCCGTCGCGGCTTGCCAGCACGCGCCCGGAGCTTGTGGAATTCGTGGAGAATCCAAGCTGTTTCAGGCCTTCGATGCGTTCGTCAAATGTTGGCTCGTGCAGCGGCACTCTGCGGAAGAACATGTCACTTACTATAATGCCAGAGTGCCTTTTGTTTTGTCGCTGGATGAAGGAACCACGAGCGCGCGAGCGGCGCTTTACGATGAGCAGGGCCGGCGGACGGCCATGGAATCCGCTCCGATCGAATGCCGCTATCCGCAGCCGGGCTGGGTAGAACAGGACGCCGAGGAGATATGGCGTTCGCAGTTGGACGCGGCGCGCCGGACTCTGGCGCATGCCGGCGAGGCGCGATCGATTGCCGCGGCCGGGATCACCAACCAGCGCGAGACAACCATCGTATGGGAGCGCAAGACGGGCAAAGCGGTGGCGCCTGCGATTGTCTGGCAATGCCGGCGCACGGCGGGATTCTGCGGCGAATTGGCGGCTTCCGGGATGGCCGCGAGCATCACCAAGAAGACCGGGTTGGTGATCGACGCGTATTTTTCGGGGAGCAAGATCCGCTGGATTCTGGAGCACGTTCCGGATGCGAAACGCAAGGCAGCGGACGGAGAGCTGCTGTTTGGAAATGTCGATACATGGCTGATCTGGAAGCTGACCAACGGTGCGACGCACGTGACCGATTATTCGAATGCGTCGCGGACGATGCTGATGGATCTGGGTACAGGTGGTTGGGACCCGGAGATGCTGGCGACGTTGGGCGTGCCGAAGGCGATGTTGCCGAAGATTGTTCCGTCGAGTTTTGTGGTGGGGGTTGCGGCGGCCGAGCACCTGGGCGCGGAGATTCCGATTGCCGGGATTGCGGGGGATCAGCAGGCGGCGTTATTCGGGCAGGCGTGTTTTAGGCCGGGACTCTCGAAGAACACATACGGCACGGGATGCTTTGCGCTGATGCACACCGGGTCGCGCCAGCCGGTGTCGAAGAACAAGCTGCTGGCGACGCGGGCGGCGTCGACCGATGGCGGGGCGCAGTTCGCCATCGAGGGGAGCATTTTTATTGCCGGCGCTGCGATACAGTGGCTGCGCGACAAGCTGGGGATCATCGGGTCGGCGGCGGAAAGCGGAGAATTGGCGAAAACCGTTCCGGATACCGCCGGTGTGTATTTTGTGCCGGCGTTTGTGGGGTTGGGAGCGCCACACTGGAATTCGGATGCGCGGGGCATGCTTACAGGGCTGACGGCGGCGAGCGGACGGGCGCACATTGCGCGGGCGGCTCTGGAGGGGATCGCCTACCAGACGCGCGAACTGGTGGAAGCCATGGAGGCCGATAGCGGCGAAGAGTTGAAGGAGCTGCGCGTGGATGGGGGCGCGGCGGCCAGCGATTTTCTGATGCAGTTCCAGGCGGATATTCTGGGCAAGCGGATCGTACGCCCGGCCGATGCGGAGACGACCGCTTTGGGCGCGGCGTACCTGGCGGGCCTGGCGACTGGGTTCTTCAAGAACCTGGGGGAATTGGAACAATTCTGGCGGGCCGAGAAGATCTATGAACCCGCGATGAAACCGGAACGACGCGAGGAGTTGTACGCAGGTTGGAAGCGAGCGGTCGCTCGTTGCTTGCTAGCGGTATGAAGGCCGAGAGAGCCTCGCTGCAAAAGCGCTATAGAAAGCGGACCTCGACAGATTGGCGGGAGCGCGTGTATCGCGCTCTGGAGCCACCCGCACCGTTCGTGATGAATCCCGCAGAACCCAAGGACTTTCCCCTTGGCCGCTGGAACCTTTACATCGGAGGAGCCGGGCGTCGGGTGGATGGCTACGTGAATATCGACTTGCTGGCGACGCCTGGCGTCGATGTGGTCGCAGATGCGGAGCAGTTGCCATTTGCGGCAGACACATTTCAACGCGTCGAGTGCGATGCGGTTCTGGAACACGTCAGCAAGCCCGAGAGTGTTCTGCGGGAAGTGGAACGGGTTCTGGCGCCGGGAGGTTTTGCCCACTTGGTGACGCCGTTCTGTCATCCGTTCCATGAATATCCGAAGGATTACCGAAGGTTTACGCTGGACGGGCTGAAGGAACTGGCCGGAGGTCTGGACGTCGTCGCGGAGGGGTGGCGGACGGGTCCAACGGCAACGCTGCTCGTGTTTTTACTCGAATATGTCAAGCTTCTACTGCCTTTCCGGGCATGGCGGCTGGCGTCCCACGGGTTGCTCGGGTGGCTGCTTTTTCCGCTTCGATACCTGGACCTGGCGCTGCTCCGATCGCCTCAAGCGGGGCGGATCGGAAACCATTGTTATTTGTGGCTGGGGAAACCACGGCGGGAAGCCTGAATGGCCTATCGAGGCTGATGTAACGTAACTAGGTTGACAGTAGTCCACAACCGATCATTCCTTGAGCGAAAAGCATTGGATTGGTTGGAGACGGCGTTCCGGGAACGTGATGTAGCCCGCAATGTTAAGCTCGACGCTCACTAATTAGCGCATTGCTTCACTTTCCAGAGTCCGCTTCGGACAAAACCCCATTTTGCTTCAGGAGAAACTCTGGGCTGGTGATTCGGAGGGCGCGCTCCGCATGGTAAAATTCGTACATCAGCAGCCAACTTGGTTGCTGTTATTATTTGATCGGCGGTTGGTGGAATTTGCGAAAAACGAAGCCAGGTTCGGCGGAGTCTGGGCGCGAGTTCTCGTGTTTATTTTATTCGCAGAAGTTGACCCCGCCTATCGTCGCAAACGGGAGGGTGCACGTCGTCACGGCCTACCGGCAGGTATTGGTGTACGGACTTAGAGGGCAGAATCCGTGATGCATCTGGTCGGGTCCTAGTTGGCTTTTGGAAGACGTTAGAATGCGTGGCTAGGAGGGAGCGGCGATTAGCCCGGAAATGTCCAGCGCGAAATTCGGACGTGACGATAATGTGTAGGACACTTGCGTTCGGAGCGCTCGTTGCTTGCGCGCTCTCAGCGTTACACGGTCAAACAGTTTCATTCCTCCTGCCGCAATACATTCCGATTGGATCCGGGTGCTGCTCGATATTAACCGGAGACGTCAACGCCGACGGTACGCTTGATGTCGTAGTGACGCATTCGGCCCCTGGGGTCATTGTTTTGCTGGCGAAAGGCGGGGGTGAATTTACACGCAAGGATACAGGACAGGGCCCTGGCCCCGGAGTTGTTATCACTGGGCTTATCGCGCTAGCGGACATCAACTCGGATGGTATCCCCGATATTCTGGGTGTTGCAAATATTGCGGCGGAGAACCGGGCTGTGGCGTTGATTGGTAACGGCGACGGTTCATTCCGCGCGCCAGTTGTGCTCGATTTGGGCGGCGATGACGTGATAGCCGTGGCCGATTTCAACGGCGATGGCAGAGTGGACCTGCTGGTCAACCCTCGGGGTGTGGGTGGGATGGCAGTTCGCCCCGGTAATGGTGACGGAACCTTCCGAGTGGCCGGTCCGCTGGCGACGTATCCCGAAGGCGACTGCTGTTTCGTAATTACCGCCGATTTCAATCACGACGGCAAGATGGATGTTGCAGGAACTTCGGTTCGTCATTCCGGAAACGTCTACGTCTGGCTCGGCAGGGGCGATGGCAGCTTTCAAAACGTTTCCACGTATTCCATCGATTCGCTTGCCACAAATGGTATCAAGACGATCGCCGCTGGCGACCTCAATCGAGATGGCAACCTGGATTTGGTTATGGGGACATGGCAGGGTGTCGGGGTGCTGCTGGGGATCGGCGATGGAAGCTTTCGAACCGGGCCCGCTTATCCGGCTCCACGCCTGATGCCGTACGCACTCGCTGGCGCCCGGTCCGTCGTGGCTGATGTTGACGGTGATGGCGTACCAGACGTGGTCAACGGATTTACGGTGTTCTTGGGCAACGGAGACGGCTCACTGCGGCCGCCAATCATCTTTGGTCAATGGTTGGATTCGTTGTTCGGTTATTTGTACGGCGGCTATTTGGCGGCTGCGGATCTCAACGGTGACGGAAGGTTTGACCTGATTGGGCCTGGCGGCGACGGTACTGTCCTCTCTGTGTTGATCAATAACACGCCACGGAGGGATGATTCCGTCCCGGCGGTGTCGGCGGCAAACTACACGAGCCCGATAGCCCCCGGCTCCATCGCGAGTGTCTTCGGCAGGCAACTGGCGGCGGCAAGTGAATCCACGAAGGGGTCAGCCTTCCCGACGGCCCTAGCGAACACGCGAGTTCGAATCCTCGATCAAAGCGGCGTGGAGCGCTTTGGCGGGTTGATCTATGTGAGCCCGTCACAAATAAACTTCCAAGTGCCGGACGAGGCCGCAGAAGGCTACGCCATTATTAACGTGGAGAACAGTAGCGCTGCCTTGGTTGCAGGTGCGCGAGCGACCCCGGTGAAGGCCGTGGCTGCGGCCTTCTTTACAACGGACGGAACCGGACAAGGCGTAGTGGCCGCAACCGCTGTTCGAGTGCAGGCTGACGGCGCCCAAACTCCAGTGGCTCTGGTGGATTGCCCCTCGAGCGGCCCATGTATACCGATACCCATCGACTTAGGCTTGGACGGGACGGTCTACCTCAGCGTCTATGGAACTGGTTTCCGAAATGCCGCTCGGGTGGGTTGTGCTTCGACTTCTGAGATGACAGTGTCTTACAGCGGCCCCCAGCGGGCGTTCGCTGGCCTGGACCAGTTGAATCTCGTGTTGCCAAAGACGTTGCCGCGCGGTAAGGTCGAGATTTCATGCAGGTTTGAGCCTGCTAGCGTCGGTCCGGGTACATCGAGCTTAGCGGGGTTCACCATCTATACGAAGTAGCGCCTTGCTCGATGGGTTGTTGTCTGATAGGAACCATTGATGTTTGCCACAGGAGAGGCCGCTTGACGAGAAACGTGAGTGGTCTTCGAGGCTGATGTAACGTAACTGGGTTTACAACAGTCCATGTAACCGATGGATTCGTGCAAGCCGAAGTTAAATCTATCCTATTTCCATCTTTGACGCGAGTGTATCCTTTGGGGTAGGGTTTGAGTCAGTGGGAGGAACACCTTATGAGAAAAACTACGCTTTTGTTCTGTGCCGGATTGCTGCTACTGTGCGCGTCCGGGTTGATGGCGGACACCGCGCAGACGTATATATTCCTGACGCAGTTGCTTCCGGCAAACGAGACACCAACGGTTCCCGATGACGGTTCGAGCGCGAACGCAATCATCTACGTTCACGTCATCAAGGACAGCAACGGTAACATCACTTCGGGCTCCGTGGATTTTGACATCGCTACTAAGTTCAAGGCGACGACGACGATCAACGGCTTGCACCTCCACAAGGGTTTACCGGGAGTTGCGGGTCCGATTCTCGTTCCGACGGACGTGGCGAATGGCGATAAGAGCTTCGTCACGGATGCCAACGGTAAAGTAACAATCTTCAAGCAAGTCCAGTTTCCGCAAACCGCTCCCAACGTCGATGTCGCGACGATTGTGGATCTGATCGCTAATCCGTCGAACTTCTACGTCAACATTCACACGCCCGACTTTCCGAGCGGGGCTATGCGCGGGCAGCTTTTGGGGGCGGAAGTGAAGGTGGTGATGGGCCTGATGAGCACTCAGAATGAGATTCCGCCTACGGGCGTTAATGGCGGTGCGGTTGCGACCGTCACCGTGATGCGCGCGCGGGATGGGTCGGGCAACGTTGCCTTCGCCGAGGCCATCTTCAACATGGAATATGCTGGATTTGACTCGGCTGCGGGAACGGCGTTCACCGGATTCCATATTCACAATGGCGGCCCGACGTGCAGTTGTCCGGTGGTCATCAACACCGGCATGGGTGGCGGGGCGAATTCGGTCCCGATTGCCGCTTCCGGGAATGGGAATCTCAATTATAGGGTCCCGATAACTCCAAGCGACGCGACTTTCACCGCCGAGGTCGGCGCCGTCAACGGACTGTTCGATAATCCGGACAGCTTTTACATCAACGTACATACGAACATTTTTGGGGGTGGCGTCGCACGGGATCAACTAAGGAATACCGACCACACGACATTTCAAGTGAACATGCTCCCCTCCAACGAGACTCCGCCGATCGTGGCACTTGCCGCGACCGGAACAGCAGCGCTGGAGGTATTCACGCTCCGGGATAACGACGGTACGGTGGCATTCGGCTCGGTTATCTTTGACGTAAACTTCCGGGGTTTTCCAGCCAGCACGACGATCACCGGTCTGCACATCCATGACGGGGCTGCAACCGTAATCGGCAACGTGACAATCAGCAGCGGACTGGGTGGCGGCAACACCGTAGTCTCGGATAGCGGCAATGGAAATATTTACAAGCTGGTGACCGTTAACACGAAGAGTGGCCACGACACGTTGAACTCGATCGTTCGGGATCCGTCGCAGGCATATGTCAATCTGCACACGACGGTGAATACGGGCGGAGCGATCCGAGCCCAGCTTGGGGGCGCGGCTGCGAAACCCAACGTTGGAGGAGTTGCCGCAAATGCTTCGACGATCATGGTCGCGGCGCCTGGATCTATTCTGTCGATCTATGGAACGGGACTTGCGTCGGTTCAATCGGGACTTAACGCCTTCCGAGGATTGACCAAGCTGCCGACGTCCTTGAACGGAGTGTCCGTCACCATTGCGGGCGTCAAGGCGCCGCTCTACTTTGTGAGTGCGCTGCAACTCAACGTGCAGGTGCCGTTTGAAGTTGGAGTGGGATCGCAGCCGTTGGTGGTGACGACGGCGGGCGGGATCAGCGACACCATGAACATCACTGTTGCGGCTGTGGCGCCAAGCCTGTTCATCGTCGACGCGTCAACCGGCTTGGGAGCGGTTCTGAAGAACTTCGACTTCTCCCTGGTCACGCCGGCCAATCCGGTGAAAGGCGGCGACATCGTCGTGATTTACTCCACCGGGCTGGGGCAGACAGTTCCTGCTGCGCTCAGTACGGGAACATTGGTGCCGACAGTAGGCGACCTGCTGAAAACGACGGACGTCTCAGTGTCGTTTGGCGGGCAAGCCGGGGTTGTGGTTTACTCGATCGCTTCGCCGGGCTTCACGGGCTTATACCAGACTGCGGTAACGGTGCCGCTGGGTGTGAGCGGACCTACTCAGTTGGTGCTGAGGGCGGGGGCGACGGCGTCGAATCAATTGACATTGGCGGTGCAATAAGGCAGGGGTTTGGCAGGCCACAAAAAACGATGGCCTGCCCTACAGGAGGTTGGTTGATGAAGAAGACTACGGTTGGGGTGTGTGCGCTTCAGGTTCTATTTTTGTCGCTGATCGGGCAGCGGATGAATGCGGCCGGCTACGTTCAGCACAATCTTGCTTCCGACGTTCCGCTGCTTGCCGACTTCACCGACCCGAACCTGGTGAATCCCTGGGGTGTCGCCATAAGTCCGTTTTGGGTGTGCAACAACGGCACGGGTACTTTCGTGATCCAGGGCGCGAATGGGCAAACGGCTACGGTGGTGGACAAGGTGGCTTCGCCCCCGGGCAGTTCTGCTCCGGGGAGGTGCACGGGAGTGGCTCGCAATGGCACACCGGGGTTGTTTGGGGGAACATGGATCGTGGATACGGAAGATGGCACGATCACCGTTCTTCAAGGCAACCAAACCGTAATTAAAGTGGACAACTCGGCGGCCGGCGCCGTGTACAAGGGGCTGGCCATCGGCACCAATGCCACCGGCCCTTTCATCTATGCGGCCAACTTCAACGCTGGAACAATTGACGTTTACGATAGCAACTACGCCAAAGCCACTCTGGCTGGTTCATTCAGCGATCCGATGGTTCCGGCGGGCTTCGCACCCTTTAATATCCAAAACCTCGCGGGGAGGCTTTACGTCGCGTATGCGAAGCAAAATGCCGGCAAGAACAACGACGTCGCCGGCCCGGGCAACGGCTATGTGGCTGTGTTCGACACCGATGGCAATTTGGTGGCGCATCTGATCTCGGGCGGCACGCTGAATTCTCCGTGGGGGCTTGCGATCGCGCCGCCGAGCTATGGCGAGTTCGCAAATGCCTTGCTGGTGGGTAATTTCCGCGACGGGAAAATCAATGCGTTCGATCCGAACAGTGGAAAGCTTTTGGGCACGTTACAGGACCCCTCGGGCGCCCCGATTGTGAACATAGGGCTTTGGGCATTGCAGTTCGGCGCAGGATCGGCCGGGTTCCCGAGTACGCTTTACTTCACGGCCGGAATCTCCGCCGGCGCCGGCATTCAAGCGCACGGTCTTTTCGGAAGCATCACCACGACTGCTCCCCCGATTGTGAATAGCGGCGGGATTGTAAACGGCGCCAGCTTTGTTGCGGGACCGAACGGCGTCGCGCCCGGCTCGATCGCAGCAATCTTCGGGGCCAACCTGACCGACAATGGATCTTCGTGCCTTCCGCCTGCCTGCACTGCGACTTTCAGGAGCGACAAACGCCTGAACGCGACCATGGCCGGAGCGCAGGTAGAGATAAATGGGACTCCGGCGCCAATGTTCTACGCTAGTCCCGTTCAGCTCGGCATACAGATTCCAGCCGAATTGCGAGTCGGGAGCACCGCCACAGTGCAGGTTATGGTGGATGGTCAATTGAGTCCGCCGGCCAACATTTCGATCGGCGACGTTGCCCCTGGGATTTTCACGACTGGCGCCGCCGGAGTCGGTGTGATCACGCATGCGAACGGCACGCTTGTGAACGCCGCTAACCCCGCTGTCGCGGGAGAGACGGTGACTATTTATGCCACTGGATTAGGCCAGGTGAATCCGCTTGTGGCAACGGGCGCGTTGCCAACGGAGACTGTTACGACTGTTGCTACGCCCATTGTCATGGTTGACGGCATGCAGGCCGAGATGAAATTCTCGGGGATCGCCAGTTGCTGTGTGGGTCTGAATCAGATCAACGTGGTCGTGCCGTCGACAGTTCATCCAGGGGTCAATGTTCCCGTCGTGCTGTCAGTTGGTACGCAGCAGAGCAACACGGCTGTGATGCCGACGAAGTAGCGGCGTCTGCGCCGCCGCCGGGCACTTCGGCCGCTGCGCGTCCCTGAATTCAAGAAGGCTTGGCAGGCCACAAAAAACGATGGCCTGCCCCACCCAGGTAGAATCTAGTGGCTGCTGGGCTGTGGCACTTGAATGTTACCGCTTGCGACCGTTACTGGCGAGAACGTCAGGTCGGCCACCGGCGCACCTCCAGGGGCAATGACCCGCAGACCGAATTGATCGTTCGTGCCGGGTTCTCCGTTATCGATCACAATCACGCGGAAGGTGTAGTTAGCCACTCCGTTGAGCGTCGCGGTTCCCGCAAAGATGCCTTGATTGCCTACGATCACTAGCGGACCGAGCGAAGTGCTCTTGAGCATCATAGCTCCGCTCGCGCGGTGTTCGACATAGGTCAGCGAACCCCGACTCGCGCCGTCCTTCTGCGATTTGACGTTAAAATCGAAATTCGCGCGCGCGCCGGTGTTGGGGTTGGCTACCGTGCCACCGCCGGTAACAAAACCGAGCGACGGGTCGAAGACAATTACTGAACTTTGAGCGGAGCCTTGATAGAAGTTGCCGCCGATTGTAAACGTCACGTTATAGACATTCACCGGAACGCCCAAGAAGTTGCAGGTCGCAGTCTCCGGTAGGGCAACACCGCCGCCAGTGGTTGATGCCGTTGCTGAGACAGGCGAACCGGGGCCGACCGGCGTTAGCGTGCAGGTCACCGGCGTCGCGTTGGTAGTGTCACCCGGAGTGGCGTCACTGAGGTCGACAACCGTCGCAGCCATTGAGAACGCCGGCGAAGTGCCGCCCGGCGAGGCCACTTGCACCGACGCGGGGTTCGCCCCCGATGGTGTCACTGTAGCGTCTTCCCTGCCGACGGTCAGCGTGTTCGAGCCGCTGCTGTTGAGAAATGCCGGGTTGGAGCTGGTGAACTGGGCTGTGATGGTGTAGCTGCCGGCCCCTTGGGCAATGTTATACGGGAGCGAGGCTGCACCGGTAGTAGTATTGACGGCGGCCGTTCCTACGGGACTCGCTCCTACCAGGAACTGGACGGTACCAGCCGCAGCCGGGCTGACTGTCGCGCTCAGAGTCACCGGGTCGCTGTACTGCCCGGAGGCAGGCGCGACGCTGGTGGTGGTCGGTTGGGCGCTCGGGGGAACCAGAGCAATCGCGCTCGGACTGCTGGCCCCGAACATCTTGCCTTGGGACAGGATTGCGTTGTCGCTGATCCGGATAACGTCGGTGGAGCTCGGGCAGCCCTGCGGAATGCCGTCCACGACGAACAGGCGAACTCCATCGGTAGCAATATCGTCGCAACCCTTACAGGCGCTGGACGATCTTCCGACGGTGCCGATTGGGAGGAACCCGGCATCGGTCACGGTCGTGCCGCTGACGTTGTAGGCTCGCACGCCGCCTGAACTCAATGGCCCCGGTATGTGAGCGTAGGCGACGCTACCGTCCGGCTTGAACGCGATGGCAACGGGAAAGCTTTCGGGATTGTTGCTCACGTCGGTAACTCCGGCGGGAAGCAGGACTGGAGCGCCGAGATTCGTGCTGGCGCCGGACCCGGTGATGGCATACTCCACCACGTTCGTCTCGTGTTTCGAGAGGTCCACCAGATTCCGGCCCACGTTGGCGACCAGAGCGAGCTGTCCGTTCGGGGATATGGTGATGTTGGTCGGATTGTCGAGGCTCTTAGGCATGGTGTCGTTCACGGTGCGGACGTCGGTGAGCGCGCAAGTGACCGGGTCAAGAGTCAGAACCTCGATTGACGTGACGAGGCCTCCGTCGCGCAATGCCAAGACCACGTTGTTGGAGCCGGCATCCACAGCCACAATGTCGGAGAAGGCGAGGCTCGACACCACGGTTCGGTCGCTCATCCGTATCGATACAAGACGGGAAGCGAACTGGGCCGCCACCAGGCAGGCGCCATTCCCCGAGAACGCAAGGTCTTGCACCTGATCGACCGGCCCTAGATCGGTAGCGGGCGTCGAAGGAGCCGGTAAGCCGGTTGCCAGGCTGTAGTATTGGATAATAGCGTGCGAGGCGGGAACGGTTTGAACCGCTACGGCCGCCAGGGTGCCGGCTGGATTCACGGCCAAGGTCCACGCGAGCTCGTTTACCTCATCTAGGGTAAGCGTAGCGAGAATCGTGAGATCGGGCCCGACCACAGAGATGCTGCCGCCGGCAATGCCTGTCATGGCGGGCTGAATGCGGGTATTCGTGGAGAGCGCTACCGGCCTTGGCACAACCACAGGCGATACGGCCGCCACCGCCACCGGCAGGATGCCCGCTGTGACTGGGCTGCCCGGTATTTGCGCGGCACTCCCGACGTTGACGACGCCGACCGTACCTGCCGTCGACGTGCTGCCGGTGTTGTTCGAAAAGAACAAGCGCGTTCCGTCGGTCGCGATGTCTTTCGCGCCGGGCACGGCGGCGGAGCCAGCGGAGGTTCCGCTGATACTGGTTCCTGAATCGGTGACCGCGTTGCTCGCGTCGATGTTCAGGATCTTGACGCCTATGTTGGGCACGCGAACGTAAGCGCGTGTGCCATCCGGTGTGATGGCGACGCCTGTCGCGCCGCTAACGCCGGCGGTTCCGACCGCGATAGCGTTCACAAAATTAGAACCGCATATTACAGGATTGAGACTGAAGACAGCAACCGTGTTGCCGCCCACGGCGGCCGAGGAGTTCGTCACCAGCGCAATCTGGCTGTTGGGGGAAATGGCGATATTGTTGGCGCCCACGAGGTTGGGATCGGAAACGGGAGCGAACCCCATATCCACCAGGACGCAGCCCGATCCCAGAGCGAGAAACTTGAGCGATGCGGGCGTCAGCGCCAGCACTATGCTGTTTCGAGCGATGTCCATGGCAACGACGGACGCCAGATCTAGGGAGGTGACTACGCTGCGGTCGCTCATCCGGAGGGACTTGATCCTGCCGCCGCCCGCCTCTACCAGGCAAGCGCCATCGGAGGAGAATCTGACGTCCTGAATGCTGGCCTGGGCCGTTCCGCCACTACCGGCCACCGATACTGATGGCCCCGAAAGGGATGGCGGATTGGTCGTGAGGTCGAGAAACTGAATGCGTGGGCCGTTCTGGTCGGCGATCGCTGCCAGAGTTCCGGCCGGATTGGCCGCTATGTCGACGGGTACCGACCCAGCCCCCAGTGAGACCGTGGTGACAGCCAGGTTGGGAGCGATGACGGACAAGTTCCCGGCGCCGCCGGTGCCTTGGTTCACCACAATCGCCGTTTGTGCTGTCAAGAAGGCCGTGTGCATCGACAGAACGGCCGCGAATAAGATCCAAATGCTCGGTCTGCCCATCGAGGTTCCTCCTGGCTCATAGCGTGAAACGTGCTCCTCTATACTAAGCGTGCGGGCGTGGACTTGCAAGATCACGTGCGTTTTAAATTCACCTTAGGAGCGATCCCTGTATACACGTGACGGTAGCAATAACGCCAAGCGTCGAGATCAGCCTCGGCGCACGGCTGAGTGCGTGCGCCACACTCTTACTTGAGATGGTTGCCGAGGAAGGTGGCGGCGGCTTGGTAGGCCTGTAGCCAGCGCTTTTCGGTTAGGAAACCGTGGATTTCGTCGGGGAAGATTAGTTCTTCGAATTCCACTTTTTGCTTGCGCAGGGCTTCGACGAGCATTACCGTTTGGTGGAACTGCACATTGCGGTCGTCATCGCCGTGAATCAACAGCACCGGGGAGCGCCAGGTGCTGATGGACGCCATGGGTGAAGATTCGAAAGCAATTCTATTGGCGTTATCGTCGCGCGACTGGCCTGTTTCAAGGTTGCGATTGGCCCAATCGTGGACGCCGTGGAAATCGACGCCGACAGCGAAGAGGTCGGAGGCGCGGGCGAGGCCGAGGGCGGTGAGATAGCCGCCGTATGAGCCGCCCCACAGCCCGATGCGCTTGGGATCGACGTCGGCTCGCGTCCGGAGGTAGAGACCCGCACCGAGCACATCGTTAAACTCGCTCGCGCCGGTTGCGCCGTAGTTGAGGGCCTCGCGGAAGTTCAAGCCGTAGCCGATTCCGCTGCGATAATTCACCGACAACACAACGTAACCCAGGTTTGCAAGATACTGATTCATGCTGTAGGCGTTGTGATAGTAGTCCATGTAATGAAAGCCGAGCAGCATCTGGCGACGCGATCCGCCGTGGAAGAAGACCATGGCGGGATGCTTCTCGCCCGGCGCGCTGTTCTGCGGCAGGAAAAGCTGGCAGTGGATGGGCATGCCGTCGGCGGCTGAGATGATGAGCTGCTGTGGGACGACGAGCGAGGCGGCGGGGAATTCGGATGGGATGGAATCGGGCGCCAAGTCGCGAACAGCGGCGGAGCCGATCTGGATGGCTGCGCGCGCCGGATTGCGGGCATCGGAGTGGAGCATCGCTACCGCTTTGCCGTCGCTGGTTTCGAGCGGCGACCACTCGATGGTGTCGCCTTTGGTGACCGCGGTCAGATTCTCGCCGAGGACTGAAACGCGCCACAAATGACGATGGTCGATGTCGTCCTGGTTGGAGGAGAAGAGGACGGTCTTGCCGTCGCTCGATAGCGAAACGTGCTCGATCTCGAATTCGCCGTTGGTGTTCAAAGGTGTGGGCGCGTCGCCGTGTGTGGAGATGGAGTACAGGTGCATCCAGCCGGTGCGCTCCCAGGGGAAGACAATACGATCGCCGGCGCCCCAGAAGAGTTGATTCTCGGACACCATGTTGTGGAAGTTGCTGCCGGGGCCGGGATCGGCGTGCCAAAGCTCGCGGCCTTTTCCGGATTCGGCATCGGCGAGACGGATGGACCAGGGCTGGGCGGCGCTGCGGACGGGACCGAAGCCGCGTGAGCCGGCGGCGATGCGGAGGAAGGCGATTTGTTTGCCATCCGGCGACCAGACGGGGTTGGAATCGCGGTCGACGGTGGGGTCAAGATAGCTGAGAGATTTCGCGTCGAAGTTGTAGACGGCGATGAAGGCATGGTCGGTGCGCGTGGTGACGAAGGCGACGCGCGAGCCGTCCGGCGACAAGCGCAGCGAGCCGGCTTGGCCTTTGCTGTGGATCGATTGAGCGGGCTTGGCATTCTCGTCGAGGGTAACGGACCACACTTCACCGCGTCGGAGGAATGCGATGCGATCGCCTTTGGGAGAGATGGCGGGTTCACTTCCCTCGCAGATTTTTCGAGACGATCCTCCCGAGACGGGGATGATCCAGATATCTTGCGAAACGCCTTGCGGCAGGCTGGCGGGGTTGGGGTTGTCGCGATGCGTTTCGAAATCGCCGCCGCGCACGAAGATGATGGAGCGGCCATCGGGGGTCCAGGTGATTTGGGCGATTTCCTGGCCATCGTCGTCGCGGTAGGCGGTGAGGCGGCGGCCCTTGTAGTCCGGGGCTTCGGCGACCCAGAGGTTGCGGGCTCCGTTTTCGTCCAGGACCCAGGCGACGGCGCCGCCGTTGGGTGCGGCGGAGAGGTCGGTTGGGAAGGGCGCACTCAGGATTTGTTCGAGGGTGAATCGCTTCGCGGGGGCGGCAACGGTGATGGACGCAAGGATGAAGACCGAGAGAGTGCGGGTTGTCATAAGCTTATGTTATACACGATTCACAGGCTAAAGCCTGTGCCACCTTGAAGATCCTATGTTGAGCTATTGCAAAGGGCCGGAGACGGCGATTCTCGAGCTGAGTGTTGGGGAGGCGTTTCAAGAGACCGCCGCACGGTTTCCGGGTAATGAGGCGCTGATTGTTCCGCACGAGAAGGCGCTGCTTACGTTCGCGCAGCTCCGATCTGAGGTGGAGTGCGTCGCGCGCGGGTTGGCTGGATTGGGTCTGTGCGCGCAGGACCGGATCGGGGTGTGGTCCACCAACTGCGTCGAGTGGATTCTGGTGCATCTGGCGTGCGCGCGGATCGGCGCGGTGCTGGTGAACGTCAATCCGGCGTATCGCGCTTATGAACTGGCGTTTGTTTTGCGGAAGTCCGGGATGAAGGCGCTGTTTCTGTGGGAGAAGGATGCGCGCTCGAATTATCGCGCAATCTTGCAGGAGGCGGCGGGCGAGCGGGTGGCGCTGAAGCATGTCGTCTATTTCGGGACGGATTCCTGGAGCCAGATGCTGGCGAATGGCGTTGAACCAGCGCCGGCCGCGATCTCGCCGGATGATGTTACGAACATTCAATACACTTCGGGAACGACCGGGTCGCCCAAGGGCGTGCTGCTGACGCATCGCAACCTGGTGAACAACGCGCTGGTGATCGCTTCGGGCATGAAGATCACGGAGCGGGACAGGATCGCGGTGCCGGTGCCGCTGTATCACTGCTTCGGGTCGGTGGCGGGGACGCTGGTAATGGTGACGAAGGGCGCGACGATGATTTTACCGGCGCCGACGTTCGACGCGCTGGCGACGATGAAAGCGATTCACGAGGAGCGGGTAACGACGATCTACGGCGTGCCGACGATGTTTATCGCGGAGATGGAGCACGCCGAGTTCGGCCAGCGAGATTTCACGTCGCTGCGGACCGGCGTGATGGCGGGCGCGCCGTGCCCGATTGAAGTGATGAAGCGCGTGGTGAACGAGATGCATTGCCCGGAGATGACGATTATGTATGGGCAGACGGAGAGTTCGCCTGTGATCACGATGTCGAGCGTCGATGACAGTCTGGAGCGGCGCGTGTCGACCGTAGGTTGCGCCTGTCCGAATACCGAGGTGAAGATCGTTTCTCCGGCGACTGGGGAAACTGTACCGGTTGGCGAGCAGGGCGAACTTTGCACGCGTGGGTATCTGGTGATGAAGGGATACGATCAGGAAGCGGAAGCCACGAAGCGAGCGATCGATGAAGAGGGATGGCTGCACACAGGCGATTTGGCCACGATGCGTCCGGATACGTACTTTCGGGTGACGGGCCGGGCGAAGGACATGATCATTCGCGGCGGCGAGAACGTTTATCCGCGCGAGGTGGAGGAGTTTCTGTATACGCATCCGAAGGTGGCGGATGTGCAGGTACTGGGGCTTCCGGACGCGAAGCTCGGGGAAGTGGTGGCGGCGTGGATCCGGTTGAAGGAGCCTGTGACGGTGGAGGAGATTCAGGAGTTTTGCAAGGGGAAGATCGCGCACTTCAAGATTCCGCAGTTCATCCGCTTTGTGGATGCGTTTCCGATGACGGTAACAGGTAAGATTCAGAAGTTCCGGATGCGGGAGATTGAGATCCAGGAACGGGGGTTGGCGGCGGCGGCGGGGATTAAGACGGCGTGACGGAAAAAAAATCAACACCCGCCGGCTTGAAAGCCGGCGGCAGGCAAGATTGCCTGCCTCACAAGGCCAAGAAACCAATACAGGTAAGGCTGCCGATACTGGTGTGTTTGTGCCTGGTGGCGGCTGCGACCAGTGTGTCGGTCGAGGAGAGGCTTTGGCAGCATCGGAATCTGGGCAAAGCGTTTTATGAGAATCCGGCGACGCAGGCGCAGGCGGTTGAGGCGTTTCGTAGGGCGCTGGAGATTGCGCCCAAGTCGGCGCGGGAACGGCTGAATTATGGTCTGGCGCTGCTGCGGGCGGGCAAGACCCAGCAGGGCGTGGCGGAACTGGAGAGGGTTCAGAAGCAGGAGCCTTCGCTGCCGCATACCTGGTTCAATCTTGGGATCGTTTACCGCAAGGAGGGCGATGCCGAGCGGGGGATCGCACAGCTTCAGAAGATGGTGGAGTTGGTTCCGAGCGAGCCGGTGTCGCACTACAACCTGGGTGTGTTGTACAAGCAGGCGGGGAAGATCGAGGAAGCTCGGCGGCAGATTGAGATTGCGGAGAAACTCGCTGGGGAGTTCGAGGCTCCGCACTTTCAGCTCTACAACCTTTACCGGCAGGCGGGGCGCAAAGACGATGCGGCGCGGGAACTGGCGATTTTTCAGAAGTTGAAGAAGGAGCACGAGGGTGCGGCGATTCCGCAGGATCCGGAGTGGAGCGAGTACGCCGAAATTTACGATCCGATCGATATGAAGACGGATCGGCGCTTGGCCGAGGCTGGGCGTACGCCGTTGGCGCCGGGCATGGACGGGCAGTTGCCGATCGACGTGGATGGCGACGGGAAGGCTGAAGCGCTGGCGTGGAATAAGCAAGGGTTGATGGTGTATCGCGGCAAGGAATTGGTGAAGGACACGGGCCTCGAGGGATTGCGAAGTATCATCTCGGTGTCCGCGGGGGATTTTGATAACGACGGGTTGGCTGACTTGTGCATTCTCACCGAGAGCGGGCCTCTGCTGTATCGAAATGCTAAAGGACGCTTTGAAAGATTCAACGCGAAACTGCCTGCCCGGCGTTTCGACAAAGCAGTTTGGCTCGATTACGACCACGACTACGATCTGGACTTGCTGCTGTTGGGCGAGCAGCCGGCCTTGATGCGGAACCAAGGCGCGGCGGGTTTTGTGGAACACTCGCGCGATTTTCCGTTTGTGGCCGGGAAGGTGGTGGATGCGGCGGCGTTCCGATGGATGGCGGACAGCAAGGCATTCGATCTGGTGGTGAGTTACGCGGACCGGCCGGGGATTTTGTACTCGGACAAACTTGCCGGTAAGTACGAGGCGACCCCTCTTCCCGAGTTGCCGGCGCGTGCGAAGTGGCTGGAGGCGGCCGATGTCAATGGCGATGGCTGGTTGGATATTGTCACTTCGGCCGGGACGCTGTTGAATTCGCAGGGCAAGTTTAGGCGCGAACTCAAGCCGGTCAGCGATGGCAGCCTGCCGGGCGATGCGCCGGCGCCGAACAGTAAATGGGTTCGCGTCGCTTTGAACGGCGTGAAGAACCTGAAGCTCGGTTACGATGCCGAGGTCGAGGTGAAGGCGGGCGCACTGTATCAGAAGAAAGTGTATCGCGGAGTGCCGTTGCTGTTTGAAATGGGCGGGCGCGCTGCGGCGGACACGGTCAGAATTACTTGGCCGAACGGTCTGATTCAGAACGAGACGAAGCAAGTTGCGAACCGGTCGTACTCATACAAAGAGGCAGAGCGGTTGTCGGGCTCGTGTCCGATGATCTGGACTTGGGATGGTAAGCAGTTCCGTTTTATCAGCGACGTGCTCGGCGTAGCGCCGTTAGGAGCGAGCTCGGGGGATGGGAAGTATTTTCCGGTGGATCACGATGAGTACATACAGATTCCCGGAGAGGCTCTGGTTGCGGCGGACGGTCGGTACGAGATTCGAGTTACCGAGGAACTAAGCGAGGTTTCGTATCTGGATCAGATCGAGTTGACGGCTGTGGATCATCCGGCTGGAGTCGACGTGTTTACCAACGAGAAATGGAAGGGGCCGCCGTATCCGGAGTTTCGCTTGTTCGGGGTGAGTCGCAGGATTTATCCCAAGAACGCGCGCGACGGCAAGGGTCGGGATGTGTTGGCGGCGCTGATGGCGCGTGACGGGAAGTACGTGGATACGTTTCAGAGAGATCGTGGCGGGAAGGCAGAATTGCACGCGCTCGAGTTGGACTTCGGCCGCGCGGCGCCAGGGAACAAGGCGATTTTGATTTTGAACGGCTGGGTGGATTGGGCGGATGGGAGCACGTTCCTGGCGGCTGCGCAGGAGAGTAAAGATGGGCTGATTCCGCCATATCTTCAAGTGAAGAACGCGCGGGGAGAGTGGAAGTCGGTGATTCAAGATATGGGGATGCCGGACGGCAAGCCGAAGACGATTGCGGTGGATCTCTCCGGGAAGTTCTTGACAGATGAGCGCACGGTTCGCATTGTGACGAATTTGTGCGTGTATTGGGACGAGATCTTTTTAGGCGAGGATGCGAGCCAGCCTCAGGCTTCGTTGACGCGCATGCCCGCGGCTTCGGCCGAACTCAAGTTTCGCGGGTTCTCGGGAGTGAGGATTGATGCGGAACGAAAACAGCCTGAGGAGTTCACGTACGCCGATGTTAGGGCGGTTTCGTCGTGGAATCCGACACCGGGACTATATACGCGCTACGGGGATGTGAAGGAGCTGCTGGAGAGTGTGGATGATCGGTATGCGATCTTAGGATCGGGCGACGAAGTGCGGTTGCGGTTCCGTTCCGATTCGCTGCCCCGGTTGCAAGCCGGCTGGAAGCGCGATTTCATCCTGAAGGTGGACGGGTGGGCCAAGGATCGCGACGCCAACACGGCATATTCGCAGACGTTGGATCCGCTTCCGTTTCATGGGATGAGCGCTTATCCGTATTCTGCTACGGAACACTATCCGCGGGATGGCGTGCACGAAAGATACAGGAAGGAGTACAACAAGCGGCCGGCGTTACGTTTGATCCGGCCGTTGGTGAACTAACGGCGATGAATCCGAAAATACCGATTGCGGCGATCACTGACGAGTTTTCACCGGACCTGGAGACGGCGCTGGGAGCGATGCAGGAGATCGGCATGCAGGCGGCGGAGCTGCGCGTGATCTCCGGCAAGAACATCCTGGACCTTTCCGATGATGAGGTGGAGCAGGTGCGGGGAAGCGTGGCGGCTCGGGGGTTCCAGGTGATCTCGATCGCGTCGCCGTTACTCAAGTGCGTGCTTCCGAATGCTCCTGAAGTGGACGGACGTTTTCAGCAGGACGTGTTTGCGTCGAAGCACACTTTTGAAGATCAGGCGCGGCTGGCGGCGCGGGCGTTTGCTATCGCGAAGAAGCTGAACGCTCGCATTATTCGAGTGTTTTCTTTCTGGCGAACTGTGGCGCCGGAGAAGTGCTTTGACGCTGTAGTGAATGCGCTTGGCAAGCTGGCTGGCGAGGCGGCGCGGGAGGATCTGATCATTGGACTGGAGAACGAGCATGCATGTAACATTGCTACGGCGTCCGAGACGGCGCGCGTGCTGGAGGCGGTAAAGCATCCGAATCTCGGCGTAGTTTGGGATCCGGCGAACGCGTATGTGGCGGGGGAGAATCCTTTTCCGGAGGGGTACGGGTTATTGCTGCCGGAGCGGATCGTGCACGTTCATGCGAAGGATTGTCATCTGGAAGGGCATAAACCCGTTTGGGGGCCGCTGGGGACGCGGGCGATCGATTGGAAGGGGCAGATCGAGGCATTGCTGCGGGACGGATATACGGGCTATTTGAGTCTGGAGACGCATTGGCCTGGGCCGGGGGGAGACAAGCTGGAGGCGAGCCGGATTTGTGGGTGGAATTTGAGGGGATTGGCGAGCTCTTAGGGCGTTTTCGCGCGCGGCGAAAACGACGGTCACAAAAACTGATAAAAAATGTCTTTTGTGTTTTCAAAGATTTAGCGGGACTCCGCGTTCAGGCGTGATGCACGGCTGATAAATTTGTGTCAGGAGAGAGTTGATTACGGGCGCTCTGGAAACGGAGCGCCCACTTTTTTTGAGATCGTACATGGCTAAGACCAAAGCGAAAGACAAAGAGAAAGAGCCCGGGAGCCGTATCGAGAAGATCAGAGCACTACTGAAAACTATGGAAGAACGTCTCGAGACTCAGGGGAAGGTCTCGATGTCCGACTTCATCCGGTTGACTCAACTGGAACGCGAGTTAGAGCAAGAGGAGCAGCCGGGAGAGGTAATTGTCAGGTGGGAAGACCTAGCGGAGAAACGCGACTCCGGCCGATAGCATACAGCCCACTTCCATCGCAACGAAAGTTTCACGATTCGCCGGCGAGGTTTAAAGGGTTTTCGGGGCCGATCGGGTCGGGGAAGAGCCAGGCGCTTTGTCAGGAGGCGATCAAGCTCAGTTACTTGAATCCTGGGCGGCAGGGATTGGTCGGAGCCCCGACGTATCCGATGTTGCGCGACGCGACGCTGACGAGTTTTTTGGAAGTCTTGGGAGCGAACCAGCTTCCTTACGAGTTCAACAAGGCCGAGTCCGTGCTGGTGATGAAAGACACCAGATCGCGGATCTATTTTCGCGCGGTAGACGAATTCGAGCGGCTGCGGGGCACGAATCTGGCGTGGTTCGGGCTGGATGAGCTGACTTACACGGCGGAGGAAGCCTGGCTGCGGCTGGAGGGACGTTTGCGCGATCCGCAAGCGAACCGATTGTGCGGCTTTGCGGTGTGGACGCCGAAAGGTTTCGATTGGGTTTATCGCAGATTCATCCGGGATCGAGTGGATGGCTATCAGGTAGTCGTCGCGAGGCCATACGAAAACCGGTATGTGCTGGACAAGGTTCCGGATTTTTACGACCGGCTGAAGGGCAGTTACGAAGCCAAGTTTTTTGAGCAAGAGGTACTGGGCGAGTATCTGAACGTCCAGGCCGGCACGGTGTATCACGCTTTCAAACGGGAGCGGAACATGGCAGTTTTGCAGTTGGATCCGGGTTTGCCGCTGTTTTGGGCGCTGGATTTCAACGTGGACCCGATGTGTTCGATTGTGGCGCAGAAAAAGGAAAACGAAGTGCGGGTTCTGGACGAGATTGTGCTCGGCAGGGCCAGCACTCACGACGCCTGCGAGGAATTCCATGCGCGATATCCGAATCATCAAGCCGGTGTGGTGATCTATGGCGATGCTTCGGGCCAGAGGCTGCAGACGGCGGGAACGACGGACTACCAGATCATCAAGGAGTACTTCCGGCGAACGGCGTACGGCAATTTGAAGTTTCGGATACCGCGGGGCAATCCGTGCGTGCGCGAGCGAATCGCTCTGGTGAATTCGAAGCTGTTCTCGGCTGGCGAAGAAACGCAGTTGTACGTGGATCCGCGGTGTAAGGGGCTGATCATGGACTTCGAAGAAGTGACGTTTAAGCCGGACAGTATTGTGATCGATAAAGAGAAAGATTCCAAGCGGACTCACTTGTCGGACGCGTTGGGTTACTTGATTTGGCAGGAGTGCAGACAGCAAAAGGTGATTTTTGGCGAGCAAGACAGACCGCTGCGAGGAATCGGGTGAACAGTGGTGACAAAAATCCGGGGACACGCCTGCGGAGGCTCTGGGATTGGACATGGTTGAAGCGAGCCGGAGTGTCCCCAGATTGTCGAGGCGATGGCTGAGATGATTACGGGAAAGAACGGGTTCGACATCAATCAGGAACATCCGGAGTATGCCGCGCGGCGCGCGACATGGCGGCAGTACAGAGACCTGTACGCGGGCGGCGAGCAGTTCAAGGCGAATGCGGACCAGTATCTAATACCGCGGCAGAAAGAGCCGGGGGACGTCTATGCCGAGCGGCTACGCCGGAGCTTTTACGAGAACTATATCGGCTCCATCGTGGACTGGTATGCGGCGACGCTTTTCCGGCGGGAGCCGGTGATCGCGTTCGAAGGCCGGAACGAGCGCGCGAAGAAGTTCTTCGGGGAGTTCACGGAAGATTGCGATTTAAAGGGCGGGAGTTTGACGGAGTTCTTCCGGCGGCAATTCATTGAAACGTTGGTTTGTGGAAAGAGTTACGTTCTGATCGACTTTCCGCGCCAGAACAGTCCGGCGGGAACACGTGGGGAAGAAGACGAACGCGGAGCCTCGAGGGCTTACCTGGTTGGGTACACGGCGGACGAACTTATCAACTGGAGTCATGACGAGCACGGGCATTACGCGTGGGTGGTGCTGCGAACGCGGAGTCTGAAGAAGGAAGAGATCGAGGACAGCGCGTGGGCGAAGCAGACGCGTTGGGTGTACTACGACAAAGAGAACTACCGGGTCTACGAGCAGATGGAGAACGGCTCGGGCGGCGGCGCCATTGAAATTGTCGCGGAGGGGCGGCACGGTCTAGCGAAGCAGTCGCGTGTGCCACTAGTGGATCTGCGAGTTTCCGAGGGACTTTGGCTTCTAAACAAGGCGGGCACGCTGCAACTGGAGCATTTCAACAAGTCGAATGCGCTGGGATGGGCGCTGACCATGGGGCTTTTTGCAATGCCGGTGGTGTACTCGGAGCGGGACTGGAACCAGGTGATGGGCGAGTCGTACTACATCCAGCTTGGTCCTCAGGATCGCTTCGGGTGGACGGAGCCGGAGGGGCACGTATATCAGATCGCGGCCGACAACCTGACGAGATTGCAGGAAGAGATCTATCGCGTTTGCTACGTGACGCACGCGGGCGGGGCTCTGGGAGGGAATAGCAGCCAATCCGGTCTGAGCAAGCAACGCGATTACGCGATCACGCAGGAGGTGCTGCGGGCGTACGGAGACGCGTTGAAGGACACCATGAAGCGGGCGCTGCGGGCGATCGAGGCGGCCCGGGAAGACGGTGTGAGCATCGATGTTTCGGGCATGGATGAGTTCGACATAGGCGATTTCGGCACCGAACTGGAGGACGCGGAGAGGCTGCTGAATCTGGGAATCGATTCAACAACGCTGAAGAAGCAGGTGTTCAAGAAACTCGCCTTCCAGTTTCTGTGCGATGTGCGGCAGGAAGTGAAAGACAGGATCGGGCGGGAGATCGATCAAGGGAAGTGACTCGAAGGAGGTTTATGGAAGAGACGAAGACGGATGAAACCGAATTGCGCTCCGTGATTCGAGGAGTGATTGAGGAGTTTGTGCGAGCCGAGCAGGTGAAGGTGGAGCCTGCATACAAGGTCGAGCTGATCGAGGAGCGCAAGCGGCGCGAGGACCTGGAGCGGCGACTGAACGATCTAGTTCAGGAAAATCAGCGCAGCCGGCAGATCGCGGAAGAGGCGGAGCGAAGCTCGTCGGTTCGGGCGGAGCTGCAAAGGCTGGGTGTGGCCAAAGTCGACTTGGCTTATCGAGTTGTCAAGGACGACATCCAGCGCGCGGAAGACGGGCGGCTGGTAGCCAAGAGCGGCCAGAACGAACTGGCAGTGCGGGATTACCTGACGCAATTCGTACAAGAGAATCCAGAGCTGTTGCCGGCGCGCATAACGGGCGGCTCGGGTATGGGATCGGGGCCGAAGATGGCTCCGAGTTCGGGTGGACTGGATCTGGAGAAAATTCGGCCGGGCATGAATCCGGACGATCTGGAGAAGATTCGCCAAGAGATCTCGCGGGTAGCCAGTCAGACTCTGCGAGGTCTTTGATGGAGCGGCCGGGAGCCGGCGACAGATAAGCGGGTTCCTGGCGTGGACATGACAGAAAGAGGAAAAGGAAACACAAATGCCAGCAATTACATCAGCAAATATCGCGAATGCGATAGTGAAGTTAGTAGCAGTAGACGCACTTCCAGCGCTCGTAGGCAACCTGGTGATGGGCAACTTAGTCAACCGGGACTACGAACCTACACTGGCGCAGGCTGGGGACACGGTGAACGTGCCGATACCCCCGACGCTTATCGCCAACAATCTTGCGGAGGGGGGCACGGTTCAGACGCAGAATCCCAGTCTGGGAAACGCGCAAATCGTGCTGAACACGCATGCGGAGGCGACGTTTCAGATTCCGGACGTGACGAAGGTTCTCGCGGTACCGGATCTTCTGAAGTTGTACATGCAGCCGGCGGTGGTGGCATTGGCGGAGCGAATCGAGACAGACCTGCTAGGGTTGTACTCGCAATTCACCGCGAACGGGTCGGTCGGGGTGCCGGGTGTGCCGCTGACCGAAGCCGTTGTCGACTCGGCGGAAACGTCGCTGTTCCAGGCAAAGGTGCCGGGCAGCTTGAGTAAATATCTGGTGGTTGATCCGGGCACTTACTCGGCGTTGAGGCAAATTCCCCGTTTTAGCGAATACTACACGGCAGGCGAAGCGGGGCTGCGGGCCCTGGTGGACGGAGCGGTTGGAAAGCTGAAGGACTTCTTCGTCTTTCGGTCGCAGTTCGTGGCAAAGACGGGAAGCGGGCCGGCTACAACTCACAATGTGGCGTTTGCGCGCGATGCGATGGGGCTGGTAGTCCGCAGGCTGCCCCAGCCGTTGCCTGGGACGGGGGCGATTGCCGAGTACGCAGAGATGGGGAACTTTGGGATTCGCGTGGTAATGAGCTATCAACCCAGCACGCTGGCTCAGCAGTTCACGGTGGATGTGCTGTATGGCGCGGCTGTTCTTCGCAACACGTTCGGTGTGCACGTGGAGAGCTAGCTAGGCGGGTGTTACGTGGCCGCGAACGGATGCTGGTGCTCACAGGCTGACGCTTGTGGTACCGGGGGTCCGTTCGCGGTTCTATCTGTTTCACGAGCGATTTTCGTCCCTGCGGGCGATCGTGGTAGCGCTCCCTGCCGGTCGCGGCTCAGTTTGCGGCGAAGCCGCACTGGCGAAAAACTAACAGGAGGGGATCATGGACTTGAGAGTGTTCTATCAAAAGCTGCGGAAGATCGAGCAGGAAATTGCGGACCCGCATGTGGTTGTGGTCAGTAATGAGACCTCGGATGGAGGGCGGGCGGGCCAGAAGTCCGAAGTGTCTCGGAGCATCGCGGCGAGGTTGATTCTGGAGGGACGGGCACGTTTAGCTGTGCCTGAGGAAACCGCGGAGTACCGCAGCGCGGTGGAGCAGGCGCGGCAGGATGCCGAGCAGAGAGCGATGGCACAGAAGATCCAGGTGAACGTAATGTCGGAAGCTGATTTTCGCTCGCTGAAAGGCGCTCCGCGGCCGGAGAAGCGCTAGGAGTCCGGTGAACCGACATGGCCCTATTCACGGACGGACCAATCAATGGGACGACGGACCTCCAGAATTATGAAAACGCCATCCTCGACGTCGCCAGCACGGAGAAGATCGACCTTTCCGGAAAAATCGCGCTGGCGCAGGACGAGATTGCGAGCGAGCTGACGCTATTCTTGCTGCGGAGGCTTCCCTTGCGCGATTTTCAATGGACGCTGCGGCGCAGCGTTGGAGTAAGCGACGTCGCGGTGACTGCATCGTTACGGCAGTGGCACGCTCACAAGGCGCTGGCTCTGGTTTATCGTGACGCGTTCAACAGTCAACTGAACGACCGGTACCGAAGCAAGTGGAAGGAGTATGAGCAACTGGCCAAGACAAGCTCACAGAACTATTTTCAAATCGGCGTGGGACTTGTGGCGGGTCCTATTCCGAAAGCGGCGGTCCCGCTGGTGGCGACACTGCCGGGAGCGGGACCGGCCGCGACTTATTACGTGGCGGTGGCGTGGCTGAACCAGGCGGGACAGGAGGGCGGCGCGAGCGACACGGCGCAAATCAGTACTTCGAACGGGCAACAGCTCGTGGTCGAGGCTCAAACCCCTCCGGCCAACGTCACGGGCTGGAACGCGTATGTCGGGAACGCGCCGGATACTATCAGTCTTCAAAACGCCGGTCCAATCGCAGCCGGCAGCTCGTGGACCATGCCGGTGGGGCTGAAACGAGGCAGGCGGCCGGGACAGGGCCAGCAGCCGACTTCGTTTCTAGTAGATCAGCATGTGATGGAGAGGGGTTAGAAGCGTGGCGCAAGTTGGAAGCCTAACCACGAAGAAGCTGGCGGGAATTTTGGGCGCCAGCGAAGGCGTGCCCGGCGCGGTAGCGGCTCTGTGCGCGATGCAGAACGTGTCGCTGCCGGCGATTTCGGTGCAGCAGATTATCGCGCAGAATGCAGCGGCAGATTTATCCGAGCGAAGCACGGCAACCAAATATCCGCTCATCTACGTGTATTGCAGCAAGGTGGTCAATCAGCTCCGGGAGAAGTTCCGGAAGTTTTCCGGAGACGCCCAGATGGTGGTGGAGGCCCGAGTATCGCAGGACCGGCTGGAGGAGATGGAAACGCACGTTCAGTTTTACGTGGATGCGATTACACAGGTCCTGGACAACAACCGGGGCGATTGGGGCGATGGAGTTTTTTATGGCGGAGGTTATGAAGTGACGTACGGCGGTGTAAAGCACGGCGGGCGCAATTTCATACAGATCGCCAAAGTGTCTTTCGTTTTGGAGATCAGCACGGATTAATATGTCGTACGTATCATCGAATGAAAATCGTTTCTACGTGGCTCTGGAACAGAGTTACGGCAACGCGGCCGCCGTCACGGACGGGAATCGCATTCCGGCGGTGAAGCTGACCGCCAAGCAGCGGCTTGAAAAGGTCCAGCGGAAGGACAAGACGGGTTCCAGAACATTCGCTGGAAATCCGAGCGGTCTTCGAAAGGAGACGAGCTTTGAACTGAAGACCTACCTGACGAACTGGGCCGATCAAACCAGGCAGCCCGCGTACGGTCCTTTGTTTCAAGCGTGTCTGGGAAGCGCTGCGCTGCTTTGGGGCGGGGGGACGGTGGCGTCGGCAACGGATCCTTCCCGGATCGCATTCACGACGCCGCACGGCCTGACGCCGGGGCAGGCGGTGACGAACGGCGGGGAGATACGTTTTGCGGCCGCAATCGTCGACGATCATAGGATTCTGCTCAATGCGCCATTCACAGAGTCGCCAGCAGCCGGCTCACTGGTCGGGCGCTCGGCTGTGTACACGCCGGCGAGAGATTTAAAGAGCGTGACGATTTTCGACTACTGGAGTCCGGGAACTTCAGTGCAGAGGATCCTTTGCGGCGCTGCACTGGACAGGCTGACGGTGAAGGTAAACGGAGATTTCCACGAGTTCAGTTTCGCGGGCATGGGGCGGGATTTGGTGGACAGCTCGAGCTTCGAAGGCGGCCAGAGCGGGCTGACGGCGTTTCCTCCGGAGCCTACGGTGGGGGCGATCAACTACTCGATTATTCCCGGCCACCTGGGTCAAGTGTGGCTGGGGAGCACGCCCGAGCGTTTTTTTACTCTGACGAGCGCGGAAGTGGCATTCGAGAACAACATCGATTTGCGGGCGCGGGAGTTCGGCTCGGATCTACCGGCCGCAATTTCGCCGGGTTTGCGCATGGTGACGCTGGACATGAACTTGTATCAGCAGGACGATGCGGCGACGAAGGCGCTGTATCAGGCGGCGCGGCAGAAATCGCCGATCAGCGTGATGCTCCAACTTGGCCAGCAGGAGGGGCAGCTATTCGGTATTTACCTGAAGAGCGTTATGCCTGAAGTGCCGGAATTCGACGATGCGGAAAAGCGGCAGCAGTGGCAATTCGGGAACTGCCGGGCGCAGGGGAGCATTGACGATGAAATTTTTGTGGCGTTTGGGTAGCAAGAGCAACAGGCGGACCGGTTCGAAGGACGGAGTATCGTACGAGAGCGTCCTGACAGTTCGCTCCAAGTCGATGCCGGGCGTCACGTTTGTGCTGAATCGCGTGTCGTTTGGGCGGCGCATGGAGCTGAGCAGGCAAATTCGTGAAATCAGCCGGCGCGGCGAGTTTCTCGAGGCCGGGAGCCAGGTGCAAGAAAAGATCGAGGCCAACATTTTGGCGCAGGAGGTCGATGGGATGTACTTGCGTTGGGGGCTGGTGAGCATCGAGGGCATGAGAATCGATGGCGAGCCTGCTAGCGCCGGGCAGCTAATCGACAGAGGGCCGGAAGAATTGACGCGAGAGATCGTCGGCGCGATCAAGGAGCAGTGCGGGCTCAGCGATACCGAACGAAAAAATTGATTGTCGCATTCCATTTTCAGTTTGCCAACCAAGCCGCGTGGAAGTGCGACGGGTGCCGGAAGAGCGGCTTGGAGAGAAAACGGCGGTGTGGATGGATCGAGGGGACAGCATCCACGCCACCGGTGGTGGTCTGGGCGCGAAATAGCGTATCGGTGACGAGCTGCCCGACGTCGTACATTACATCCGAGAGCATCGCGCTGTTGGAGGAGTTCCATGCGTGGAAACTTTTTGGAGCGACGGACTTGTACAGGCTGCCGGCTCGTTTGGTGGACGCGATTTTCATCCTGGAGAATGAGCTGAGATTGGAAAGAAACGATGCGCAGAATTGAGTTGCTGGACCTATTGCCGCATAGCGTGGCTAACCAATCTCGAAACGATGTGCTTCGTGAATTAGCTGCGGTTTCGAGCGGCGGGGCGGCGATGAGCGTAGAGGGGCTGGGAGGATCAGGTGGTGGGGGGCCGCAGGATCCGATCAAGAACGTCACGGAGCAATTGTCGGAACTGAGCAGGCACGTAACGGATCTGAGTTCATCACAACAAACGCTTGCCGGTGCGATGCAGGACAACACTCAGGCAGTGACTCGGAACACAGCAGTGAAAGGCAGTGGGCCGTCGGTCGCGAGCACGGTGGGGAATATCGCTTCCAGCTTGTTTGGGGGAGCGCTGAGCCTTTCGCCGATCATCAGCGGACTCATGAGTCTTTTTGGCGGAGGCAGCAAACCGGCCGTTGCGCCGCTGACGCCTTTCCGGCTTCCCGCGCCAGTTCAGTATCAAGCCGGACTGACGGGAGGACCGGAGGGCCAAATTGTTCCGGTCGATTACGGGCAGGGCGGGCAAGCGCGGACGCCGGCTGCGAGTCCGGCTCCGCAGATCAACATTCAAGTGAATGCCATGGACAGCCGTTCTTTTTTGGATCACAGCGCGGAGATCGCGAGCGCAGTGAGAGCGGCGCTGCTGAACTCGAATTCGCTGAACGACGTCATCGCGGATCTGTGACATGAGCGATTTTCCTGCCTTGAAGACGGGCGCCGTGCTGCAGTATCCGGCGCAAAAGGGGTTGGGCTTCTGTACCGATGTTCTGCGCTTCGTGGACGGGTCGGAGCAGCGATTTCGAGAGTATTCGACGCCACTACGGCGCTGGATGATCCGTCTGGACCTGCTGGACGACGGCGAATTGCAGCTGCTCCGCGAGTTTTTCTTAACCATGTCTGGCGCGGCGGGAAGCTTTGCGTTCACGGATCCCAGGGACGGCTCTAAATACGCCGATTGTTCTTTCGAGGGCGAAACGATGGACGGAGCGCTATTGGATGAAGGCAAGGCGAGAACCGGTCTGACCGTCCGAGAGAACCGAGACTGAAATGCTCTATTACCCACAGCTCATGAGTGGCTCGGTGTGTCAATTTCCCGTCCGCTGGCGGGCAACGCTCAGAACCGCTTCGAACGAACTGCCCGGTGGCGCGAGCATCCGGATGAGAGATCCCGGCGCCGGAACGATTCGCTGGCAACTCGAGTATGCGAGCTTGACGGACGACGAGCAGTCGGCCATGGTGCAATTATTTGAGGCGGCGGAGGGCCGGCTCGAAACTTTCACGTTTCTCGATCCCACGAACAATCTTTTGATGTGGAGTGAAGATTTGACCAAGCCGGTGTGGACCAGCGATCCGCTACTGCAACTGGTGGGCGGCGGCGCGGATCCATTTGGCGGGACTGGGGCGATACAGATAACCAATACCGCACAGACGGCGCAGCACGTGGTGCAGAGCTTGGGCGGCGCGAGCTGGTTCCAATACTGCTTCAGCGTTTATCTGCGCAGCGATTCACCTTCGACAGTTCAATTGATGCAATCGAGCAGCGTCGAGACTTCCCGCACCACAGCCGCCGTGGGCTCAACTTGGACCAGATTTGTGAAATCCGGAAGCCTGACCGTCAAGCAGGACGGCACCAGTTTTGGCGTTGAGTTACCGCCGGGTGTGAGAATCAGCGCCTTCGGAGCACAAGTGGAGGCACAAATTGCTCCCGGATCCTACAAGAAGACGACCGACCACGCAGGTGTGTACCCGAAGACTCGATTTGAATCGGATTCATTTCCGATCACCACAGATGCGCGAAATCAGAATTCCTGCGGGGTGAACCTTGTGAGCAGCCTGGCGTGAGGCGGTTGGAAACCAATGGCTACGATCAAAGATCTGAAGGAGCAGGAAGTTCCCGGCACGCCGCTGTTTCTGTTCGAATGCAAACTGAAGTCGGGCGACGTGCAACGCTGGAGCACTCACAGCGTTACGGTGGATGGACAGGCTTATCTGGCGCGCGTGTTGAAGCACAACCTGTTCGAACTTACCTCCTCAGCTGAAGCGGCGACCGACGGAGTATCGAAGATTTCGATCACGCTGGCGAACGCAGATGCATTCTTTTCGGCGATTGAACGGAATATCGGCTGGAAGGGCGCGCAGGTCACGGTCAAGTTTCTCTTTTTCGATTTGAAGAACAGCGCCGCGATGTCGGAGAGCGACGTTGCCTTTCGGGGCATTGCCAATCCTCCGGACGAATCGGATGAGTCCACGCTGCGGCTGAGTTTTGTGAGCCGGCTGAATCTTCAAAGAATCTTTCTGCCGGAGATTCGGATTCAAAAGCGGTGCCCGTGGGCATTTCCCACAACTGCGGCGCGACGGCAGGAGGCAGTGAGCGGCGGGGCGAAGGGAGAATTCTCACCGTTGTACCGCTGCGGGTACTCAGCCGACCAAACCGGTGGGGTTGGTAGTCTGAATGGCGCCACGCCGTACAACACGTGCGACTTTACGCGCGCGCAATGCGAACAGCGCGGGATGTTCGACGCGGATAGCGCGAACCATGTTACGCGCAGATTTGGCGGCATCGAATTCGTACCGTCGTCAGTGATTGTTCGCAGCTATGGCGAGAAGGGGGCACACATTTCGACGGCGCTGGATAACCAGGCTCGATATAACGACTTCGTTCCGTTACTGTATGGGACGGGCTGGTACCAGCCTCCGATCGTGTTTGCGCGGAACGACGGGAACCTGACGCGCACGGAAGTGCTGCTCGGAGCCGGAGAGATCACGGGCGTCGTAAAGGTAATCGTAAACGGTATCGAGATACCGGTTGGGATTTCCGGGACGAACATGACGGCGACGGGCTGGTACAACGTCGTGAGTCTTGGAGGCAGGTCAGGCAACTTCAATACCGATTTCAGCGATTCTGCCGGACATCCACTGGGCGACCCGTACGGAAGCATGGCGCTGCTGTCGGTGGTGGTACCCAATCGAATCTCCGACGGCCGCTCGCTGCCGGACATCAAGGTGCTGATCCAAGGGCTGAAGCTAGCGCGGTTTGATTCGAGCCGCGCTCACACGGATGATGCGTTCACAAACAATCCCGCGTGGGTCCTGTTGGACGTGCTACGGCGCAGCGGATGGAGTCTGGATGAAATCGATCTGGCAAGTTTTGCCTCGGTGGCGCAACGTTGCGACGCTCTGGTACACGCGGTGGACCTGAATGGGAATGACACATTGATTCCCAGGTACCAATGCAACCTGCTGCTGACCAAGCGCCGCAGCGCGGGCGACGTTGTGCGCGGGATCCGAAACGCGTGCGCGCTGTATCTGATCTTCAGCCCGGCGGGGCTGCTTCAGTTGAATGCGGAAGACACATTGGCATTGCAGCAACCTGGCAAGCCAGCGGGCAGCAACAGCACCGAAGCTCTCCATGGCGGGTGGCCGGCGTACGAGTTCGGCGATAACGCATTTTCGGGCATCCTTCGGAGAGAGAATGGCGCGGTTACCCTTCGGGTATCGTCGCGCAGCGCGGCCGATACGCCGAACCGATACACGGTTGAGTTTCAAGATGATTTCAACGAATACCAGCAAGACAGCCTCTCGTTGGTGGATATTGACGATTCGTTGCTGTGCGGGCAGGACGTCACGACGTCGCTTGCCGCGCTCGGTCTGCCGAACTTCGATCAGGCGGCGAGAGCGACAGCCTTGCAGCTTTATAAGTCTGTACGCGGCAATACGTATGTCGAGTTCGAGACCAGCGTAAAGGCTGTGGGCCTGAAACCGGGTGATCTGATCACGCTCACTTACGCAAAGGAGGGGTTTGATCGACAGCCTTTCCGGATCTTACGGATTGCGCCTGGAATGAACTTCCGAACGGCGGTGATCACTGCGCAGATTCATGACGACGAATGGTACAACGTTGTCAACTCGGGTGGGGCCGTTCTGGGAAGGCAGCCTGGGTTTGAGGTTGGGCTGCCGCGTCCGCTTGTGGGTGGCGTTTTCGACAGCGATGGCGTCGCGCAGTTTGCGATAGGGGAGTCGTCGGCGGCGAGCAGCGATGGAAGCATCACCACCACGCTGTCGGTTGGGTTTGGTGTCCCGGAGAAGCCCGCTGCGAGCAGCGCGGGCATACCGTTGGTGGCGCTCAATCCGCAGGTGGATACAACCGGTGGGAACCTGGCAGGCGGACAAACGTTGTACTACGGCGTCAGCGCAGTGGACGCGAACGGTGCGGAGGGCGGGCTATCATTCACGGTCAAGGCCAGTATCCCGGCGGGAACAAACACCAGCCAAGTTACTCTTCGAAGCCTGAGCTTTTCATCAACGGCCAGCGGTTTTCATGTTTATCGCGGCACGACACCGGCGCAATTGTTACGGATCGCGGAGAACGTCGTGATCGGCGCACAATTTGTGGATACCGGCGCTCAGCCAGAGCTGAAGGGTCCGCCAGACTACAACTACGACCACGCGAACTTTTGCTGGCGGCTGGAACTGCAGCCCGAGGTAAGAGTGAATATCCACTCTCCCACTACGGTTGGCAACTCCAGCCTGAATATGCTCCCGAACGAATTTAACGGAGCAAAAGTGCGTATTACGAAGGGCCCCGGGGCAGGGCAGGAGCGGACCATTGCTTCCAGCACCGCGACCGTCATCACACTTGCTTTGAAGTGGGACGTTGAGCCTGACGCAACGAGTTCGTTCTTAGTGGCGGACTCGGCATGGCAATTCGGAGCAACGAGCAATGCATCGCCGGTTTCGTTTGTAGTGCCGAACCGGGACGGCGCGACGGTACACGTCTCCGGGCGCGCGGCGAATGTTCGAGACGAGGAGAATGCCTTCGAGTTGTCGCCGCTGACCAGGTGGAGAATCTCCGGCGCGGCGGGGGACAATCTGGACGCGGATGTGCCGGGACTGCCGACGTTTGGGATTGCCGTGGCAGGAAGAGGGGGCGTGGAAGTGGCGGCAATCGGCTTCACGTCGTTGGTCAATACGCGCACGATCAGCGCGGGAACACTGACGTTGGGCCATTGGAATGAGTTGAACGGGCCATCGACGATCGTTCTGAGTACGGCTATGGCGATCGGCGACACCTCCATGGCACTAGCGATGGCGATTAGCGCGCAGGCAGGCGACTTGGTTCAGATTGAATCGGAAATCGCGGTGGTGCAGCAAGCAGTGAGTAATGCGACCACCTGTCAGATGGTTCGGGGTTCGTACGGAAGCAGCGCGGCGACCCACGCAGCGCAGACACCGGTTTATTTCCTGCAGAAGAAAACATTTGTAATGCCGTTCGCGCGCGACTTTTTTGGAAGCCCGGCGAGTGGGAGCTATGCCTATCCAGTGACGAGTGCCGACGTTCGCATAGCAACCGCGGAACTGTTTGTGACTAACAGCCGTGGCAACAGCGGCGTAGCGAGAAGAGCCTATACGGCCACGACGGACGTTGGGCTGCGGACGCTTTCGGGCGGGCAACTTTCGATTCAAGTGGAGGGACCGCTCGCGATACAGACCAATGCCGCGCCGCCGCTTTTGGTAGAAAGCGCGCATTCCGTGAAAGACGTTTATGCCGTGGTGAAAGACGCGCCCACCGGCGCGCCAATCACACTCAGCGTGACGCAGAACGGTCAGCCTTATTGCCAGCTCACGATTCCGGTGGGCGCAACCATCTCGAACGTTGTGGATGGATTTGCGCTCGGGCCGCTCCAGGCCAAGGCGCAGATCGGGCTGGATATTACAGGCGTGGCTCAGACGGCGGACAGCACTCCCGGCCGCGATCTTACGGTGACGATTCGTTTGTAGGCGCTCATGGCCGAAATTCTCGAAAAACTGCGTCCGGACCGCGATCTGCAGTGCTACTTCGAGCGGCCCTCCGGGATTGCGGCGCTGAGTGGAGCCAGTCCGAATGGATTCACTGTTTCCGGAACGTGGCGGCAACAGTTCGATTGGGCAGTGATCGAGTGGAACCGGGACAACGTGTTCGAGCATCCAGCCTTTCGGTACCTGCCCGACGGGGACCTCAGCGGGTTGACCTTGGCGTACGATGAAACGCGTCTCAACTGCATTCCCATCGACTCCGACTTATATCCAACGGTCGATTGGCCGAATCTTCGCGTATGGGCGGATGACGGCACTGGCGAAAAGCTGTACAGAGTGCCACTGAAGAACTACGCCACGCCCATCGAAGGAAGCTATCAACCGGCTACGGTTCAGTTTCAACTCGGAGGAACTGTAACGGCGGGCGATTATGTCGGACTGGCATTTCTATCCGAGCATTATCCGCACCTGATGAACGCGGGCGACACGCTGGACTTCGCGATACAAAACATTGTGGCGGGCGTAAATGCGTTTTCGCCGACGATGCGCGCGGTCGGCACCGGAACCACGATCACTTTGACGTACATCGGCGCCGGGCAAACTTCCTCGACCAGCACGGCCGGCGCTAATGGCAATCGAATTGGCGTTTACACTTACGTTTCAGGAAGTAAAACGGAACAGTGGGACGCGTTGTCAAAGCAGCTCAGCGGGGGAACGTCGCCGTCCAAGTGGCGCCTGGTTTTGCCATTCGCATCGCTGAGCGATCCCATCGTCGGCCAGATTGCAGCGCATGCAATTCGGAAGATGCGCTGGACGTACTCGGCCGATCTTCAAGCAGGCGCGTTCGTGCGGAGCGAGTTTCAGGTGGTTGTTTCCAACTGGAGCGTAACGGGATCGGGGCGGACGTATTCAATCGCAGGTCCGGGGAGCAGGCGAATCGAGGACGATGCAAGCGAGGTCGCGTACAGCGGCGCTTGGAATAGCTCTAGTGGAAATTTTTCCGGTGGGACGATTCACTTCACGAGCACGAATTCCGCGAGCGTAACTTGCCGTTATACATCGATTCAGGCGCACAGTTTGTATTTGGGGACGAGGTTTGCTGCGAACGGGACCGTGATTTCAATCTCGGTGGATGGACAGAGCCAGTCAAACTTCAATCTCAACGTGCCGGGAGAGGATGTCTTGATCAGGAAGCCGTTGGGCCAGCTTGGGCCCGGCACTCACACTGTTGTTGCCACTCATACAGGCAACGCGGGTACATATTTTTATTTCGACTTCCTGGAAATCGCGATTCCGACTACAACGCTACCAGTGGAGACTGCGGAAGTGAAGGTGACGCTGGCAACGGATTGGGACACAGACCACTCGATCGCACTGGCGCCTGAAAGGACCGCGTGGATGATCGATGCGCTCGGGTTTCATGGGAGGGCGAATCACTATGTCGGCGCACTGTGGTTTTACGAATTGACGCGCGTTGGCCATCAATACGCGTCGGGTACGATTACGTTCACGGGGTCGCCGGATCCGAACCTGATCACAGAGATTCATATCGGCCGAACGGACCAATCGGCCGGAACGCAGAACGTCATTGAACATCTGAATCTCATTGGAGATACTGTCGAGACGCTAGCGAAGGCGTTCGAGCTGGAGCTGAATCGAGGTTATACCGCGATTCGCGCGCAGGCCATTGGGAATCAACTTACGATTTACTCGCGCTCGATGGGGTCCGATGGAAACGCGATTACGCTCGCGACTAGCGCGGCGACTGCCAATCTCACGATTCAGATTTCAGGCGCCACGCTTGCTGGTGGGACGGATGGCAACTGGCGCACCGACCTGCAGGCGACGCCGCGATTGAATCGCGCCGTTCGAGACTGGTGCCAGAGTTTCTATCGCGCACTGAACGCTTACGGCATCGACGTGACTGCTTCCTTCAGCATGGAGCTGCAGCACGGCGATCCATCGCCGGAGGCCGGCATCGCGCAACGCTATCCAAGCCAGGCTCCGGTGCTGCTCAACACGCCCTCGCTGCAGACAAACTTCTCGCCAGCGAGCACGAACTTCTGGCAGCAGGTCTACCGGGACATGGCTTCGGTAATGGTTGCGGCGGGTGTGCATCCTTACTTGCAGTTCGGTGAAGTGCAATGGTGGTACTTTCCTTACGACGGCTCCGGCATGCCGTTTTACGATGCGTACGCCACCAGCACATTCCAAGCGCAGTACGGGCGCCCGCTTACGGTGATCACCAGCAATACAGTGGACCCGCAAACAATCCCCCAGGAAGCCGCCTTTTTGCCTGGGTTGATCGGTAACTTCACCAACGCAGTGATGAGTTATGTTCGATCGATGTTTCCCGACTGCCGGTTTGAGGTGCTCTATCCAACGGATGTCAACAACACACCGCTAAACAAGGTGATCAACTATCCGGGCGCGGACTGGACTTCGCAGAAGGTCACATGTCTCAAGACGGAGAGCTTCACTTATACGTTCAGCCGCGACTTGGACTTGAGCCAGAGCACGATCATGGCCGGCAGCACGAACGGTTTTACTCCATCTCAACGAAGCCACTTAGTTGGAATCAGCGACGCATCAACCGCGTGGCTGAAGGAGGCGCGGCTAGCGGAGGCGGGCGGGCTGGAGTCCGTGGTGTTGTTCGCGCTGGACCAGTTTTGTCTGATTGGATATGAACTGCCGTTGTCGACAGGGATGCGCCGCAGCGTTCAACTCGGATAACAGTGGGACTGCGGTACATTGATACTGGCAGCCGTGATCTCCGTCCAAAACGTCTCCAAGGTTTATTATCTTTACCAACGTCCCTTCGATCGTGTGCTCGGCAGTTTCGCGCCCGGCAGAAGGCATGCGGCGGAATTCTGGGCATTGCGCAATATCAACCTGCGCGTTGAGAAAGGCGAAGTGTTCGCGATCGTGGGGCCGAATGGGTCGGGCAAGAGCACGCTGCTTCAAATCATCAGCGGGATCCTTCAGCCCACAAGCGGGCGGGTTTTGCGCGGCGGACGCGTGGCGGCGCTGCTCGAGTTAGGCGCCGGATTCAACGCCGAATTCAGCGGACGCGACAACGTGTATCTGAACGGCGAGATCATGGGGCTGTCGCGGAAGGAGATGGATAAGGCCTTTCCGCAAATTGAGGCTTTCGCCGAGATTGGAAGATTCATCGACCGTCCGGTGAAAGAATACTCCAGCGGCATGTATGTGCGGCTGGCCTTTTCCACGGCCATTCACATCGATCCCGAAATCCTGATTGTGGATGAAGCGCTGGCGGTGGGCGACGCGATCTTCGCCAGCCGCTGCATCCGTAAATTCGAAGACCTCCGTCAGAGAAAAGTCACAGTGCTATTGGTCTCGCACGATCTGGGGCTGGTGAAGCGGCTGGCGGACCGGGCTGCGTTTCTAGTCGAAGGTCAAGTGGCGATGCAGGGAACGCCCAACGACGCGGTGAATCAATATGTGGGTTTCGTGCTTGACCGGGAGAAGCGTGCCGACGGGGACGGGCAGGATGGCCGCCCGGTTGAGAGCATCGCGGCGAAGAGCAGTTTCCGTCACGGCGACGGCGCCAGCCGGATCGTCGATATCGGACTTCTGAATAGCGCACACGAACCTGCGCGTGCATTCCGGCCCGGAGATTTGATGATCATCCGAGTTCGCGCTGAATTTCATCAAGCGGTATCGAATCCAGTGGTGGGTATTCTCATCCGCAATCGCATCGGCATGGACGTGTTCGGAACCAACACGCGTCTGGAGCACGTTGAGTTAGGGCAGGTCGAAGCCGGCGAGACGCTTGAAGTGGAATTCGAGACGGATTGCTTACTGAGCCGCCAGGAGTATACACTGACCGTTGCGACTCAGTATTGGAACGGGCTCAGTCAGGACTGGCTGGACGACGTGATCGACTTCCGGGTCGTGGATACGAAGGACGTAGCGGGAGTGCTGAACTTGAATACTCGAGTGCGCCACCAAAAGTTCGTTGGAGTACCCGGCCTGGAAGGGAGCCGCGTCCGCCAGTCATGATATACGCGATCGTATTGGCCATCGTGGTGGGCACGCTTTGCGTAGTGACCATCGTCAAGACTCTATCGGTGAAGAACCAGGCCGATTTTCTGGTGGCGGGAAGAAAGCTGCCCTGGCCGGTTCTGGTCTTCACTTTGCTTTCGTCATGGATCGGCGCGGGCAGTCTCTTTGCCGGCGCAGAGAACGCATACAAAAACGGATTTGCGGCGCTTTGGCAGCCGGCGGGCGGCTGGGCGGGGCTTATCGTGATCGCGCTGATCGCCGGGCGCGCGAGGCGCTTTGCGCAGTTCACTGTTCCGGATCTGTTGGAGACTCGCTACAACGCGACGGCGCGTGTGATGGGCACGATTGCGATCGTCATTTCATACACCATTATCACCTGCTATCAATTCATAGCCGGAGGAGACATTCTACATCTCGTTTTTCCCGCGATCACGCGTGGCCAGGGAATGTGCATTATCGCCACTTTCGTGATCGTGTTCACGGCTGCGGCGGGCATGGCCTCGGTGGCGTATCTCGATCTGGTGATCGGTGGGCTGGTGACTACGATCGTCATCGTCGCGATTCCATTGTTGCTGCAGAAGGCGGGTGGGTGGAGTCAGGTGACGGCCAATCTTCCAGCGACGCATTTTCAGGTGTTGGGCAACCTGAGCGCGTGGCAGGCGTTCAACTTGTTGATCCCCACTATGCTGCTGTTGATAGGGAATCAGGGCATGTACCAGAAGTTCTTTTCCGCGCGATCGGAGAGGGACGCCAAGTTTGCGGTATATGGTTGGATCGTAGGGACTCTCCTGCTCGAGACGCTGCTCGTTTCCGTGGCGGTGATTGGCAGTTCCGAATTCAAGACGGATCATCCGCGCGAGATCATTCCGATCAGCGCATTTCAGGGCCTGCCGTCCATGGTGGGGGCGATCCTGCTGGGTGGTATTTTTGCGAAGGTCATTTCAACCGCGAACAACTATCTGTTCTCACCTTCCACTAATCTAATCCACGATGTCTATGGCCGGTTCATCAATCCACGCGCCTCCGAGCGACGCAAGTTGGTGATGTCGAGACTGATAGTGGTTGTGCTGGGTCTGTTTGCCTTGCTCCAGGCCACTAAGTTTGAATCCATTTTAGACGCGGCTGTCTATGCGTATACCGTGTACGGCGCGGCCGTGACACCGGCCGTGATGGCGGTGTTCTTTTGGAAGCGCGCGACAGCCCCTGCAGCGATCACGTCCATCGTGTTGGGAGCCGCCATAACGGTCGGCTTGAACCAGTCCGGTTACAAACTGGCGATTTATCCGGCGTTGGGCGCCTCCGTGTTGAGCTTGCTGCTCGTTAGCCTATTGACCCGCCCGCCGGCCCCGGAGAAATGGAAACCGTTTTTCGAGAGCTGAATATGCAGATAGACGAAATCCAAGAAGCGTTGCGAGACGAGAAGGTGGATGGTTGGTTATTCTTCGATCATCACCAGAGAGATCCGCTGGCTTATCGCGTGTTGAAGCTTGCGCCAGGACGAACCGTGACGCGCCGCTGGTATTATCTGATTCCCACGCAGGGAGAACCCAAGGGACTTGTGCATGCGATCGAATCGGGCGTGCTGGCGGGCTTGCCGGGACGCATGGAGATTTATTCGAGCTGGGGCGCCCAGGTGGAAGGGCTCAAGCGATTGTTGGCGGGATGCCGCCGCGTCGCCATGCAGTACTCGCCGAACTGCGCGATCCCGTATGTCTCGCTTGTAGACGGAGGCACGCTGGAGCTGGTGCGGGGCGCGGGCGTGGAAGTGGCCACTTCAGCGAATTTGATTCAGCTTTTCGAATCTCGCTGGACTGTGGAACAACTGGAGATGCATTTGGAAGCCGGCCGGCGTGTGGATCAGGTACGTGCTGCTGCGTTCCAGAAGATCGGCGCGGCTGTGAAAGCCGGCGAATCGATCACAGAATGGCAAGTGAATCGATTCATACGCGACGGATTCGTGAAAGCGGGATTGGTGACCGATCATGGGCCCATCGTCGGCGTTAACGCAAATATGTCGAATCCGCATTATGAGCCAACGGCGGAAGCAAGCCTCGCGATCCACAAGGGAGACGCAGTGCTGATCGACATGTGGGCGAAACTCGACCGGCCGGGCGCCGTGTTCTACGACATAACTTGGACGGGCTATTGCGGTTCGTCGCCGCCGGATGCGATCCGCAATGTTTTCGAGGTTGTGCGCGAGGCGCGCGATCGGGCCATCGAGCGCGTCACGGCAGCGGCTGGGCGCAACGAATTGATCCATGGATTCGAAGTGGATGACGCCGCCCGAGACTACATCAAAGAGAAGGGATTCGGCGAATACTTTGTGCATCGCACGGGGCATTCCATCGGCGAAGAAGTTCACGGCACCGGCGCAAATATGGACAACCTGGAGACGCACGACGAGCGACGGATTATCTCTGGAACGTGTTTCTCGATCGAGCCGGGGGTGTATCTCAAGGATTTTGGAATCCGGTCCGAGGTCAACATGTATGTGGGAATCGGTGAGGCCAAGGTCACGGGTGAGATTCAGCGAGAGCTTGTAACTTGTTGAGTGCTAGTTAGTGTTCCCATCCCTGAAATAAGGCTTGCATCATGATACATACATATGTATAATGATGCTATGAGCGTAAAGTTCCAGATTACGTTACCCGAAGGCCTTGCGACCGATCTGAAGACGAGTGCCACCAAACTTCGCATACCGCTGGCGCAGTTCATGCGACAGACGATGGAGGAGAAGCTCGAGCAAATCAGGTCGAGCGGTGCGGCGGATCCGCTGGCCTGGATGGACGGACTGGCGATCACCGGCGAAACGGACATCGCCAGCCGGGTAGACGAGATCCTGTATCGCGATGCAAGTGTTCATTGACACCAGCTATTTCTTCGCCCGCATGGCCGAGAATGACCAGTGGCACAAGCGGGCGAAGAAAGCGGCTAGCTCCTATCGGAGCGCTGTTACATCCTCTTTGGTTATTAACGAGACCGTGTCGCTGCTGCAAGCGAAGGGAATGTTTTCGGCTGCCCTCACGTTTCTTCGTGGAATCAGAAACACTCCCGAAGTCCGGATTGTCTACCTCGATCCGGTGCTCCAATCCGAAGCCTGGGATTTGTTCTCCCGCTGGGGAGGGAGCGGCGCTAGCGCACTGGATTGCGCGAGCTTTGCGGTGATGCGTAGCCTCTCCATAAAGAAGGCACTTACTTTCGACGAACATTTTCGGACTGCCGGGTTTGAGACTCTCCGCTGATCGCGCAGGCGGCCGCAACCCCAAGCTTCAGCGCGGGGAATTCCAGCTTTTCCAGTAGTATCCGAGAGAAATGAGCCTGATAGGAATTTTTGATTGGACCGATCAGCAAGGCTGAGCCTAGTCTGGAGTATGGCCACTATGCACGCAATCGAGCCGTCCGGTTCTCAGATCTCGCTTTTACACAGGATCAGCAGCATTGTCAGCTCTGAGTTATCGCTGGATGAGATGCTGGGAGAGATCGTTGGGCTTACGGTGCAGGTGACAGAGTGCGACGCCTGCCTGGTTTACCTGCTGGACCGCGATACGGATGAGATTGTGTTGCGCGCCTCGCAAGTGCCGCACGCGGCCGCGCTCGGGAATTTACGCATGCAGATGGGCGAGGGCGTCACGGGTTGGGTGGCAGAACACAAGTCGGTTGTGGCGCTATCTTCGAATGCCGCAGCCGATCACCGCTTCAAGCGATTCTCCGCTTTGATTGAAGACACGTACGAAGCGTTTCTCTCGGTCCCGCTGGTCAGCGGAGGCGATGTCATCGGCGTGATCAACGTGCATCATCGCGAAGAACACGACCATACAGCGGATGAGATCGCACTCTTGACTTTCGTGGGCGAGCAGATGGGCGGCGCCGTTTCGAAATCGATGCTGGCCGAAGCGAACGCGCGGCTGGTGGAAGAGACTCTGGAGATGAAGCGGCAGCTCGAAACCCGCAAAGTAGTGGAGCGCGCCAAGGGCCTGCTGCAGCAGCGCTACGGACTCACCGAAGAGGAAGCTTACCTGCGCCTTCGCAATGAAAGCCGGCGCCTGCGCCGCCCGATGAAAGACCTGGCGGACGCGATCATTCTGGCCGAGGATCTCAGCCGGAAGAGCGAAGCCGCGAGCGGCTGAGCTGCCGTTGCTCCGATTCTACCTTGGCGTGTTGCGGTTTGACGCTTCGGCCGCGAGCTTCAGCTCGCGATTGACTTCGTCCAGCAGGTTCTTCGCCTTTTGGGCGTGTCCGTCCAAATCCCACTCGTTGGCTTTCTGCGCATCCAGGACTCTTTGCCACGCTTGCGCGCTCAATCGTTGCGCGGCTGCCAGATTCGGATGACGGCCGGGCGAGATGTCCCTTTCCGGCCTCTGGGCTAGAGCCAAGCCTCCGATGAGAAGCAAGCAGCCGGCGGCAATCGCCAATAGATACTTCCTGGCTGTCAACAGTTTCATAAAGATCTCCTTCTGCTAAGATTTGGTGACCCCCCGAGGCAGATTGTACCGCGGACACGCTCTCCAACTCCCCCTCAATACTGCTAGTCGTCATTTGACCAGCCTCTGGCGGAGTGCTTTGGCAACAGCCTCAGACTTGGAATGCACCTGTAGTTTACCGTAGATGTTTTGCATATGGAAGTTGATGGTGCTGAAGGTCACGCCCAGTTCCGTGGCTGCGCTTTGGTAGTTGTGGCCTTCCACCAGAAGCTTCAGGAGCCGCAGCTCATGCGGCGTCAGATTATACGCGACGCGCTCGGGCGGGCGAATCTCGCGAAACAGTCGCAACACGCGCTGGGCGATTTCGGGAGACATCGGTGCACCGCCTCGCAGCACCTCTCCCAGGCTGTCCAGCAGCTTAATGGGCGGAGTCTTTTTCAACAAATAGCCACAGGCGCCGGCGCACAAGGCCTGGAAGATGCGTTCGTCGTCTTCATAGACCGTGAGCATCAGCAGAGCGACGCCGGGATACTTCTCGCGCAACAGCGACAAGCCATCGATGCCCGACATGCCTGGCAGGCCGATATCCACCAAGGCCACGTCCGGAACTACGCTCCAGGTATGCGCCAGCGCTTCTTCCATGGAGCGGAACGCATGCGTACAACGGTAGCCCGCGGTACCGTTGATCAGGGTGCTGAGGCCCTCCCGGATACGGCGGTCGTCTTCGATGATCGCCACCTTGATCGGGGCGGGAGACTCTTGTGGCGTGGCTGGTCTGGCGGTCTCCAAACTCTCAGCGTATCGGAAACGCCCGCTCATTTCCCCCTCAATATTGACAGGGTTTTCGGCGCTTCCAGGGGTACGGTCATCCTTACGCTGGCACCGCGGGAGAGCTCTGATTGGAATTCCACTTTGCCACCCAAGGCCGCGGCGCGCTTACGCATATTTGCCAGGCCGTGGCCCCCGTTTTCGGCCGCGGGATCGAACCCCTTGCCGTTATCGCTCAATCGCAAGACCAGGCTGTTCTCCACGCGATCCAGCTCCACCTCGACGCGGCTCGCGCCGGAGTGCCGCGCGATATTGTTGACGGCTTCCTTGAAGATCAAGTAGACCTGACGCCGGATATTGGCGCCGATCCGCAGTTCGTCGTCGCTGACTGAGGAACGAAACTGGAGCCCGATATTCTGGCCGCCGAGAAGATCGGTAGCGAAGCGGCGCATGCGGTGAACCAGGTTGCTCAGCCGATCGTAGTCCGGGTTGATGGCCCATACGATGTCGCTCATCGAGTCAACTAATTCGCGCGAGATCCCGGCGATCTCGGAAAGCGGCGTTCGAATCTGCGACCCCGGACCATTGGCGCCCCTTTGGGCCACTTCGCTCAGGATGGCGATCTGCGACAGACTTGCTCCGATATCGTCATGCAAGTCGGTCGCGATTCGCGTCCTCACGTTGGCCACGGCGAGCAACTGAGCCACACGGTAGCGATGCAGCGCATAAATGATCAGACTTGCGACAATCCCGCATGCAACGATGAACCACCAGCTCCGCCACAGCGGCGGCAGGATGGTGAACATGACGCTGGCGGGCTGAGGACTGATGGCTCCATCGCTCGCGACTGCGCGCACCAGATAGCGATAGGTTCCTGGCGAGAGGCTGGCGTAAACGATGGAACGCTGATCCGTCAGCGCGCTCCAGCCTCGGTCGGCGCCTTCAAGCATGTACTGATACCGCAGCGATTCGCCTGGCGAAGAACCCAGGCCGACAAAGTCGATGCGCAGCGAATTCTGATGCAAGCTCAAGCCGGAAACGGAGGCTTGACCGAGATCCGAGATCGGATGTGGAACACCTCCGATGCTGACACCGGTGACCAGGACGGGAGGCGGCGTTCGCGGGCGATCCAGCGCAGGGATCAACTGCGAGACACCCAAGGGCGTAGCGAACCACAGATTGCCCTGGCGGTCCCGCAAAGCCAAATTCAACTCGCCCGCGGCGACGCCGTCGGCAGTGGTGTAGTGCTGGATGCGGCCGAGACCGGAGGGCTGGGGTTCAAACCGGTCGATGCCGCGGCCGGTAGCGGCATAGATGCGTCCCCAACGGTCCTCGGTGATCGGGCCGACATCGTCGCTGGAGAGACCGTTCGCGGCGCCGTAGATGACGAAACGAGGCTGGGCTTGGGTGGGATCGTCCACGCGGATCAGGCCGCGCGAAGTTCCAATCCAGAGACGTCCTGCCGAATCCACGAATACCGCGCCCGGAAAGCCAGCTACTCCATCGGCGGCGCCGAAGTAAGTAAACCTGCCATGGCTGTAACGCATCACTCCGCCGTGGTAGAGGCTGAACCAGACGTTGGTGGAGCGATCCTCGGCAAACGCCGTTGCGGAGTTTTCCTCGGGTACACCATCGGATTTGGAAAGCGCCGATACTCGTCCAGTACGTCGATCCCATCGCGCTAAGCCGTTCTCACACGCGATCCAAATGTCGGTCCGGGAATCTTCAAAAATGAGGAAGATTTTATTTCCGGGGAGGCCGTCGCGAGTGGTGTACATGGCCTTTGGTCGCGCGCCTGCAAGCTGATCCACTCGAGTTGTGCGAGCGAACCGGCTGAGCCCTTCGCCCGTGGCGATCCACCAGTCACCGGCACGATCCTGTAGCACGACCTGCCCCTTGCCCCAGCCCCAATAAGTGATGTGGCTGGGAAAAGCGGGGCGGATGGGCACAAAACGCCTTCCATCGAAGCGCTCCATCACGGGGCCGGATTCGGGTCTGGACAAGGCGCAGATTTCTCCCTGACGGCTTTCCATAAGCGCCTCTGTAGTGCCAATGGCGCCGTCGGCCTCGGTGTAAGTAGTAAATCCGCGGCGTGCTATTTTCATCGCACCGGAGCCGAAGGTGCCTACCCACAGATTTCCGTCGCGATCCTCGGCCATCGCACCCACGGCCCTAGCGCTCAATCCCTGCACGATCGTGTAACCCTGGAACTCGCGCCCATCTTGCGGATGATCGGGTGTCCATTCCGCGAGTCCTTCCGACGTTCCGACCCACAGCTTCCCATCGGACGATTCGAGTAACGATTCGATGCGCGCCCAAGGAAGACCGTCCTTGCGCGTGTAGATGCGCATGCGAGGCGGCCCGTGCGTCTCGTGCGGGGCGTCCATGCGGACCAAGCCTTTGCGGGTCCCGACCCACAGCCGGCCCGCGTGATCCTCTAGCATCGCCATGACAAACTCGTTTGGAAAACCATCCTCCAGCGCATATCTCGTTGTGGCTCCGTTTGGCTCGCGGCGGAGAAGCCCATTCTCGGTCCCAACCCACAGCGTTCCCTTTGGATCGACCACGACTGCGGTCACCCATGGGTTCGGCATTTGCAGATCGAACTGGCGAAAGGCGGAGTCGTGCGGAGCGAGACGATAGAGCCGGTTGCTCGTCGTGCCACACCAAATATTGCCTGCGGAATCTTCGTACAGCCGGTAAGGCGTGTGGGCTTCCCGGTCGCCGATCATCGAGTAACGCTGGAACCTGGAGGGGCCGGCTCCGGCCGGATCGAACCGGACCACGCCGCCTGTGGTGGCGATCCAGTAGATGTGCTCGCGGCTTTCGAGAAAACTGGTGACGGCATTGCTCGGCAGGCCCTGCTCGGTGCGGTAATTGGTGAACCCATATCCGTCGAAGCGCGAAAGTCCCTCGGCGGTGCAGAACCAGAGGAAGCCGCGGGTGTCCTGAACGATGCAGAAGATGCGATCGCGCGCCAAGCCGTCGGCAGTGGTGTAGGTCTTGATGGGCAAGCGCTCGGCTTCGATGAGCGATGGCGCGAGGAGCAAAACGACCAGCCAGACTGCGAGAGTCCTCACGCGTGACATATTAATACAACACGGACTGCGAGAGTCCTCACGCGTGACATATTAATACAACACGGACTGCGAGAGTCCTCACGCGTGGCCACTACCCCACATTGGCCAGCATTTTGCGCGCCTTCGCATGCGCCAGCACCGCGTCGGGATCACGCTGCAGCGCTTCGAAGTAGCGTTTCCGGAAGCCCGAACCCGTCTCGCTTGGGGCGATCAGCTCGCGCGCTTGTCCGATCAGGCGGACGGCGTCCGATCCATTGGGCGATTCTTCGGCATCCAGCGTCTCGTCGATCAGCACGATGAGTTCGGAAAGCTCATGCAGCCAGGCGAACCAGGGATCGTACAGCACCAATTTGAGCAGTTCGCTCCTGGAGCGGATGCGTGCGACGTCGCGATCGTAAGAGGCTCGCTCGGATTCGAGCAGCGACTTGTGCAAGCTGAGCAGGCCGTTGCGAAGATCCGTGAGGCGCTGGACCGGACCGATCGGTAAGGGATTCGGCAACATACGCCCTGCTCTTATGTTAGCGCCGCCGCTGGGTGGCCAAGCGACAAACGCCTGTCACCGTTAGAATAAAAAGGTGAGTACAGACTCCACACTTCAGCTCGCCACTCAAAAGCTCGATCTGGTGCGCCGGGAAATCGGCAAGATCATCGTAGGCCAGGAACACGTTGTCGATGGTGTTCTGATCTGTCTTCTGGCCGCGGGTCACGTACTGCTGGAAGGCGTGCCCGGATTGGGCAAGACCACGCTGCTGCGAACGCTCGCGCGCGTGCTTCACCTGCGCTACTCGCGCATTCAGTTCACGCCGGACTTGATGCCCGCCGATATCGTCGGCAGCATGATTATCGAGACCGACGATCGCGGCGCCAAAGCGTTGCGCTTTCAGCCCGGCCCGATTTTCGCCAACCTGGTGCTGGCCGACGAAATCAACCGCGCCACGCCAAAAACGCAATCGGCGCTGCTGGAGGCGATGCAGGAACGCACCGTCACCAGCGGAACAACGACGCACGAGTTGGAAGCGCCGTTTCTGGTAATGGCCACGCAGAATCCCATTGAGATGGAGGGAACTTATCCGCTGCCGGAGGCGCAGCTCGATCGCTTCCTGATGAAAATTGTGGTGCTGTACCCCTCGCGCGAAGACTTGAATCGCATTGTCGAACGCACCATCCATCGCGACGAAACCGTGCTGTCGCAGGTGGTGGATCGGGAGGGAATCCTGCAATTGCGGGCGGCCTGCCGCGAAGTTCTGGTGGCCGAGCACGTGCAGGATTTTGCGATCGATCTGGTGATGGCGACGCAGCCGGGAACGCCTCACGCCCACGAACTCGCGAACAAATACATCCGCTACGGCAGCTCTCCACGCGGGGCGCAGGCGCTGGTGGAATGCGGGCGCGTTCTGGCGCTGATGCGGGGCCGGCTGAACCTCAGCGTCGACGACGTCCGCGAGATCGCGGCTGCGGTGCTGCGTCATCGCATTATTCTGAACTTCGACGCGCACGCCGACGGCCAGACGCCGGACACGATCCTTACGCATATTCTGGAAAGCGTCAGCGCCGCGGCAGTCAAGTGAAACCAGCTCCACTGATCGATAGCGCCTTTCTCGAGAAGCTCGAGCGGCTGGCGATTCGCTGGCAAAAATCCTTCCCCGGCTTGGTCGGCGGTCATAACATCTCGCACTCCGCCGGACCCGGCCAGGAGTTCCTGGATCATCGCCAATTCCACCACGGTGACGACCTACGGGCCGTCAACTGGCGCGCGTATCTGCGTCTGGAAAAGCTGTTTTTGAAGATGTTTCAAGTGGAGCCGCGCATACCGGTGCGGCTTTTATTGGATTGCAGCAACTCCATGGCCACCGGAGCCGTCTCTAAGTTCGATTACGCTCGCAGGCTCGCGGCCGCGCTGTGCTACATCGGGCTGGTGCGGCTGGATATTATTTGTATTCAGCCTTTCGGAGAGGCTCTGGGCGATTCGTTCCTCTCCGGAGGCGGGCGGCATCGGTTCATACCGGCGGTGAATTTTTTGCAGGACTTGAAGCCCTCGGGGCGGACGAACTATTTTCAGATGGCGCGTCAATTCATCTCCACCTATCCGCAGCGCGGGCTGTTGATCATCATTTCAGATTTTCTCGATGACACCGATTGTGAGCGCCCGCTGCAATATCTTGCCGACTTCGGGCACGAGCTGATCCTGCTGCATCTCTGGTCGGACGAAGACCGCGAGCCGCCCTGGGACGGGCAACTGGATTTGACGGACGCCGAAACGGGCTCCACGCTCGAGATCGGTTTCGATGACGCTGCGCGCCGGAATTACACCGCGGCGTTCGACCAGTATGCCAAAGGCATTCAGCGCATCGGACTGCGGAACACCGGCCGGTATGTGGGACTCTCGACCATGGTTCCGATCGAGGAGGCGGTATTCGGACCGCTGGCGCGCTCGGGAGGCATCGAGTAAACCGTGTTCTTTCTCAACCTCACCCTGCCCGAGTTTCTGGCGCTGCTCGGATCGCTCTCGGGGGTTGTGGTTGCGCTGTACTTGCTGGACCGGCTGCGGAAAAGGCACACGGTCGCCACGCTGCGCTTCTTTGCGCTGTCGGAAAAGACTCCGGTATTGAAGCACCGGCGCAAGTTGCAGCAACCCTGGTCGCTGCTGCTACAGCTTTTGAGCCTGTTGCTGCTTTTGCTGGCTATCGCACAGCTCCGCTGGGGCTCGCCGGCGCGCGCGTCTCGCGATCACGTGGTGGTGCTGGACTCGTCGGCGTGGATGGGCGCCCGCTCCGGCCAGACGCGATTGATCGATCAGGCACGCAGCGCTGCGCGCAATTATGTGAAGCTGCTGCCCTCCAGCGACCGCGTGATGGTGGTGCGCGCCGATGTGCTGGCGACGCCGGCGACGCTGTTTGAATCGGACCGCCAGAAAATCCAGCAGGCCATCGATCAGACACAGCCCGGGTCGGCGCCGCTGAATATCGAGGAGGCGCTGGACTTCGCCCAGCAGGCGCAGCGATTGCACGCGCAACGCGCCGGCGAGATTGTGTTCGTGGGCGCCGGACGCGTTTCCGGCGACAAAGCGCCGCTGTTTAACGCTCCAGCGAATCTCCGGGTGATCCCGATTGCGGGGCCTGGAGAACACTGCGGATTGCGCAAGGTCGCTGTGCGGCGGTCACTCAGCGATCCGGACACCTGGGAGATTTTCGTAGCCGTAAAGAACTACGGCGAGCGGGCGCGTTCGGTGCCCTTGGGGTTGCAGTTCGGAGGAGCGCCCGTTGGAAGCCGCCGTTTCGACTTGAAGCCCGGCGCCGAAGAGAACGCCACATTCCGGTTCAAGACTCGCGCGGCGGGATGGCTGGAAGCGCGGCTCTTGATTCAGGATTCATTTTCGCAAGACGGCCGCGCGGTGCTCGAGCTGCCCACCCGCAAGGTTTTGCCGGTCACGGTGTATTCCTCCGAACCGGATTTGCTGCGGCCCGTGTTTAACGCCATTCCCGGCGTGCAGGCCACGTTCCTGCCGCCATCGAAGTACGACGCGAATCTCCGCGCGGGCATCGTTTTGTTCGACCGATTTGCGCCGCCCTCGCCGCCCGCGACCGATAGCATTTGGATGGAGCCGCCAGCCGGAAAGTCGCCGATCGCGATTCGCAGCATCGAGAAAACGGTGAAGTTGAAGAGCTGGCGCGTGGATCATGCGCTGGGTGCCGGGCTACGCGCGAAAGACTTGGAGTTTCAAAACGCCGAGGTCTTGCGGGTTCAGCCGGACGACATTGCGGTCGCGGAATCGGACGCAGGCCCGCTGATCGTCGCGCGGCCGGGCAAGCCGAAGACGGTTGTGTTCGGATTCCACCCGGTGCGGTCGGGCATGAAATATGAACTCACCACGCCGCTGCTGTTCGCGAACACGTTGCGGTGGATGGCGCCGGACATCTTTCGATCCTGGGAATTGATGGCGGGAACGGCTGGAACAGTGGACGTCGAGTTGGAGTCGGAGGCCGATCCATCGAACATACGCGTGATGGCGGAAGACGGGAAGGCGCTTCCGTTTACCGTGGAGAGCCGAAGGTTGCGCTTCTTCGCTGGCGCGCCCGGCATGGTGCGCGTGCTCACGGGAGATCGCGAACTGGTTTATTCACTCACGCTGCCTCAGCCTGGAGACGTTGTTTGGACGCCCACCAAGGCGAAACATGGATTGCCGGGACGCGCGCCGTATGAACCAGCTTCCCAGGACCTCTGGCAGTTGCTGGCGGTGCTCGGAAGCCTGGGATTGCTGGCGGATTGGATTCTGTACGGGCGCAAGCAGAGCGGCGCAGCGGCGGCAACGCACACCATCGGCCGGACGCCTTGGAGGAAAGCGTCATGACATTCGAACACGCATGGGTGCTGGTTCTGCTTCTGCTCCCGATGGGCTGGATGTTATACGAATTGCGGCGCACGCGGCGCATGGTGGCGTTGTGGTTGAAGGCCGCGGCCATGTTCGCCGTCGTGCTGGCGCTGGCCGAGCCGAAAATCAACATTCCGGAAACGAAGATGGCCGTGGCGG
>WNFJ01144505.1_pt2 | contig 72948 bp, 62 predicted proteins | sample 5400461 | NCBI WGS metagenome assembly WNFJ01 (sample SAMN13153349, study PRJNA577476) | soil metagenome | isolation source: 115 cm saprolite on Douglas fir-dominated hillslope | place: USA:California | collected 2013-09-17
ACTTTCACGCTGTACCTGCCAGCCCGGCACGGTCTGGCCGCCGGTTTCAGCGCGGGAGCCCCGGCGCCCGGCCCGCTGGCGGTCGCGGATCCCGCCGCGGCCGCGGCTTCCGATACGGGTCCCGCCGACGGTGACCGCGACGACGCGCTGAGCGGCGCCCGGATACTGATCGTCGATGACGACGCGCGCAGCGTCTTCGCCCTCACCGGCGTCTTCGAGTGGTATGGCGCCGAGGTGCTCTATGCCGAGAACGGCCGGGCCGGGATAGAGTCGCTGGAGCGCAACGAGGATGTCTCGCTGGTGCTGATGGACGTCATGATGCCGGAACTGGACGGGAACGCGACGATGCGGGCGATCCGGCGGATGCCCCAGTTCGCCGACCTGCCGATCATCGCGCTCACGGCCAAGGCGATGAAGGGCGACCGCGAGAAGAGCATCGGGGCCGGCGCGTCCGATTACTTCCCCAAGCCCGTGGAGACCGATCACCTGCTGCAGCTGATGCGGCACTGGCTGCGGCGCAGCACGGGGTCAGGCAGCACGGCATCAGGCGGCATGGGGTCAGGCAGCGCGCGGCCGGGCACCGAAGGCCGACCCGCCAACTTGCACTAGGAGCGACCGGCGTGCCAGAGAAGGCCAAGATCCTGCTGGTCGACGACCGTGCGGAGAACATCGTCGCGCTGGAGGCGATCCTCACCTCGCTGAACCAGGAACTGGTGTCGGCGCGCTCGGGCGATGCCGCGCTCAAGGCCCTGCTCAGTGACGAGTTCGCGGTCATCCTGCTTGACGTCCTGATGCCCGGCATGGACGGCTTCGAGACCGCGGCGCACATCAAGCGCCGCCCGCGGACCCGGGACGTCCCGATCATCTTCCTGACCGCCCGGAACGCAGAGCCCGACTACGCGACTACATCCCCAAGCCGTTCGACCCCTGGGTGCTGCGCGCCAAGGTGTCGGTCTTCGTGGACCTCTACACGAAGAACCGGCAGCTCAGCGAGCAGGCGGCGATGCTGCGCGCGCAGCTAGGGGATTCCCTGGGCGAGCGGGGCGCGGCGGAAGCCAGCCCGGTGGCCGCGGATCTCGTGCTCGCCGAGCTGTCCGCGCGGCTGGCCGCGGTGGAGGACATGGTCACGGTGCTGTCCGGGCAGGCTGGCATCCCGTCTTCGACGCCGGCTGCCACTGCGCGGCATTCCGCCGCCATCGCCGAGTCCGTGCGCCAGCTCGAGCAGCGCGTGGCCCGGCTCCGCGGCGTCTTCGACGCGCTCCGCGTCGACACCTGATCCGGCCTGTGCCGGCAGGCGGCGAGCAGCCACGTGATCGTGCCGGAGTACTCCGGGCGGCTACGTCATGACTCCGACGATACGGCCCGGCGGCGCGGCCTGGCTGGGCCCGGTTCCGTCCGCGCGGCCTCCGTCCGCGGCGGCAGGCCCCGGGCGAGCACCTCGAGCACGTCGTCCAGCACGTCCGCTGGCACCTGCCCGCCCGCCGTCCAGTCGGCCCAGCGCATGCCGATGAAATTGCCGACGCCTTCGTACAGGTACGCGATCACCTCGGGGTCGTACCGCGTGTCAACCTCGCCGGCCAGCTGGGCCTGGCGAACCCCGCGGGCATAGCCGCGGGCCAGGCGCTCGTAGTACTCGTGGAACAGGCCGGGGTCGACGAACTCCGACTCACGCACGATGCGATCCATCCTCGGCCGCCGGGACAGCATTTCGAAGAAGGCGCGGAACGCGGCGCGCTCCCTGGCCCGCTGGTTATCGGGCGCCTGCTCCAGGGCAGTGCTCATCACGGCCCGCAGGTCGGCGTTGATTCGCCGGACCACGGCCGCGAAGATGTCGGCCTTCGAGTTGAAGTGCGCGTAGAAGCTGCCCGTGGCGATGCCGGCCTCGGCGCAGATTCCGGCCACGCTGGTCCGCCGGTAGCTGCGCTCGCCGAACAGGTGCTCGGCGGCGGACAGCAGCCGCTCAGCCGGCGACTCCGCACCCGTGACGGGTCGGCGGCTCGCTGCGGCTTTCACACTCCTGCTCCGTTCTGAGTTCCGAACGCCCGCGAGGGGTGGCCGGTCCCGCGCGTGAGGCCGGCCGCCCGCCTCCCTCGCGGACGGCCGGCCTCGCACACCGTCAGGGCGACGGTACCCCGCTGGCGGGCGCGGCTGGCTGCGCCGTCATGTACGGGGTCACCGCGCCGGTCGCAGTGTCATCTGTGACCAGCACGTCACCCTGCGGGGCCAGCACGCCGCTCTTGACCACGCCCATGTAGGCGCCAGTGATCCCGTCGTGGTCGGTGCTGGAGTAGGCGTAGGGCGCCACCGAGGGGCCCTGCGGGAAATTCCCGGCGTTGAGCGCGCTGACCAGGTCCGCCCGGGTCGGGTTCCGCCCCGCCTTCAGCATGGCCTGGACGAAGGTGTAGCCGACCGACATTCCGTACAGCACGTTGCCGTCGAAGGGCAGCTTCGGGATGTAGCTGTCATGGACCGACTTGAACAGCGTGATCCAGCTGTTGCTGGTCTCGCCGAGCGAGGGCAGGTAGCCGTCGGTGATGATCCCCTGGATCAGCGTGGCGCCGAAGCTGCCGGTCTTCTTGGCGAACGAGTTCAGCAGCCCCTCCAGCGTGATGGGGTCGGACCCGACGTCGCTGACCACCAGCGTCGGGTTGTAGCTCAGGGTCGCCTCGGACAGCCGCAGCAGCGCGGTGAAGGCCGGCACCGAGAACGACACCACGACCTGGGCTCCGGCCGCCTTCAGCTTGGCGACCAGCCCGCCCGCCTCCTGCGCCGGGTTGGTGGCGGCCACGTTGTACGCCTCGCGGGCCACCACCTGCGCCTTCGGGATCTCGTAGTCCAGGCCCTTGACGCCGTCCTGGCCGAACTCATCGTTCTGGTAGAAATAGCCGATCTTCATGCCCTTGAAGTGCTGCGCAATGTAGCTGCCGAGGATCTTGCCTTCCCGGATGTAGTCGATCTGCCAGCCGAACGTCTCCGGGTACGTGCCGGGGTTGTTCCAGCAGTTACAGCCGGATGCGACGAACACGTCGGGGACCTTCGAGGAGTTGAGGTACGAGACGACGTTCAGGTGGGTCGGCGTGCCCAGCCCGTTGAAGATCGCGTACACGCTGTCCTGGAGTACCAGCTGGTGCACGACTGACACCGTCTGGGTCGGGTTGTACGCGTCGTCGAGGTACTTGTAGGTGATCTTCCGGCCGAAGACGCCGCCGTGGGCGTTCACGTACTGGAAGTACGCGTTGGCCGCGGGCGCGATCTCGCTGTAGCCAGGCGCGGCGACGCCGGTGAGCGGCTGGTGGCTGCCGATGAGGATGGACGTGGGCGTGATGCCCGGCGCGGAGCTGGTGAGCGCCGAGCCCGACGTCTTGGCCGATGAAGGACTGCTCGTCGATGCGCTCGAGCTGCAGGCTGCGACCACCATCGCGGCGACTGCGATCCCGGCCACAGCCGCCAGGTGAACCCGGTGTGATCTGTTCATGAGATGCCTTCCTTCTGGTTGTCAGATGCCGGCACGTGCCGGCGCAAGACGCTGAACGGAGCGGCCGCCGCGGGCGCGGCCGGCCCGAATAGGCGGCGCAGGCCGCCCTGGATCCCGTTGGGGAACAGCAGCATGACCAAGATCAGCACGGCGCCATACACCACGATCGGAATGTTGGCCCCGACGCTGGCGGACAGGCCGTGGCTGGTGGCCACGTTGGTGATGTAGGTCGGCAGGAAGACCAGGACCAGGCTGCCCCAGACCGCGCCGGCCAGGCTGCCCAGCCCGCCCAGAATGGCGGCCGTGAGCAACTGGATCGACAGGGTGAGGGCGAACGTGCCCGGCGTTGCCGATGAGTTGACCATGGCCAGCAGCGCTCCGCCCAGGCCCGCGCAGGCAGAACTCACCACGAAGGCGAGCACCTGCAGCCGGGCGACGTTCAGGCCGGACAACGAAGCCGCGACCTCGTCGTCCCGGAGCGCGCGCCAGCTGCGCCCGATCCTGCTGCGGCGGAGGTTAGCGAGCAGCACGAATGTGATCAGCGCGCATGCGCAGCCGAGCCAGGCGAGCCATCGGGTCGGCGGGAACGTGGAGCCGAGGACGCCCGGCGTGTTGACCGCCACGCCCAGTCCCTGGTCACCGCCGAAGACCCCCTGCCACCGGCTGGTGATCGAGGGCAGGGCGACAGCCAGCAGAAGCGTGGCGCCCGCTAGATAGGGGCCGCGCAACCTGGCCGCCGCCACGCCGACGATCCCTCCGGCCAGGGCGGCGATCACCGCGCTGGCGGCCAGCACAGCTTCGAGTGGCCAGTGTGCGTGCAGCAGCAACAGCGCCGCGGCGTAGGCCCCGATGAACATGAAGGCGCCGTGGCCGACCGATAGCTGGCCGCTCAGCCCGATGAGAATGATCAGCCCGGCCACGGCGATCGTGTAGTAGGTGACCTGAGCCAGCTGATAGTCGCGGAACGCATCCAGCTTGATCGACAGCAGCAGGAGGAGCCCTGCCGCGACGATCGCGGCGGCCAGGTGCCGGAGCAGGGTCATGGTCAGACCCTCCGGACAGTCGTCGTGGAGAACAGGCCCGATGGCCTGAACATCAGCACCAGCGCGAGCGCCGCCAGGCTGCCCAGCGCAATCAGGTCGCCGCCCAGGTAGCCGCCGACGTAACTGAGCGCGAGGCCGAGGATCAGCCCGCCCGCGATCGCCCCGGCCGGGCTGTCCAGCCCGCCGATCACGGCGGCCGTGAAGCCGTACACGAAGATCAGGTCCATGCTGTTCGGGAAGAGGAAGGTCGACGGCGTGACCAGGACCCCGGCCAGGGCGCCGATGAGGCCCGCCAGGGCCCAGCCGAGCGTCAGCACCCGGCCGATCCGCACACCGAGCAGACGGGCCACGTTCGCGTTGAAGGCCGTCGCGCGCAGCCGCAGGCCGACCGACGTATAGCGGAACGTCAGCGCCAGCAGGAGCGAGACAGCGAGGACCGCGGCCGCGATGAAGACGTCGTTGCGGGACACCCCCAGGTTGGTCGACCCGACCTTCAGTCCGATGACCGAGAACGCCGGCGGGAATGACCGGAACTGGCCGCCGTAGATGATCCCGGCCAGGCCCTCGAGCACCACCAGCACGCCGAGCGTCACGATCACCGCGTTCAGCGGGGGCTTGCTCTCCACCGGCCGGATAATTATTCGCTCGACCATGGCCCCGAGGACCAGCCCGACGGCGAGCGCGACCGCGAATCCCGCCCAGTAGTTGCCGGTGTGGTTGATGACGATCAGGGCGATGTAGCTGGTGAACATCGCCATGCCGCCCTGGGAGAAGTTGAGGATGCGGGTGCCCCGCCAGATCAGGACCAGGGACAGGGCGATTGCCGCGTAGATCATGCCGAAGGCGAGCCCGCTGAACGTGAACTCGAGGAACAGCTGCATGGTCCCCCTTCCTAGAAGCCCAGATAGTGACGGCGCAGGGAAACATCGGCGGCCAGCTCGGCCGCGGACGCATCGGCGACCACCTTGCCGAGGTTGAGGACCAGGCCGTGGTCGGCGATGCTGAGCGCGCTGCGGGCGTTCTGCTCGACCAGCAGCACGGTCAGGCCCGCGTCGTCGCGCAGCTGCCGGATCAGGTCCATGACCTGCGCGACCATCTTCGGCGCGAGGCCGAGCGACGGCTCGTCGAGCAGCAGCACCCGGGGGGCCGACATCAGCGCCCTGGCGATGACCAGGATCTGCCGCTCGCCGCCGGACAGCGTGCCCGCGGCACGCCGCCGCCGCTCGGCCAGCACGGTAAACCGGCGGTAGGCGACGTTCAGGGCCTCGGCCCGGCCGGCCCGGTCGCGCCGGGCGAGCGCGCCGAGGCGCAGGTTCTCCTCCACGGTGAGCTCGGTGATGACCCCCTGGCCCTCGGGCACGTGCGCCACGCCCGCCCGGGCGATGTCCTCGGGATGGCGGCGGGCCAGGTTGATGCCGCCGACCAGGACCCTCCCGTGCCGCGGCCGGACGAACCCGCTGATCGTGCGCAGCAGGGTGGTCTTGCCGGCGCCGTTAGCGCCGAGCACAGCGGTGATCGTGCTCGCCTTGGCTGAGATCGACACGCCGTCGAGCACCGGCACCCCGCCGTACCCGGCCACGATCTCCTCGACGGCCACCGCGGCGGCGTTACTCATGGCCGGCCTCCTCGGCCCGCGCGGCGCCTGCTCCCTCGCCCGCGGCGCCTGCAATCTCCTCGGTTCCGAGGTAGGCGGCGGTCACGGCCGGATCCGCCTGCACCTGCTCGGGCGTGCCCGTCGCGATCAGCTTGCCGAAGTCCAGAACGAAGATCGTGTCGCAGACCGACATCACCAGGTCCATCCGGTGCTCGATCACCACCACGCCGGCCTCGTCGGCGAGGGTCCTGATCAGGTCGCCCAGCTCGGGCAGCTCCTTCTCGGACAGGCCGCTGGCCGGCTCGTCGAGCAGCAGCAGCCGCGGATGCCCGACCAGGGCACGGGCCAGCGCGACCCGCTTCCGCAGGCCGTAGGCCAGGGCCTCGGGCATGCTGTCGGCGAGGTCGCGGGCGCCCACCAGGCTGAGCGCCTGCAGCGCCTGCTCCCGCAGCCGCCGCTCGTCCCGGTCAGACCTCGGCAGGCCGAAGAAGCCGGACCAGAACCCGGCTCGCGCCGTATGGGTCGCGCCGACCATGACGTTCTCGACCACGGACAGGCCGCGGAACAGGCCGACCCCCTGCAGCGTCCGGGCGATCCCCAGGCCTGCCAGCCGGTGCGGCCTGATCCCCGTAAGCTCGCGGGAGTCGAAGGAGATCGTTCCGGATTCCGGCTTGACAAAGCCGCACACCGCGTTCAGCAGAGTAGTCTTACCCGCACCGTTCGGGCCGATGATCCCGGTGACCTGACGCGGGGCGGTGCTGAGCGACACGTCATCGAGCGCGGTCAGGCCGCCGAACCGCACGGTGACGCCGCTGACGTCCAGACGGCCGTCCGCCGCGGGCGATGAAGGGACCAGTCCCGCCACTGATGAACCACCATTCATCCGGCCGATCCTCGCTTTAAGAGGCATGACGGGCGCGTTCTGAATACATATTCAGTACCTGGCGGAGTATTACCGCAAGGTTGCGTGCGCGAGTCGGTGCCGATTCGTTGCCGATCCGAGACCCGGAGTGCCGGCCCGGCGAACGGCTCAGCGCGCGCCTGGCCTGATCCGGCCTTCGCTGCCTGAGATCTTCCGCACCGGTGGTTTCCTCGCCGGCCTGGTCAGGCCGACCGGGAGCTGACCTCGCGGTGGCCGTGCAGGGTGGCCAGGTCGGCGGCGGCGCGGCCGGAGTACCAGCCTTCGGAATCGGTGGCCCGCGTGGCGCGGCCGTGCGTGAGCGAGTCGCCGAACATCGCGTCGACTGCGTCGTCGACGGCCTGGTCCCTGGCCGCGAGGACCGGCAGCAGGCTCCGTCCCGGTGCCGCCGCGGCCGCCTCGCGCTCGGCCTCCTGCGCGACGCCCGCGAGCCGCTCCCCGATCCGGATCGCGTAGGCGACGAGGAACGACTGGCGGAACGCGCGGGTCCGCGACCGGCCATAGCGGTCCCGCTTGGCGCCAGCCCGCAGCATCGCGGTGTTCGCCTGGACGAGCAGCGAGGTGAACAGCAGCTCGACCGCGTCGAGATCAGCGGCGAAGCCGATGACCGCGGACATGCCCAGGCCCTCGTACCGCACGCTGCGGCAGCGGTTCGCCTTGGCCACGGCGCTGAGCAGGGATGCCTTCGCCGCCTCATACGGGTTGTCGACCGGCAGCCGGCGGCCGGTCGGCTCGTCCTCGCGCCCGGCCTCGGCGGCGAGCAGGGCGTGGTCGATGCTGTACTTGGCCATCAGCTCCTGGGCCCTGGCCGACAGCGCCTCGGCTTCCTCGGCGAACTCGGTCGACTCCGCCTTCGCGAGCAGTGCGCGGATCTTGCTGAGCATCCGCTCGTCCGCCGCTCGCTCCGGACCGGCGGGCTGGCGGGCCGCACCCGTGCGCGCCGTTCCGGGCAGCGGGCACAGCCGAGGGAGGACCGCCAGAAGGTGCAGCACATAGAGCAGCTCAAGCCCGGTGCTCGCCGCAATCTCCAGGCTGCCCGCTCGCCTGGCACGCCACCGGTCCAGGTAGGCGTCGTCACTGCCCCACCACACCTCACAGCCGAGCGCGGCCAGCTGCGCCCGCCAGCGGTCGTCCACAGTGGCTGCCGCATACGCGCGCATCTCGCCGGCGATCATGTCGGCCGCCATCCGGGCATGGGCGTCACCGATCTCCCGGCCGACGTGTCGCACCAGCTCCGCGGGTTGCCAGCCATGCCGCCACGCGGCAGTCACCGCAGCGCGAAGGCAGCCGACCAGCTCCCGGCTGACCATCGCATCGAGGCCGGGCCGACGCTGGCTGCCCAGCGTGGCCACGCACGTTCGGAAAATGTCGGTGGAGCCCTCCGCCAGGGCGCGTAGGGCCTCGCCGATGGCCAGCGCGGTGAGCTCACGCAGCGAGGGCTCGCCATGCCCGGGTGGCGGCGGCGCCTGCGTCCTTGGCCCTGACGGCCCGGGCCACGGCGCCCCGTGCCCGTCGGCGCGCGCGTGGGCCGTGCGGCGCCGCTGGCGTTCCTTCTCCTTCTTCAGCCGTCGCTGCCGAGCTGCCTTGCCCATGGCGCGGAACCTCCGTGACTTCGACCCTGGAACAGGGTGCCACCGGGCACCGACATTTCCGCCGAGGCGCGCCGACGCCGACGACGGGCCCGGTACCGAGCAGCCTGCGGGCCGCGCCGCGCCGGGCTGGGCAGTGACCAGCGTCGGGCGCGGCCCTCCCTCATGGGCACGCCCGTACGGCACGGGGGCGCCCCGCGCGGACGTGCCCGGTTCGGCAGCAGGCCAGCGGCCAGGCGGACCGTGACGTACACGGTCTTGCCGTGTCCGGCACTGTCATCCGCGACTGCTCGTGTCCCGCCGCACAAGCTCACGGTGGCGGTCAATGTTCATCTCCTGGCTGCCCCCGTGCTGTTGTGCCTGCCGCCGGGCTGACCGCAGGACGCTGGTCAGGTTCCGGTGAGCCGGTGAGATCGGCGCCGGCTCCCGGCCGCCGGGCGGCGTACCGCGGGCGCAGCGCAATATCTGCGAGGACAGAGTTCACTAACCTGCGCTGTCACTAAGTGAAAGGATGCCAGAAACAACGAGGTGTTTAGCGGAACTCTCTTTCGGCCAAATTGTTCAAAGGCTCAATGTCACATTAAGGAGCTACATCAATATGACTTCTACGGGCATGCTGCCAGACAGTACTCGACCTCTCCAGCGTGGCAGCAACGTCCTTTGGTATTACAACGGCACGGACACCGACCAGAGAATCCGCCAGAAGGCAGATTTGACCTTTAACTATGCCCGCAGCCTCCATTGTAACGCTATCGCCATCTCGTTCCCGTTTTATATGGAACACTCCGCGGCAAGCACCGTCCACGGCGGCAGTACCACGCCTTCTCCGGAGCAGCTGGCCATCGTAGTAGACGTGGCAGAACGATACGGTCTGCGAGTCAACATACGGCCGCTGCTCGATGAGGACTCGTTCCGGCCGGATGGCTGGCGCGGTACCATTTTGCCAGAAGACCGCATCCGGTGGTTCGCGAGCTACGGCAGCTTTATCCATCCGTATCTTGTCATGGCGCAAGCCGTCGGAGCCGCGCAGTTCGAGATCGGTGCCGAACTCAACAGCCTGTCGGTGGACGATCGCTGGGAGCCACTCGTCTGGCAGGTACGAACAGTGTTCCATGGGACGATTGGCTTCTCGAACAACTGGGATGTTTTCCAACTGGGGCGACTCGGGCCGGCGTCGGTCGATTCGCAAGGGCTGGACGCTTACTTTCCAGTCAGCATAGGCGACGATGCGACCGTGGATCAGCTTGCGGCTGCCTGGATCGATTGGCTCAATGGGGTGCCAAAGCACATCGACCTCCGGCAAGTTGTACTGACGGAAGTCGGCATCGCCGCTCAACCTGGTAACTATTACAAGCCCAACGCCCGAGGTGATAATTCGAAGCCAATCGACCCGCAAATACAACAGCGTTGGTTTGCCGCAGCCTGTCGGGCGATGCGATACCACCGAATGGCCGGTATCTACTTCTGGATGCTAGACCTCAACCATCCACCGGGAACCTTCGATTCTGCTACCGGTGATCCGCTGCTATTTGTCGGTCGCGGTGACAGCGAAATTAGAAGTTGCTTTAGCCCAGATCCACCGATGAATTGAGGACGCTGGCGCGGCACCCTGGACGACCTCCTGCCGGCAGTCATCAAGATCCGCCCCCAGCAGCTTCGGCCCGGCCCCTGCCCGGGCCATACTGGGAATCCGCCGTGGCGGCCGCGCCGGCCGCGTCCGGGCCTGGTGGCTGACCGGGGTGGCTGGTTCTTGCTCGCGGCGTTGATGGGAGACCGGCCGTGACTGACGAGAGCATCCTGACGACCTGCCCGCGAGTCTGCTATCCATCGCCGTGGTGGCTGCGGCCTCAGGATCGGTATCGGATCGTTCAACGCCACAGTGATCGAGCGCGTCTACCGAACCGTTTACCCGACGCGGAAGAAAGCGCGGGGAGGATATTGCACATCGCGATCCGCTACAATCGGAAGCGTCTTCACTCGGCACTCGGCTACCGGACTCCGCAAGAAGCCCACGACGAGTACCTGAACCGGCCGCTCGCAGCACGAAATAGCACCAATTCCGCTGTCCGGAAAAGGCGGAGCGGCCCACATGTGCGTGACGTCGGTCAGCGCCGCGTCGGTGCGGTCACGCAAGGCCTCGACCACCTGCGCCATTGGCGGTCGTGATCCACTACACTGCTTGGGGTGTGCACGCTGCCATCCTGCCTTACAGCAAGGTACCTGACTCCTACCCGCTCTGAGGGGAAGGTGGCGAGCTGCCCGCGATTGACCTGCGGTTAGCCGCCCGGCTACCCTCGCTCCTGTTATGTGGGCCGCCAGACTGCGACATTCCGGACTCGGCATACTCCTGCTCGGCGTCACAGTCGCCCTGTTGCTGGCCTGGCGGTCCAGCCATGTGTTGTTCGCGATCTTCGTCGGTTTCATTCTCCTCGTCTTGACGGTGCTCTTGGTCGCCCGGGACGGGTGGCGCCAGACGAGTCCGGAAAGCCTCACCTCACGCGGTATCCGGCCGGACTCTGTCCGGGGTATCGACATGATGGATCCAGGCCTGCGCCGGGATATGGTGCCCACAATTCCGGTTGTTGTCACCCGGCGGATGTCCGGTACCCGCACCCGGCGCCCGGCAGCCCGTTCGGCCGCCATGACAAAGCCCGCCCGAAGCGGCCAGACTCGCCGTCGGAACGAATCGCTCCAGCCGGATGCCACTGTCACCCTCGCCGGCGAACGGCGGGCAGCAGGCATCGATGACCTGTTCGTCGCGCTGGACAGCGAACTGATCGGGCTCGTCCCGGTGAAGAAGAAGGTGGAAGAGATCGGCTCGCTGCTACTGGTCGACCAGGCGCGACAGCGGTTCGGGCTCTCCGCGTCCCGGCCGAACCTGCATATGTGCTTCACCGGGGCGCCGGGAACGGGGAAGACCACGGTTGCGCTGATGCTGGGCGACCTGCTCCACCGGCTTGGCTACCTGGAGAAAGGTCATCTCGTGCATGCCATGCGCGATGACCTTGTGGGTGAGTACATCGGGCACACCGCGCCGAAGACCAAGCAGGTTCTCGAGCGCGCGATGGGCGGCGTGCTGTTCATCGACGAGGCCTACACCCTGTACCGCGCCCAGGACTCGAAAGACTACGGCCAGGAGTGCATCGACATCCTCATGCAGGTGATGGAGAACGAGCGGGACAAGCTCGTGGTGATCCTCGCTGGATACAAGGACCGAATGGATCACTTTTTCGAGTCCAACCCTGGTATGAGCTCGCGCATCGCCCATCACCTCGACTTCGCCGAGTACGAGATCGACGAGCTGCTCGCGATCGGGCGGCTGATGCTGGACCGGTCGTCCTACTACTTGTCGGGCGAGGCGATGGCAGCATTTCGCGACTACCTGTCGCTGCGGATGAGGCAGCCCCGGTTCGCCAACGCCCGCAGCGTCCGGAACGAGCTGGAAAGCGCCCGGCTCCGGCACGCGTATCGTCTCGCCGGCGATCCGGAGCGGCGCTGGAGTAAAGACGACCTGATGCGCCTGGAGCCGTCGGACATCTTGCCTGGTACGGCAGCCGCAGGTCATGAGATTGCGCGGAGTGACGGCGTGACGTGAGGGCAGACGCCGTGACCTATCGCACGCAGGTTCAGGAACCCGCCCTCATGCGGGGCTGGCGGCGAGGAGCTGTTCGGCGATCCGGGGGACGGCCAGGCCGATGGGGTCGCGGATGATGGCGGTGGCGGCCTGGTCGTAGGGGGTGGGGTCGCGGTTGACGATGACCAGGCTGGCGCCGGCCTCGGCGGCGACCGCGCACAGCGACGCGGCAGGCTCGACGGTTAGCGTGCTGCCGATGGCCAGGAACAGGTCGCAGTACGTGGCCGCGGCGGCGGCGCGGTCGAACACGCCGGGGCCGAGCGCCTGGCCGAACATCACGGTGGCTGACTTGAGGATCCCGCCGCACCGCTGGCAGGGCGGGTCGTCCTCGCCGGCCCGCACCCGGTCGAGGGCGGCGGCCATGGTGGTGCGGTCCCCGCAGCCGGTGCACACCACGGAGAACATCGTTCCGTGCAGCTCGATGACCCGCTCGTGCGGGGTGCCGGCGCGCTGGTGCAGCCCGTCGATGTTCTGGGTGATCACCTGGGTGTCGATGGCGCTGCAGGCCAGCCGGGCCAGGGCCCGGTGAGCGGGGTTCGGCTCGGCGGCCCAGGCGGGGTGGGCCAGCCTGTTCTGCCAGGACCGGCGGCGCAGCTCGGGGTCGGCCATGTAGTTCTGGTAGGTGGACAGCCGTTCCGTGCCCGGGTTCTTCGTCCAGGTTCCTTCAGGTCCTCGAAAATCGGGAATGCCGGAGTCCGTCGAGATGCCAGCCCCGGTAAGCACCGCGAGCTGCCTCACCTCTCGCAACCAGGCTGCAAGCCTGGCAGACCCCGTCACCATGATGCCTGTCCGCACGTCAGCTATGTCACACGGCTTGCATTGATCATTTGAGGATAACCCAGGACGATGACTGACAAGGACTGCCAAGTCGGTCTCCTCGCCGCCAGTCCCGACCGCGCCGTCTGACCGCGGTGGGATCTGTCCGGTTGCGGATACCGTCAGGGGGTGAGCAGCCAGCCGGACGTTCTGGTCGTCGGGGCCGGGGTATCCGGTCTGACGACCGCGATCTGCCTGGCCGAGGCCGGGCTCGCCGTGACCGTCGCTGCGGCGGATCCGCCGCTGCGGACAACCTCAGCGGCGGCGGGAGCGATCTGGGGCCCGCATCTGGTCGGGATGGATGAGCGGGTCAGCAGGTGGGGCAGCCTGACCATGGCCAGGCTGCTCGAGATGGTGGCCAATCCGGCCACGGGCGTGCGCCTGGCCACCGGCCTGGCGGCGTCCGCAGTGCGGCAGGCCGATCCGTTTGACTGGATCAGCGCGCTGGACGGCCCGAGACCGTGCGACCCGGCCGAGCTGCCGGCCGGGTACGCGAGCGGCTGGCGGCTGGCCGCGCCCATCATCTCCATGCCCGTCTACCTCGGGTACCTGCTGGCCCGGCTGGACCGCGCAGGCGCGCGCCTCCGCGAGGCCCGGTTCGCCTCGCTGCGCGCGGCAGCCGGGCTGACCGGCGCCGGGGTGATCGTGAACTGCTCCGGGACCGGCGCGCACGACCTCGTTCCGGATCATCAGGTGATGCCGGTGCGCGGACAGGTCGTCATCGTGGACAACCCCGGCATCAGCGAGTTCTTCATCGGAGTGGGGCACGAGCCCGCCGACCTCAGCTACTACTTCCCGCACGGCGACGTCGTGGTCCTCGGCGGGACCGAGGAAGCCGGTGACTGGAGCCGCGAGCCCGATCCCGCGACCGCAGCCCGCATCCTGGACGGCTGCGCGGCCATCGAGCCCCGGCTTCACGGCGCGACGATCACGGCGCAGCGGGTGGGCCTGCGGCCGGTGCGGCCCAGCGTCCGGCTGGAGGTCGAGAGCCTGGACGGCGGGCGGCGGCTGGTGCACAACTACGGCCACGGCGGCGCGGGCGTGACCCTGTCCTGGGGCTGCGCGCTGGACGTGGCCGCCGCCGTCCTGGGCTAACGTCCGGGTCCGGTGGGCGAGGATGATCGGCCGGGCGGCGTCGCGTAGCCTTCGGGAATGAAGATCGGTTTCGGCGCCCCGGTGTCAGGTGCCTGGGCAACGCCGGAAAACCTCGCTCGCTTCGCCGCCCGCGCCGAGCAGGCCGGCTACGCGTCGCTCTGGAGCTTCCAGCGGCTGCTCGTCCCCGAGGGCTCCGGCATGGACCAGGTGTACCGGAGCGTCCTCGACCCGCTGGCCGCCCTCGCCTACGCGGCGGCGGGCACGTCGCGGATCAGGCTTGGCGTGGCGGTGATCAACCTGCCGTTCGTGTCCCCCGCCTACCTGGCGAAGCAGGCGGCCACGGTGGATGTCCTGTCGGGCGGACGGCTCGACCTGGGCCTGGGCATCGGCTGGATGCCAGAGGAGTTCGCCGCCACCGGCGCGTCCATGGCCCGCCGCGGCCCGCGCACCGTCGAATACGTCGCCGTGCTGCGCACGCTCTGGGCGGGCGGGGTGAGCGAGTTCGCCGGCGAGTTCTACGAGATTCCGCGGAGCATGGTGGCGCCCGTGCCGGTACAGCCGGGCGGTCCCCCTGTGCTGCTGGGCGGCCTGGCCCGGCCGGCCCTCGAGCGTGCGGGCCGGATCGCGGACGGATGGGTCACTTCCAGCCGGACCGATCTGGCGCAGATCGCCGAGGGAGTCGGCGTCATCCGCGCGGCCGCGTCCCAGGCCGGGCGCGACCCGGACGCGGTACGGATCATCTGCCGCGGCGTGGTCAGGGTCGGTGCCGAGGCGCCGGCCCCGGCGGGCGACGGCCGGCTGCTGCTGTCGGGAAGCCCCGACCAGATCCGTGCGGACACCCGCTGGCTAGCCGACCAGGGGGTCACCGAGGTCTTCTACGACCTGAACTGGGATCCGCTGGTGGGCTCACCCGGCGCCGACCCGGCCGCCGCGACCGCCCGCGCCGAGGAGATTCTCGAGGTGCTCGCGCCCGCGCCCTAGCGCACGCCTCGCGGCCGGAACTGGACGCTCATCCTCGGCCCGGTGGCGCGGGCCGTCTTGGGTATGGCGTGCTCCCAGGTGCGCTGGCAGCTGCCGCCCATAACGAGCAGGTCGCCGTGGCCCAGGTCGTGGCGCAGCGCCTGGCCGCCGCCGCGCGGGCGGAGCAGCAGGCAGCGGGGCGCGCCGAGAGAGACGATCGCGACCATGGTGTCCTGCGAGCTGCCGCGCCCGGTGGTGTCGCCGTGCCAGGCCACGCTGTCGCGGCCGTCCCGGTACAGGCAGAGCCCGGCGGTGCAGAACGGCTCGCCGAGCTCCGCGCCGTAGTGATCATCCAGTTCCCGCTTGATCTCGTCGAGCATCGGGTCCGGCAGCGGCTCCCCCTCGGCGTAGAAGCTGAGCAGGCGGGGGACCTCGACGACCCGGTCATACATGTGCCGCTTCTCCGCGCGCCACGGCACGGCCTCGATCAGCCGCTCGCACAGCGCATCCGCGCCGACGATCCAGCCCGGCCTGAGGTCGATCCAGGCTCCACGGGCCAGGGTGGTCCGCTGCACGGAGGTTCTGAGCGGTCCCGGACCTGCCTCCCCGCACAGGTCAAGGAGGGAGCCCTGGAATGCCTGCGCCATACGGCAAGTGTACGCGGTCGCCAAACACATATTCGACAAGCACAGGCAGCCTCAGCGGTTGCGCTGCGCGGACGGCCCGAGGCCCTGGGCGTGGGCGATGGCCGCGGCCTCGGTCCGGCTGGCCGCGCCCAGCTTGGCGAGGATGTTCGAGACGTGCACGCTGGCGGTCTTGGTCGCGATGAACAGCTCGGCGCCGATCTCCCTGTTACTCTGCCCGGCCGCGAGCAGGCGCAGCACCTCGACCTCCCGGTCGGTCAGCCCGGCCAGGGGGCGGCCCGCCGCCGCTCCCCCGGGCTGGCCGCTGCTGCGCCCGGCGGCGCCGGGGGCCGCCCGGTCGGCGAGCCGGGCCCGGCGGGCCAGGCCGGACAGGGCCGAGCGCAGCGGCCTGGCCCCGATCCGGTCCGCGACCTTGACCGCGAGCAGCAGCTCCTGCTGGGCCTCGTCGCGGCGGCCGGCCTCGGCCAGCGCCTCGGCCAGCCGGTAGCGCGACCGCGCGGTCTCGTAGACGAATCCGGGCCCGAACGCGTCGACCACGGCCTGCCAGGCGGCCGGGTCGTTGTCACCCTGGGCCCGGCGCCACTCGGCCTCGGCGCGCGCGAGCCAGCCCCGCCCGTCCACCCCGAGCACGAAGTTGGGGCGCTGGGGGTAGGCCGCGCCCTGCCGGGCGATCCGCACCAGGCGGCTGGCCTTCTCCGCGGCCGCCGATGCGCGCTCGGCGTCCCCGGCGGCCCGGGCCTGCCAGGCCTGGTCGGCCACCGCGCACAGCCCCACCGCGGCGGGGCGGATCACACCCGGCCGGTAACCCGGATCCCACGCCTCGCTTGCGCCGATCGTCGCCTCGGCCTGGGCCACCGCGGTCTCCCCGTCGCCGTGCCAGAGCGCGTGCTCCGCCAGGAGGCCGCGCCCGATGTACTCGGTGAAATGGTCGGTGACGAAAAACGGCTCCAGCCAGGTCCGGCGGTCGGCCACCGCCGGCCGGTCCCTGGCGACCTCCAGGAACAGCGCCATCGCCGACAGCCTGGCCTCGGCCGCGCTGGTGACCCGGGTAGCGAAGCCGTCCGCGAGCACCTGCGCATGCTCCCATTCACCAGCCTGGTAGTGGGCCAGGTAGTGCACGTACTGCAGGTCGTAGCCGTACGGCGCGAGGCCGACGCCGGCGTCCTCGGCGCGGCGCACGCCCTCGTGCGCCGTCCGGCTCGCGGCGACCAGGTCCCCGGACTCCAGCTGCATCCGGGCCAGCTGGAACGCCGCCCGCAGCTCCACGCCGAGGACGCCGGCGCTGCGAGCCTGCTGGAGCGCCCGGGTGAACAGGCCGACAGCCTCCTCGATCCGCCCGGCCCACTCGCTGAGCTGGCCCAGCGTCACCAGCGAGTCTGCCTCCACCCACGGGGCGCTGGCCGCGCGAGCGGCGGCCAGGGCCTGCTCCGCCCGGGACCGGGCCGGGGCCTCGTCCTCCATCGACAGCAGGGCCCGGGCGTGCGTGGCCAGCGCGCGGGCACGCTCCCACCGCGGCGGCTCCTCGGGCAGGGCATCGACTGCCGCCTCGGCCGCGGCGATGGCCTGGGCGTCCTCGTCGATGTCGAGCAGGAAATAGGCGAGCCGCTCGCTGGCCCGGCAGAACAGCACCGGGTCGTCCGAGTCGCCCTCGCCGAGGAAGCTGATCAGGCGACGCAGCTGGTGCACGGCCCGGGGGATGTCGCCGTCGTCGGCGGCGGTGAGCGCGGAGCGGAACGCGAGCTTGCCGCGGCCCATCCCGCTCAGCTTCTCCGGGTCAGGTCGTAGTGGCGGTGCGCCTCGGCCGGGGCGGCCAGCCGCTCGGCCTCCCGCCCGGCCGCCACCGACGCGGCGAACGCCCCCGGTATGTCGTGGCTGGCCAGGCTGTGGTGGGCCAGCTCAGCCGCCGTCCCCGGGACCTCGGCCAGCCGGCCCTCGTCGGCGAGCAGCTCGGCCAGGCGGGCGTGCAGCCGGGTCCGCTCGCCCGGCAGCAGGTCGGCGTAAATGGCCTCGCGCAGCAGCGCGTGCCGGAACGCGTACCCGCGCTCGCCGTCCGGCACGAGCAGCTGGTGTGCGACCGCCTCCCGGACCGCGTCGTCGTATTCCGGCCCGGCCAGCCCGGACGCCTGCCGGGCGAGCTCATCATCGACCCGCCGGCCGGTCACCGCCGCGGCCCGCAGCACCTGCTGGGCCTCAGGAGAGAGCTTCTCGGTCCGGGCCAGCAGCAGGTCGGCGAGCCCCGCGGGCAGCTCGCTGCCCGAGGCCGAGGCCGCCAGCAGCTCCTCCGCGTAGTAGGCATTGCCCTCGGCCCGGGTGATCAGGCTGTCCAGCGTCGCGGCGTCGAGGAGCCCGCCGGACAGCGAGGTCAGGTGCTCGGCCATGGCCGAGGCGTTGAGCGGGCCGAGCGCCACGGTGGTCACGCTGGGCAGCCGGGTCAGCTCGGCGACCACCGGCCGGAGCGGGTGCCTGCGGTACATGTCGTCGGTGCGGTAGGTGACCACGATCGCGAGCCGCTCCCGGTGCAGCGCCCGGCTCAGGAACGTGACCAGGTCACGGGTGGAGCGGTCGGCCCAGTGCAGGTCCTCGAGGACCAGCAGCACCGGGCTGGCCTCGGCCAGCTCGGTGAGCATGCCGAGGGCCGCGCCGAACAGCTGCTGCTGGGCCAGCCCCGGCACGTCACGGCCGGGCGGCTGGCCCCCGTCGACGTCGGGCAGCAGCCGGGACAGCACCGGCCTGGCGGCCAGCGCGTCCAGGAGCGGGCCGCCCGCCAGCGGGCCGGCCGCCGCGTCCCGCAGTGCGTCGGCGAGCGGCAGGTACGGGACGGTATCCGCGAGCTCCGCGCACCGGCCGGTCAGCACCGCGCAGCCGCGCGCCCGGGCCTCGACGGACAGCTCGGTGACCAGGCGCGTCTTGCCGACGCCGGCGTCGCCGCTGACCAGGGCCACAACCGGCCTGCCCGCCGCGGCCTCGCCGAGCAGGGCAAGCAGGCGGCCAAGCTCGGCCTCACGGCCGACCAGCCGTCCTCCTGAAACCTCGGGCATGCACCCCAGTATCCCAGCTAGTTCTGACATTCGCCGATTCGTCAGTCCCGCAGCACCCACAGGCACTGCGCGTCGTTGTCTCCGACGTTGCGCCAGGCGTCGATCCCGCGGCGGGAGGCCAGAAGCGTCTCGCCGCGGCGCAGGACGGGACGGCCTGATCCAAGCAGCACCTGGACCAGGCCGCTGACCACCCCGACGAGCTCGGTGCCCTTGTGGGTGAAAGGAGCCTCGACGGTCGCCGATCGCGGCATTGAGACGAGGTAGGCGCGCAGGCCCGCCTCGGCGTCGTCGAGCAGCGGGAGGACCGAGCCCGCAGGCGCGCTGCCGGGGCTGCGGCGCCTGCCGATCCGGTAGTCGGGGGTGACCTCACCGCCGAGCAGCTCGTCGAGGGTGATATTGAGCCGCCCGGCCAAGGCGAGCAGCGTCTCGAGGGACAGCCCCCTCTCACCGCGCTCCACCTGCGAGATGGCGCTGGGGGAGACTGCGGCCAGGCGGGCGAGATCGCTCTGGCTCAGCTCCCGGCGCAGGCGGTAAGCGCGCAACGCCATACCGACGCGCGCCACCGCCGGAGCCGGCTGCAGCTGCAGCGTCTGGTCCCGGACCGAGTAGCGGAAGACCTGGCCCTGGGCTCCCGGCGGGCGACCCTCGGCCTTGCTGATCCGAAGGCGACCCTCGCCGACGACGATGACGCACTGGGTGATCTGCTCAATCTCGCGGTGCAGGGTCCGGTACTGGCTCGCCCCCGGCACCGACCAGTAGGCGATGGCGCCCAGGTCGAGCAGCATCGGGCAGCAGCGTCCGAAGAAGTCGCCGGCGGTGCGCATCCCCCACCGGCCCGACAGCGCCTCCAGCGAGTCGAACAGCAGCAGCGGGCGGCGCGCCCGGACGCAGAACCGCCGTATCGCCTCGAGCAGGCCGGCCGGGCTCGCGATCGGCGCGCCCGCCCGCGCGTCGAGGACCTCGATCCAGGGCCACCGCGCCGTCACCTCGGCGGGGTCGCTCGAGGCGACGATGTACCCCGTCTTGCCGAAGTCCTCGCGGCGCCGCGCGATGGCGTCATAGAAGTGCCCCTGCGATGACAGCTCGCCGCCCTCCCACACCCAGACCACGTTGTCACCCCAGTAGAGGCCGCCGAGCGCGCGGTCGAGCTCAGCAAAGCCGGTGCCCGCAGACTCATCAGCCATGCTTCAAAGCTTAGGGCAAATAGGAAGCCACAGAGCAGTCGGTGGGCAGCCACTGTCAGCGCCAAGACACCACGCGGCCCATGTCGACAGCGGTGACAGGTATACAGCAATGCTGTCAGATAATTCGTAATCTAGCTCTTCTGCTTTACCCTGGCTTAAGCCCATGAGATGCCGCCCTGGCGCCCTCCAAGGCCGGGGCGGTCGGAGTTAGGAGCGTCTCATGAGGAGTTCCGGCGACTGTGTGCCGGTGGGCGACGGAGTGCCGCGAGCGACAAGCGCGCCATCCGCTTCAAGGCACTCCCACCTGGCCGGACGCGTATCTTGGGACGGCAGTATTCCCGGAGGGGTGGCTGGCGCGCGCGCTGGCCGGCGCGCAGGCCTTGCAGCAGGCCGGCGCGTTGGACGCGGCTCTCGGACTGCCGGCCGCGGCGGGGGCGAGACCGTGATGCGCAGCATGATCGGCACCGCTGCCGCTCTGGCCAGCATGGCGGTCCTCACCGTCGCGATGGTTCCCCTGCGCAGCCACCTGAGCATCGCCACGACGGCGCTGGTCCTCGTCGTGCCGGTGGTCATCGGCGTAGTGTGCGGCGGGTTCGCCGCCGGCGCGGTCAGCGTGGCCGCGGGGTTCCTCGTTTACGACTGGTTCTTTATCCCCCCGATCTACACGCTGTGGGTCGGAGCGCCGCAGAACTGGGTAGCGCTCGGCGTCTACGTCGCCGTGATGCTTCCCGTCGCCCATGTGGTAGCCCGGATGAACGCGGCACGGGCCAGGGCACGCCGCCAGGAAAGGGAGATCCGGGAACTCTTCGAGCTCTCCGATCTCCTGGTCGAGGAAAAGCCACTCGACGCGCTCCTCGCGGTGATCGTGACAACGCTGGCCGACGTATTCGGGTCAGCTCAGGTAGCGCTGTTCCTCCCGCAGCACGGCCGCCTGGAAGTCGCCGCCTGCGCCGGCGAGCCGCTCACCGAGCAGGAGCTGCACAGGGTGCTCCCGGCCCCAGGAGAACTCGCCAGCCGCGGCGCCCAGTCACTCGAGTCCGGCGGCCTTCTGGTCCTGGCGCTAGCCGCAGCCGGGCGCCCGGTCGGGCTTCTCGTCCTGTCCGGCGAGACCGCGGCCCGGCACGAGCGCGAGCCCCTGCTGCTGTTCGCCAACCAGATCGCCCTGGCCGTCGAGCGCGCCCAGTTGCGGGAGCAGGCCCTGCGGGCCAGGGTCACCGAGGAAATGGCGCGGCTGGCGAAAACGCTTGTCGCCGCGGTCTCCCACGACCTGCGCACACCGCTGGCGTCGATCAAGGCATCGTCGTCCACCCTGGCCGATCCCGGGCTCGACATCAGCCCCGCAGCGAGCCGCCGGCTCGCCACGCTCATCGACGGCCAGGCCGACCGCCTCGCCGAGCTCGTACAGAGCCTGCTGGACATGAGCCGGATCCAGGCCGGCGTCCTGCAACCCCGCCGCACGGTCACGTCGCTCGCCGACCTGGTCTCCGCCGTCGTCAGCGCTCCGGAGATGCGCGGGCACGCCGTGCGCGCGCAGCTCCCCGCTGACCTCCCGCCCGTCGACGTCGACCTGGTTCTCATCTCCCGCGTGCTGACCAACTTGCTGGAGAACGCCATCCGGCACGGCCCGAAGAACGACCCCATCGCGATCGGCGGCACGCTCACCACCCCGCAGGTGATCGAGGTGTCGGTCACCGACCGCGGTCCCGGTGTCAGCCCAGGGCGCCGCAGCGAGATCTTCGAGCTGTTCGCCCGCCGGGCCGGCGATGCCGGCGCCGGGCTGGGTCTCACCATCGCGAAGACCTTCGTCGAGGCGCATGGGCAGCGCATCTGGGTCGAGGATGCCGCAGGGGGCGGAGCGCGGTTCTGCTTCACTCTGCCAGTGGCGGCGGCGATACCCGAGGAGCCGAAGATTGCCGCAGATTCTCGTCATTGACGATGATCCAGGCCTGCTTAGTGTCTGCAGCGTCGGGCTGCAAGCCCTTGGTCACGTCGTCAGCACGGCGGAGACCGGGAGCGAGGGACTCACCCAGGCAGCGATCCACGCACCCGAGGTCATCGTGCTCGACCTGGGCCTGCCTGACGTGGACGGGCTGGAAGTCTGCCAGCGGATCAGGACGTGGAGCGACGTGCCCATCGTCGTGCTGTCCGCGGACGGCTCCGAAGACCGCAAGGTCGACGCGCTGGACCACGGCGCCGACGACTACATGACCAAGCCATTCGGCATGCGCGAGCTGCATGCCCGGGTGCAGGTCGCGCTGCGCCACCACCGGGCCGCCGGCGGCGACGAAGACCACCCGGCCCACCTCCACGCGGGACTCCTGCATCTCGACCTCGTCCACCGGCAGGCCACCTTCGATGGCCGTCCCCTCGACCTCACGCCCAAAGAGCTCGACTTCCTCGCCTACCTCGCCCGCCACGCCGGAAAGGTCTGCACCCGCCGGATGATCCTGGAGAGCGTCTGGGGTCCCGGCTACGGTAGAGAACTGCACTACCTGAAGGTCTACGCCTACCGAATCCGGCGCAAGCTCCACGACGAGAATGGGCAGTTCCTGCAGAGCGACCCTGCTGTCGGTTACCGGCTTGCGCCGCCGGCAACTGATGTCACCGGCGCTAAGGGCCCCGGGGTCTGACGCGCTCATGCAGGCGTGTTCGCCTTGCGGCCCCCTCCCTCACCTCCTGCGCATGCACGCGAAGACGCGAGTATGGCGCGGACCCGGCGGACCAGCTCGTCCATGCCGAAGGGCTTGGCGAGGTAGTCACTGGCTCCGGCGTCCATCGCGCCTATCTTCGCCACCTCCGCGTCCCGGGCCGAGATCACCAGAATGGGAACAGCGCAGACGGCGCGCACCCGGGCGACGACCTCCAGCCCGTCCATGTCGGGCAGTCCCAGGTCCAGGATGATCAGGCGCGGGTGGCACTGCCGGGCCAGGTCGAGGGCCGAGGCCCCGCTGGCCGCGCTGTCGACCTGGTAGCCGCGGGCGGCCAGGCTGAGCTCCAGTACCCGGCGCAGGGCCCGCTGGTCCTCGACGATCAGCACCCGGCCTGTCATGTTCTCCGGGATCTGCTCCGGGCGGTCATGCCGCTGTCATCTCGCGCCGGGCGACAATGTGGACGTCGATTCCGGCCCGAGTCGCGAGCCGCGAGACGCGCGTGACGGCCGAGCCGCCGCCCATCAGCTCCCGCCAGCGGCTGCGCTGGCTGGACCCGACGACGATCTCGGTGACGTGCTCGCTTCTGGCGAATTCGATCAGGGCGCTGACCGGGTCGCCGGCATCGAGCTGGTGCCATGTGGCGCCTACGTCGGACACGACCTGCTTGAGCCGGGCGAGGCAGTCGTCGCGGCTACGTCCGCCGGTGTCCGGGCTGATGATGATGTGGACGATGTCGAGGTCGGCCTTGCTCCGGGCGGCGATCCGCGCCGCGCGGCGGACGACAGCCTCGGCGCCCGGCGTGGCGGTAACGCCCGCCATGATGCGCTCGGTGGCCTCCCAGGGCGCCCGGGCGGGGCGGCCGGGGAGCGCTTCCCCGGTTTCGCCGGCGAGGAAGCGCAGGGCTAGGTCCCGCAGGGCGGTCAGGTTGTCGGCGCGGAAGAAGTGGGTGAGGGCCTGGGGAACCTGCTCCGCCGGGTAGATGTTGCCGTGCTCCATCCTGTAGCGCAGTTGGTCGGGCGAGGAGTCGGCGAGCTCGATCTGATCGGCCCGGCGGACGACCCAGTCCGGGACGCGCTCGCGGACCCGCACCTGGGTGATGTCCTCCACCGCGTCGGCGATGCTCTCCAGGTGCTGGATGTTGACGGTCGTGATCACGTCGATGCCGGCGTCGAGCAGTTCCAGGACGTCTTGCCAGCGCTTGCCGTGGCGCCCGGACCCTGGCACGTTGGTGTGGGCCAGCTCGTCGACAAGCGCCACGCGCGGGTGGCGTCGCAGCACTCCGCCGGTGTCCATCTCCTCGAACCGGGCGCCGTGGTAGTCGGCGACTTTCCGGGGGACCATCTCCAGGCCCGCGGTCCGGGCCTCGGTCGCCGGGCGTCCATGGCCCTCCACGAAGGCGATAACGACATCGGCGCCTTGCTGCTGCCGCCGGTGGCCCTCGTCGAGCATGGCGATGGTCTTGCCGGCTCCGGCGGCTGTCCCGAGGTAGATGCTGAGGTGGCCGGCGGCCTCGGCGCTGCCGGTGATTCCGCCCCCATCGGGCGGGCCCGCGGCGCCGGTGCCGCCCGGCCCGGCGGGGGCTGACGGCGCGGCCGCTGGTTCCGGGCCAGCCGATCCGGCGGCCTGGCCCGCCTCCGGCGGATCCTCGCGGCTCATCCGCGGTCCTTCCGCGCGCGGCTGCACCTGGTAACGCGGGTTCCAGACGGCGAGCCGGCCCTGGCGGGCCGTGGCGGTGCCCTGGACGCTGCAGCGTGTCCCCGCCGCGAGCCCGGCAACCGTGCCGCGGCCGAGGAAGAGCAGGTCGAGCTCGCCGGTGCCGTCGTCGAGCACGCAGCGGTAGGCGGGGCTGGTACCTACGGTGATGGTCTGGGTGGCGCGGATCGTGCCGGTCACTGCGACCCGGTCCTGGGAGCGGGCATCGGCGATCCGGCTGACGCGGGGGCGGTCCCTGCCCGCGGCGCACGTGAGCGTGGAGGCGCTCATCGCATGCGCGCCATGGCCTCGTTGAGCTGCAGGACGTTGATGTAGGCGGAGCCGAGGAAGCCGAGCTGCGGCTGCACGATGTGCGCGCTCACCAGGCGGCGCACCGCAGCCTCGGGCAGGCCCCTGGCCCTGGCTACCGCGTTGACCTGGGCGTAGGCGTCGGCCGGGGCGATGTCAGGGTCGACGCCGCTGCCCGAGGTGGTGACCAGACCAGGCATGGGCGTGATGCCTTCCTGGTTCAGCACGGCGATCTGCTTGCGCACGTCCTGGACAAAGATCTTGGAGCGGGGTCCGAGGTTGGAGCCGCCGGTGGCCATCGGGTTGTACGCGTCTGGCCGGCCCTGGAACCACCGGGGGCCGGTCCAGGCCTGGCCGACCAGGGCCGAGCCGTTGCTGGTCAGCGAGCCGTTGGCCTGGTTGTGGAAGAGCGCCTGCCCGATGCCGGTCTCGGCGAGCGGATACGCCAGCCCGAGCAGGACGAAGAAGATGGCCGAGACCAGGACGGCCGGGCGCAGGCTGGCGAGCATCAGTAGGCTCCCGTCGCGGTGAGGATGAGGTCGATGAGCTTGATGAAGATGAAGGGCATGATGATCCCTCCGACGCCGTAGATGAACACGTTGCGGCGCAGGATCGCCGCGGCGCCCGTGGGCCGGAACCGCACCCCGCGCAGGGCGAGCGGGATGAGGGCGACGATGATGAGGGCGTTGAAGATCACCGCGGACAGGACAGCCGACTGGGGGCTGTGCAGCCGCATGATGTTGAGGGTCTCTAGCTGCGGATAGGTCGCGGCGAAGAGCGCCGGGATGATCGCGAAGTACTTGGCGACGTCGTTGGCGATGGAGAACGTGGTCAGCGCGCCCCGGGTGATGAGCAGCTGCTTGCCGATCTCGACCACATCGAGGAGCTTGGTGGGGTTGGAGTCGAGGTCGACCATGTTGCCGGCTTCCTTGGCCGCGGTGGTCCCGGTGTTCATGGCGACCCCCACGTCGGCCTGGGCCAGGGCGGGGGCGTCATTGGTGCCGTCGCCGGTCATGGCGACGAGCTTGCCACCCTGCTGCTCGGCCCTGATCAGGTTCATCTTGGCGTCGGGGGTGGCCTCGGCCAGGTAGTCGTCGACGCCGGCCTCCTGGGCGATCGCCGCCGCGGTCAGGGGGTTGTCGCCGGTGATCATCACGGTGCGGATCCCGATGGCGCGCATCTGCGCGAAGCGCTCGGCGATGCCCTGCTTTACGATGTCCTTGAGCTCGATCACCCCGAGCAGGCGCGGCCCGTCGGCGACTGCGAGCGGGGTCGAGCCCGACCGGGCCACCCGCTCCACGATGCGGTCCAGCTCGGCTGAGGGCGCACCGCCCTGCCCGGTGACCCACTGGCGCACCGACTCGGCCGCGCCCTTGCGGATCTGCCGTCCGTTCATGTCCAAGCCGGACATGCGGGTCTGCGCCGTGAACGGCACGAAGACCCGGCCGGCACCCAGCTCCCGCCCGCGGATGCCGAACCTCTCCTTGGCGAGGACCACGACGGAGCGGCCCTCGGGTGTCTCGTCGGCCAGCGAGGCCAGCTGCGCGGCGGCGGCCAGGTCCTGCTCGCTGTGCCCGTCGACGGGGTAGAACGCCGAGGCCATGCGGCTGCCGAGGGTGATGGTGCCGGTCTTATCGAGCAGCAGGGTCTGCACGTCACCGGCAGCCTCCACGGCCCGCCCGGACAGGGCCAGCACGTTGCGCTGTACCAGGCGGTCCATGCCGGCGATGCCGATGGCTGACAGCAGCGCCCCGACGGTGGTCGGGATCAGGCACACCAGCAGCGCGATCAGTATGATCACCGAGACCGTCCCGCCCGCGAACTGCCCGTAGGGCTGCAGGACGACCACGACGGGCACGAAGATGATCGTCAGCGCGGCGAGCAGGATCGTCAGGGCGATCTCGTTAGGGGTTTTCTGCCGGCTCGCCCCCTCCACCAGGGTGATCATCCGGTCCAGGAACGTGTGGCCCGGCTCGGCGGTGATGCGCACCACGATGCGGTCCGAGAGCACCATGGTGCCGCCGGTCACGGCGGAGCGGTCCCCGCCGGCCTCACGGATCACCGGCGCGGACTCGCCGGTGATCACCGACTCGTCCACCGACGCCGCGCCCTCGATGATCTCCCCGTCGGAGGGGATGACGTCGCCGGGCTCGCAGACGACCAGGTCCCCCGGGGCCAGCTCCGCAGCGGGGACGCGCTCCTCGGCTCCGCCGGGCCGCAGGCGGCGCGCCTGGGTTTCGATCCGCATCTTCCGCAGCATGTCGGCCTGGGCCTTGCCGCGGCCTTCGGCGAGCGCCTCGGCGAAGTTGGCGAACGCGACGGTGAGGGCCAGCCAGATGGTCACCGACCAGGCGAAGATGCCCGGGTGGGCGATCGACTCGATCAGGGTCACCAGCGTGCCGATCAGCACGACGAACATCACCGGGTTCTTCACCTGGGCCCGCGGGTCGAATTTCCGCAGGGCATCGACAGCGGCACGCGCGAGGATGCCGCGGTCGAGCAGGCTGCGGCTCCGGCTGACTCCGCCGGGCACGCTCGGGCCGCCTTCCGGCATCACGGGGGCGGGGACCTCGATGTTGTCAGCGGCTGGCATGCGCGGAGAACCTTCCGTGAGACGGCCGGCCGGCGATCCGGTGATCAGCTCGGGCGGCGCTGCCGGGGGACAGGAGCTGAGGCGTCCGCCGGAGGTCCTGGATTACCCAGGCGCCGGCCGGCAGACCCCAGGAGGGGCAGCTCGCGCGAGCTGGGGCCGCGGTCACTTTCGCCTCGGACGAACGGCGAGCACCGGGCAGCTGGCCCTGCGCATCACCTGGTCCGACACGCTGCCCAGGACCAGGCGGCTGATGGCTACCCTCGGACGGCGGGTCAGCACGATCACGTCGGCGCGCCAGGCGGACGCGAGCCGGGCGATAGCCGCGGCGACGTCGCCGCGTGGGGCGTCCACGATGGCTGTGGTTGCCCTGGGGCCGCCGCAGGCCCAGACGGTCAGCAGCGCATCGTCGAGCACCGCTGCGGCCTCACCGACCGTCTCCGGGTAGAACCGGCCCGGACACCCGCGCATGGGCGGGTCATAGATCCGCACGTGCACGAGCCGCAGCACGCCGCTGATCGTGCTGCACACGCGCGCGGCGACCGCCAGCCCCTCGGCTGCCTCGCCTGGCGAGCGCACCGGGGCGAGGACCCGGCGGAAAGACGGTCCGTCATCAGCGGCGGGTGCGTCGGTGCCAGGAAAGGCTAGCTCGAGCTCGTCTGTGGTCAGCATCAGAAGAACCTCCCGTGGGATAGCTGCTCGACAATCGGCCCCAGGGACACGGCGGGAAAGAACGTGAGCGCTCCGACGATCATGATCACGCCGATGAGCAGGCCGACGAACATGGGCTTGTCGGTGCGGAATGTGCCGGCCGATACGGGGACGACCTCTTTGGCGGCCAGGGCGCCGGCCAGGGCCAGCACTGGCACCATGATGGCGAAGCGCCCGAGCAGCAGGCCGACGGTCATGACGACGTTGTAGAACGGAGTGTTGGCGCTCAGGCCGGCGAACGCCGAGCCGTTGTTGTTGGTCACCGAGGTGAAGCCGTACAGGATCTCGGAGAAACCGTGCGGCCCGGCGTTCAGGGCCCCGGCCCGGCCGGCCGGGAGCGCTACCGCTATCGCCGTGAGGACCAGCACCGTGATCGGCATCACCAGCACGCCGAGCGCGGCCAGTTTCACCTCCCGGGCCTGGATCTTCTTGCCCAGGTACTCCGGTGTTCGCCCGACCATCAGCCCGCCGATGAACACCGTGATGATGGCGAACAGCAAGATCGTGTACAGGCCGCTGCCCACGCCGCCTGGCGACACCTCGCCGAGCATCATCCCGGTGAGCGTCGCGAAACCGCCCATCGGCGTGTAGGAGTCCATGGCGGAATCGACGCTGCCGGTCGAGGTCTGCGTCGAGGTGACGTTGTACAGCGCCGAGGAGGTGTCGCCGAACCGGACCTCCTTGCCCTCCATGTTGCCGGCCGGCTGGCTGGTCACCCCGGCCGCGGCGATGGCCGGATTGGCCTGGTGCTCGGCGACGGACCCGATGGCCAGCCAGGCGCCGAAGATGATCGCCATCACGCCGAGAATGGCGGCGCCCTGGCGGATGCTGCCGGTCATCTTGCCGAACGTGTACGTGAGCGAGACCGGGATGCACAGGATCAGCACGATCGACAGGAAGTTCGTCAGTCCGGTCGGGTTCTCGAACGGGCTGGCGCCGTTGGCGTTGAAATACCCGCCGCCGTTCGTGCCCAGTTGCTTGATGGTTTCCTGCGAGGCCACGGGGCCCCGCGGGATGACCTGCCGGGCGCCGTTCAGGACATCGTGGACGTGCACCGGACCGCTCAGCGTCTCCAGGGCTCCCTGCGCGATGAACACTATGGCTGCCACGAATGCGATGGGCAGGAGAACGTAGAGTGTGCCGCGGACCAGATCGACCCAGAAGTTGCCGATCGTCTTAGCGCCCCGGCGGGCGAACCCCCGGATCAGCGCCACCGCGACCGCGACTCCGACCGCGGCGCTGAGGAAGTTCTGCACCGCCAGCGCGCCCATCTGAGACAGATAGGACATGGTCGTCTCGCCCGAGTACGCCTGCCAGTTGGTGTTGGTCACGAACGACACCGCCGTGTTCCACGACAGCGCCGGGCCCACCCCGGGCAGATGCTGCGGGTTGAATGGCAGTGAGCCCTGCAACCGGAAGATCCCGTACGACAGCAGGAGCGCCACGGCGGAGAACGCGATCACCGACCCGCCGTAGCGCTGCCACGACTGCTCATTCGCCGGGTCCACGCCCATGACGCGGTAAGCCGGGCGCTCGACGAACGACAGCCAGCGGGTCCGGCCCTCATATACCGCCACCAGGTACGAGCCGAGGAAACGCCAGGCGACGGCCAGCACGACGACGAGGGCCACGATGGTCCAGGCGAATGGCATCAGAACCACTCAGCCTTGAACAGCGCCACGCCCAGGTAAATGAACACGGCGACGGACAACGCGAGGAGGAGGCCCTGGACGGCGGTCATACCCGCTCCAGGCCCCAGATCAAGCCCAGCATCGCCACCACGAACCCGACGATCCCGGCCACAACAAGGAAATCAGCCATGCGGCCCAGCATCGCCGCCCGGCCGGTAACCGCGCGGTGAACGCCCAGCCGCCGGCGGTAGAGAAACGGTGAACAACCGCCTTCCCACCGGCCCGGCCTTCCTTTACCGAACTGGGCGGCAACCGAGCCACTCCCACGAAGCAACCTGGCTCTTCGCGAGCGTGGCCCTGTCACGCGGCATCCCGATCACTGACGTGTCACAGTTGTACGGCCGTGCATACTGGTGCCCGCGTTGACGCAAGTAGTTCCGAGTGACAATCGTCACAGCACTGAGATGACGACTGTCATAGCAAGATTAACGATCGTTACAACGTCGGGGTGACGACAGTCACAGACCCTTATCGGGCAGATGCCCGCTTTGACTTTCGACACAGTTAGTTTCGGAAGGTAAAACAGGATGCGGCTGCGGCGGCACGGGTACCCGCCTCACGGGAGGGGGGGCCTCCCTCCACCTTGCTACCCCCTCCACTGCACCCCCGAGCGCGGGCAAGAATCCCGTGCCGTCGCGGCCACCTTGCTAGGAGCGATTCGAGATCATCAGGAGCCGAAGTGAACGTCAGCGTGGTCTACCGCATCTGGGGCCAGGTAGACGATGGGCCGCCGGTCGAGCACCCGGCGCGCAACCAGGACGCTGTCCGCGATCCGGGTGCCGCGCAGCGCGAGCTGGCACGCCGCCGGTACAAGGAGCCCGACAAGGACTGGTGGGTGACCGCCGTCCGGGTGACCGAGTGGCCCCCGGAAACGCTGGCCTGGTGAGGGCGTTCCCGCGCCGTCGCGGCTAGCGTCGTGGCCGCCGAGGAGCTGGTGCTGATGGGCGGGCACTGTTCGCCGGGTTCGGCCTGGGGCGGGCCTACGACGGTCTGAAGGCACTTTCCGCCGTCCCCGATCCGCGTGGTAGGTATCGCGCTCGGGGTGGGGCACTGCCCTACGTGATCACCACGATGGCCCCTCCAGTCTGACTCGCCTAGACGCTCGAATTAGCGTAATTGACATGCTTAGAAGTGGGTCGGGCACTAGGTCCCGGGCGCGGACGGCGCAAACCGCACCGGCATGTGCTTGATCCCGTTAAGGAAGTTAGACCGGAGCCTGCTGACCTCGCCGTCGAGCTGGATGTCAGGCATCCGGTCGGCCAGCGTCTGGAGCAGGACCCGGAGCTCGAGGGCGGCCAGGTGCCGGCCCAGGCAGAAGTGCGGGCCGCCGCCGCCGAAGCCTACGTGCGGGTTGGGGTCCCGGGCGATGTCGAACTCCTGCGGGGCGGTGAATACGCTCTCGTCCCGGTTGGCCGAGGCGTAGAAGACGACCACCTTGTCGCCCTCGGCGATCGCCTGGCCGCCGAGCTCGGTGTCGCGGATCGCGGTGCGCCGGAACAGATTCACCGGGCTCACCCAGCGGACGATCTCCTCGGCCGCGGTGGGGATCAGCCCGGGATCGGCCAGCAGCCTCTGCCACTGGCCGGGATGCTCGAAGAGCGCGAGCATGCCGCCGGATGCCGCGTTGCGCGTGGTCTCGTTGCCGGCCACGGTCAGCAGCAGGAAGAACAGGTCGAACTCCTCGGTGGTCAGCACCTCGCCGGCATCGTCGGGCTGCAGCAGCCGGGTCACGATGTCGTCGGCCGGCTGGGCGCGGCGGCGCTCGGCGAGCTCATGCGCGTAGGCGTAGATCTCCGCCGCCGCTTCCATCCCCTCCTCGGGCGAGGACCGGAACTCGGGATCATCGAAGCCGACCAGCTTGTTGGACAGCTCGAAGATCCGGTCACGGTCCTCCGCCGGCGCGCCGACAAGTTCGCAGATGACCTGCAGCGGGAGCGGCGCGGCGATGTCGGTGACGAAGTCGGCCTCGCCGCGGGGCACCACCTCGTCGATCAGCGTGTCGCAGATCTCCCTGACGTGCTTGGCCAGCCTGCCGATCATCCGCGGCGTGAACCCGCGGTTCACGAAGCTGCGCTGCCGGGTGTGCTGCGGGGGGTCCATGTTGAGCATCATCAGGCGCTGCATCTCGATCTGGTCGTCCGGCGCCTCGGTGAAGAGCACGAGCCGCCGACGCGAGGAGAAGATCTCCGGATGCCGCGAGATGTGCCCGATGTCCGCGTGCCGGGTGATCGCCCAGAACCCGGGCCATGTCGGGTCCCCGCCGTACGCATGCCAGTACACCGGCGCATGCCGGCGCAGCCAGGTGAACTGATCGTGCGGAGCGCCGCCGCGCTGGTAGGTGTCCACGTCTACTAGGTTGATCTCGGGAGCCACTGCGGCCTCCGTCCGTGGCTGAAACCGATATCACTGACAGTACGTTTAATTCCGCCAAAAGACCCGCAAGGTCGGCTGCGGCGCTGAGGCCGGTCAGCGGCGGCGCAGCGACGGGTCGGTGAGGCTCGGCGGCTCGTACCCGCGATCGGGCGGGTTGAGGGTGGTGCCCGGCGGCACGATCTGGTCGATCTGGTCGAGGATCGCGGGCTCGAGCGTGACGTCGGCGGCGCCAAGCTGGCTGTCCAGGTGCTCCATGGTCCGCGGGCCGATGATCGCGGAGGTGACCGCCGGGTGGCTGGTCACGAAGGCCAGCGCCAGGTGGATCAGGGACAGGCCGGCCTTCTCCGCGAGCTGGGCCAGCTGCTCGGCCGCCTCCAGCTTGGCCTGGTTGCCCGGCAGGGTCATGTCGAAGCGCTGCGGGATCCGGCCTGCCCTCCGGCTGACCGGCAGCTCGCCGTCCTTGCGGTACCGGCCGGTCAGCCAGCCCCCGGCGAGCGGGCTCCAGGGGATCACGCCCATCGCGTACTGCCGGCAGACGGGCAGCACCTCGGCCTCGGCGCCCCGCACGAGCATCGAGTACGGCGGCTGCTCGCAGACGAAGCGCTCCCGGCCGCGGCGCTGCGCGACCCACTGGCCCTCGACGATCTGCGACGGCAGGAAGGTCGAGCTGCCGGCGTAGCAGACCTTCCCGGAACGGATCAGGTCGGTCAGCGCGCCCAGGGTCTCGTCGATGTCGGCCAACGGGTCGGGCCGGTGGATCTGGTACAGGTCGATGCGGTCGGTGCGCAGGCGGCGCAGGCTGTTCTCGCATTCGCGGATGATCCAGCGGCGGGAGTTGCCGCGGGCGTTCACGTCCTTGCCCATCCGCCCGTTCGCCTTGGTGGCGAGGACGACGCCGTCGCGCCGCGACCCCTCGAGCGCCTTCCCGACGATCTCCTCCGACTCTCCCGCGGAGTACACGTCGGCGGTATCGACGAAGTTGATCCCGGCATCGAGCGCCCGGTGGATGATCCGTACCGACTCGTCATGATCGGGATTGCCCCAGGCTCCGAACATCATCGCGCCCAGGCACAGCGGGCTGACCTTCACTCCGGTGCTGCCGAGAGTGCGCATCTGCATTGCTTCAGCCTACGTAGGGCGTTACGGCCCTTCCAGGGCCTCGGCTATATCGCCGCCGACGGATACCCGCAGATCATGGAACGAGACGGTGAAGCCCTCGCCCTCCGGTGCCGCGCACATGACGCCCGCGAGTATCTCCCGGTCCGGCGGGAGGTAAACCATCGCGGCGAGCTCGGCCGGGCGGCCCGCGGCCTCGTACCGGATCTCGACCGCCTCACCGCGGCGGGACAGGCTGAGGCCCACCTCCGAGGTGCCCTCCGGCAGGTCCGCCATCATCCAGCTGGAGTAGCCCACCGTAACGACCGTGCTCAGCCTCAGCCGACCGTAGAAGTACTCGACGCCGCATTTCAGCCACACCCGCTCGTCGGCCCGCAGCATCAGCCCGGCCTGGTCGTACTGGCCGCGGAACCCGCCGCGGATCACTGCGGCCACGTCCACGTCGCCGGGAGCCACCTGCCCGTAGAGGTGGCCGTTGTCGCGGGTGTAGCCGTAGCCGGTGACCCGCCAGAAATCCGTCCCGGGATCGGCGTTGACCTGCAGCACGCCAGCCGTCCGCTGCCAGATGGCTGGCTCGTTATGCCATTGCATCGCCACCTCCATGATCGCGGCGCCCGTCCAGGCTAAGGGACAGCCGGCCAGCCGGGTAACCTCGGCGGCATGGACAAGGTTCAGCTGACAGACGGCGAATGGCAGCAGCGGCTCACGCCCGAGGAGTACCGCGTGCTGCGCCAGGCGGGCACCGAGGCGCCGTTTACGGGTGAGTACACCGACACCAAGACCGAGGGCGTCTACCGCTGCCGAGCCTGCGGGGCCGAGCTTTTCCGCTCGAACGCGAAGTTCGAGTCCCACTGCGGCTGGCCCAGTTTCTACCAGCCGACCGCCGACGACGCCGTGGTGCTGATCGAGGACCGCTCACTCGGGCAGGTGCGCACCGAGGTCCGGTGCGCGGCCTGCGATTCCCACCTCGGCCACGTCTTTGAGGGCGAGGGCTACCAGGTGCCTACCGACCAGCGGTGGTGCATCAACTCGGTCTCGCTGACCCTCGAGCCTGCCAGGGGCCAGTGAACGCGCCCGGGGCCGGGGACGCAATCCGCGTCCCCGGCCCCGGGCACTGGGCGATCAGCGGGTGGTCAGCGCCCGCCCCGCGACTCGCCGGTCAGCGGGTTGAGGAACAGCGCCGAGTTGCGCTCGCCGTTGAAGTTGAACATCGACAGGATCGACCCGGCCGTGGCGTCCACCGCGCCGTTGCCCATGGCCGGGATGCCCCAGTTGAACTCGATGAACTTCACCACCGAACTCTGGTCGATCAGGGTGTTGTCCACGAAGTTCCGCTTCGCGAACGGTGAGATCACCAGGAACGGCATCCGCACGCCCAGGCCGCAGCGACCCTGCTCCGGCTGGCTGGCCGAGTTCATCGGCACCTGCTTGAGCTGGCTGCCGCAGGTGCCGGTCCCGGTCAGGGTGTCCAGCGCGGTCTGCGACTGGGTCGTGATCGGGGCTAGGACGTGGTCGTACCAGCCGTCGGAGTCGTCATAGGTGATGACGATGGCCGTCGACTTCCAGGTGCTCAGCGACTCGAGGTGGTTGATGGTGCCGGCCAGCCAGGCCTGCTCGTCCAGCGGGTCGGAATAGCCCGCGTGGCCGTCCTGGTAGGCCGGGGCCTTGAGGTAGGAGACCGCGGGCAGGTTGCCGTGGTTCGCGGCGGCCCAGAAGTCCGCGATGTCGTACTGGTGGTTCGCCTGGTCCGTCTGGCCGATCTTGGCTACCGACGTCGGCGGCAGGTGCATCGGGTTTGCGGTCGACGCCCAGTACTGGAACGGCTCATGGTGGGAGATGTAGTCGGTCACCGTGTTGCCGCCCACGTTCTTGTGGTTCTGGGCGCAGATCTGGGCCGTGGTCGGCGCGGTGCCGTGACCGGGCACGAAGCCGTTGTCGAAGCCGCCCTCGAACCAGCCCCACCGGACGTTCGCGCTGGTCAGCTCCGCTCCGATGTTGTTGCCGCCGATGGTCAGCGTGCCGGCGGGGGTGCCCCCGTCGCCGCCGTCCGCGCTTGGCAGGTAGGAGCAGACGTCGTAGGTCGGGTCCGCGTCGCTGAACGTCGTGCCGGTCCCGGCCGAGACCGGGGGGCCGGCGGTGATGTTGGACGCGGCGGGGTTGGTGGCGTTGAGTCCGGCCGGGGCCGGGCATGCCGTGTCGTTGATCGACGCGAAGGCCGGGCCGCAGGTCGCGCCGTAGGTCTGCCCCGCGGTCACGTTGAGGGCGCCGGGCGTCGACGGGCCGTAGTTGGTGGCGTACATGTTGTCGCTCATGGCGAAGTGCTGGGCGTAGTTCCAGAGCCCGGTCACGGTGTTGCCGTCGTAGTAGTCCATCACCGCGAAGTTCGAGCTCGCGCCCGCCGGAGCCGGCTCGGGCGAGCCCTTGAAGTTGAAGCCGGCGAGGCAGTTGGCGAGGGTGACGTTCTTCCCGGTGGTCTGCGCGAACTGGTCCATGGCGCCGTGGTTTGCCGCGTTCTGCTCCGCGGTGTACCCGTGGCCCTGGTCACAGGTCATCGGGTCACTCGGGCTCAGGCGCAGGGGATTCGACTCATTCGGGTTGTTGGTCAGCAGCGGGCCGGTCGGGCCGGACGCGCCGACGCTGTTGTAGAGGCCGTTGACCGTAGGCGTGGAGCGGCTGGCGTGGAAGGCTGGCTCCCCGGGCAGGTTCGCAGCATGGGGATAGGTGCCGAAATAGTGATCGAAGGAGATGTTCTCATCGAAGATCACCACCAGGTGCTTGATCGGCGTGGCGGTGCTTGACTGATGCGTAGCGTGGCTGCCGACGGCGGCGGCAACACTGGTCGCCCCGACGACGCCGAGGGTTAGCATCGCCAGCGACGCGGCGATGGCGTAAACCCTGCGTGGTGCATGCATACATGGCTCCTTTGCGGCTTTCACGCTGTTCGCTACCAACCATGAACCGGGCGGGGTGCTGGTCGCTACCCGAACGGCGGGCGCGAGGAGCCTAGAACGGCATCCTGCCGTTCCAGTGACACCCTGCTGGCCAGGTGCCGACGGCAAGCTGAATGCCGTCTGAACTCCTGGCCGGGCCGAGCGACGGAACGTCCCCGGCCAGCGACGCGGCGGGCGCGCGCTGACGGCGGCCGCGATGCCTGCCGCGCAGGCAGGGGCAGGCAGAATGCTGGCATGGCCCGGGCCAATGATGATGTCGCCGCGCTGCTGAGGGAATACGCCGACCTGCTGCTGATCAACGGCGGCGACGCCTTCCGGGCGCGCGTGTACGAGAAGGCCGCCCGCGCCGTCGCCGGGTACTCCGGCGACGTCGCGCTGCTCGACGCCGCGGGGCTGCGGCGGATACCCGGGGTAGGCACGTCGATCGCCGACAAGATCACCGAGTTCCGGGAGACCGGGGCGATCCGGGTTCTGGAGGAGCTGCGCGCCGACATCCCGGCCGGGGTGCGCGAGCTGACCAGGATTCCCGCGCTCGGGCCCAAGCGCGCCCTGCAGCTCCACCGTGACCTGCAGATCAGCTCGGTGGACGAGCTCGTGGCCGCCATCGGGGCCGGCCAGCTGCGGGACCTGAAGGGCTTCGGGCCCAAGAGCGAGGACCGCATCCTGCACGGCATCGAGATCATGGAGCAGGCCAGCCAGCGCGTGTCCCTGAACGTCGCGATGGACACCGCCGAGGCCATGGTCGCGGCGATCGGCGCCGTCGCGGGCTGCGCCCGCTGTGCCTACGCGGGCTCGCTGCGCCGGATGCGGGAGACCATCGGCGACGTCGACATTCTTGCCGCCGCGCAGGACGCGCGGGATGCACGCCCGCTGATGGCCGCGTTCACGGCGCTCAGGGACGTGGCCGAGGTGATCGCATCCGGTGACGCCAAGACATCCATCCGCACCGGCCGCGGCCTTCAGGTCGACCTGCGGGTGGTCCCGGTGGACTCGTGGGGCGCCGCCCTGCAGTACTTCACCGGGTCACAGGCGCATAACGTCCGCACCCGCGAGATCGCGGTCCGCAAGAAGCTGAAGCTGTCGGAGTACGGCCTGTTCGACGCGGTCAGCGGCGAGCTGATCGTGTCCAGGACCGAGGAGGAGGTCTACCGCAGGCTCGGGATGTCCTGGATACCGCCGGAGCTGCGCGAGGACAACGGCGAGATCCAGGCGGCGATCCGGGGCGAGCTGCCGGTCCTCGTCGCCGACCACGACATCCGCGGCGACCTGCACACGCACACCGACCTCACCGACGGCGTGGCCTCGCTCGAGGACATGGTGGCGACCGCGGCCAGCCGCGGCTACGAGTACTACGCGATCACCGATCACGCCCCGAACCTCTTCATGCAGCGGATGACCACCGAGAAGATGCTCGCGCAGCGGGAGCAGGTCCGCGCGCTCGCCGCGCAGCGGGCGGCCGACCCGGCCGCCGGGCCGATGACCCTGCTGCACGGCACCGAGCTGAACATCGCTCCCGACGGGACCGTCGACTGGCCCGCCGAGTTCCTCGACGGATTCGATGTCTGCGTGGCCTCGGTGCATTCCCACTTCGACATGCCCAGGCGGGAGATGACCCGCAGGTTCCTCGTGGCCTGCGAGAACCCGCACGTCAATATCATCGGCCATCCCACCGCGCGCAAGATCGGCAAGCGCCCGCCGGTCGACGTCGACTTCGCCGAGCTGTTCCGCGCCTGCGCCGGGACCGGCACCGCCCTGGAGGTGAACGCGCATCCCGACCGGCTCGACCTGCCGGCCGACCACATCCGGGCGGCGAGGGATGCCGGGGTCAGGTTCGCCATCGACAGCGACGCGCACTCCACCAAGCACCTGAGCTACCCGCGTTACGGCGTCGGCACCGCGCGCCGCGGCTGGCTGACGCCTGACGACGTCATCAACACCTGGCCGCTGCCGCGGCTGCAGGCCTTCCTGCGCCCTGGCCGGTAGCACTGCCCCGCGGAGCTTGAAGCCGCTGACCGGGGCTCGCGCAGGCCAGCGCCGTCACGGCAGGTCCCTCCTCACGGCAGATCAGAGAGCAGCTCGTGCACCGGCTTGCGCTTGCCTGCGTAGAACGGGATCTCGACGCGGGTGTGCCGCCGCGCCTGCGCGCCGCGCAGGTGGCGCATAAGGTCGACGATCCGGTGCAGCTCGTCGGCCTCGAAGGCGAGCATCCACTCGTAGTCGTTCAGCGCGAAGCACGCCACGGTGTTGGCCCGGACGTCCGGGTACTCCCTGGCCATCTTCCCGTGCTCGGCGAGCATCGCGCGACGCTGCTCCGGCTCGAGCAGGTACCAGTCGTAGGACCGGACGAAGGGGTAGACGCTCACGTACCCGCGCGGCTCTTCCTCGGCCAGGAACGCGGGAATGTGGCCCTTGTTGAACTCCGCGGGACGGTGCAGGGCCATGGCCGACCAGACCGGCTCGCTGACCCGGCCGAGCCCGGTCCGGCGGAACCGCGCGTACATCTCCTGCAGGTCATCGGAGGACGGCGCGATCCACCAGAACATGTAGTCGGCGTCGGCACGCAGGCCCTGGAGGTCGTAGCAGCCGCGGGTGACGACGCCCTTGCCGGCCGCCTGCTGGGACAGCTCGCTGATCTCCGCCGCGAGGCCGGGGCGCCCGGACCGGCTCTCCTTCCCCGCGGCCTCGAGCGCTCCGGGGCCCTTCAGCCGGAATACCGACCACATCGTGTAGCGGATCAGCTCGTTCAGGTCGCGCGCCCTGGGCCGCTGCCCGGTCTCGTTACCAGCCATCAGAACCTCCTTGAGGCTGTCACGCCGCCATTGTCCCATCGTCGGTCCGGTCGACTCGCGGCCGCCGGACATCGGACCGCTCGGCCAGGGGCGGGCCCCGGCCGGCCCGCCCTGGCTATCCCGCCCTCGCTTGGTGCGCCTCGAGGTGGGCGAGCACCTGGTCGGCGGCCAGACGCGCCGATGCGATGCAGGCCGGGATGCCGATCCCGTCGTAGGCAGCCCCGCAGACCGCCAGCCCGGGCAGGGTGGCGACTGCGGCCCGGATCCGCGCGACCCGGTCCAGGTGGCCCACCGTGTACTGCGGCAGTCCGCCGCCCCAACGGCTGACCCGCACGGCGGCCGGGGCGCCGCGCACCCCGATGGCGGCGGCCAGGTCGGCGGCGGCGAGCTCGGCGAGCTCGGCGTCGTCTCGCTGCAGCAGCGCCTCCTCGCCCACCCGGCCCACCGAGCACCGGACGATGTCCACTGCCGCACCGCCCGCCCTCAGGTGTGGCCACTTCACCGTGCTGAAGGTAACCGCCTTGACCGGTCGGCCGTCCACCGCGGGGACCAGGTAGCCGCTGCCCTCCGGCCGACGGCCGAACGCGCCGCTGCGATAGGCCAGGGTCACGATCGCCATGCTCACGTAGCTGATCTCGCCGAGCGCCGCCGCGGCGGACTCGGCGCCGGGTACGCCGGCCAGCAGCCTGCCGGCAGGCCGGGCCGGGACGGCGAGGATGACCGCGTCGGCATCCAGCCCTTCCGGCGCCCGCGCGGAGCCCACCGTCAGCCGCCAGCCCCCACCCGCCTCCCCATCCCCCTTCACTTGCCGGGCCAGCTCGCGGGTCATCGCGCCGGTCCGGACGGTGGCGCCGGACGCGGAGGCCACGGCGGGCGGCAGCGTCCCGAGACCGCCCGACAGCGTGGTGAAGACCGGAGGGCCCGGAGGTGACCCGGGCGCGGGCAGCAGCGACGCGGCCGCCGCGGCCAGGGAGCGATGCTGCCGCGACGCCTGGGCCAGCCCGGCCAGCGTCGCCTCGTAGGACAGCTCGTCGGCCCGGCCCGCGTAGACGCCGCCGAGCAGCGGGTCCACCAGCCTGTCCACCAGTTCCTGGCCGAACCTCGCCCCGACGTGGCTGGCCACCGGCACGTCGCCGTCTCTCGCGGTCGGCGGCAGCAGCAGATCGTCGCTCGCTCTGGCCATTCCGGCGGGCGAGAGGATCCCGGAAGCCTCCAGCTCGCCCAGGTCGGCGGGGACCCCCATCAGCTGGCGTTTCGGCAGCGGGCGCAGGTGCCCGCGGGTCCAGATGCCCGCGGCCGTGGTGGCGGGCGCCTCCAGCTGGCCGGCCAGGCCGACCGCGCCGATCAGGTCGGTGCCCTCGGCGCGGCGGGCGAGCAGGGCCTCGGCGCCCTCGTCGACGGTTATCCCGGCCACCTCTGACACCGTGAGCTTGCCGCCCAGCCGCGGCTGGCCCTCCAGCACGGTGACGGCCAGGCCCCGGTCGCGCAGGAAGAACGCGGCAGCGAGCCCGGAGATCCCGGCGCCCACGATCGCGACCGCCGGCCGGGGAGATTGCGTACTCACGGGCCTACTGTGCCAAGCGGACGCGCGATCGCCGCGGGCAGGGTCCTGGGCCCGCCCGCAGTTCACGAGGCCTGGTCTCCCGCCGCGACCGCCGCCCAGTCGCAGGCCTCGCCGGCCCGGCGCAGCCCGGCACGGGTCTGCTCGTCGCAGAGCGCGCCCTGCACGCCCGCCTGGTAGAAGACTGCGGGCGTGACCCCGAGGCGCGACGCGGCCTGGTACTCGAGGCCCAGGTCGGTGCCGAACATCGCCGGGTCGTCGGTGGACACCGAGCAGCGCACCCCCGCGGCGACCAGGTCCGGCAGCGGATGCACGGCCAGGGATGCGACGACCCCGGTGCGCAGGTTGGAAGTCGGGCACACGTCCAGCACGGTGCCCCGGTCAGCAAGCTCGCGCACCAGGCCCGGGTCGTCGACCGCGCGGATGCCGTGCCTGATCCGGTCCGCGCCCAGCGCGGTGAGCGCCCCGCGGATCGAGGAAACCCCGGCGGCCTCCCCGGCGTGCGGCACCGAGCCGATTCCGCCGTCGCGCGCCAGGGCGAACGCGGGTGCGTACGGTTCTGGCGGGAATTCGGCCTCCTTGCCGCCGAGCCCGAGGCCGACCACGCCGCGGTCGCGATACCTCACGGCGTAGCGCGCGGTAAGCTCCGCGGCCTCCAGCGGGAAGCCGCGCGGGATGTCCGGCGTCAGCCGCACCTCGACCCCGTGCCGTTCCCGCGCCTCCTGCGCTCCGTCGCAGTAGCCGGTGAATACCTCATCCCAGGCCACCCCATGACGGGCGGGCTCGGCCGGGGAGAAGATGCCTTCCAGGTACACCGCGCCATGGGCCGCCGCCTCGCCCGCGTAGTCGACCACGACCTGCCGGAAGTCCTGCTCGGTCCGCAGCGCCCCGGTGGTGAGTATCCATATCTCGATAAAGTGCGCGAAATCGCGGAACTCATACAGCCCGGCCAGCCCCGCCGCCGAGTCGGCCGGCAGCGCGATGCCGTTGCGGCCCGCGATCTGCAGCAGCGTCCCGGCGCGGACGGTGCCCTCCAGGTGCACGTGCAGCTCGATCTTCGGATAGCTGGGTTCCCCGCTCGCCCCCCGGGCGCTCTTGAGGTCCTTTGGCTCGATCATGCCGCCGATTATCGCCAGCCCGGGTCAGGGCCGCCGCGCGTGGCCCTCGAGCGCGTCATCCGTTACCGGACCGTGGCCGGATCAGCGGAACCAGGCGACCGGCCGGGCGCGTCCCAGCGGCATGAACACCACCGCCCGGGCCCGTGCCTCCCGCCGGCCGCTGCGCACCACCGCACTCACGTGTGCCGGGCTGATGTCCGGCGCAGCCCTGCTCCTCGCTGGCTGCTCGCAGGGCAGCTCCGCCTCCTCCGGGGCCCCTGCGGCCCTGGCCCCCGCGCACGCCGCCGGCGGCGTGCGCGCCGCGGCGCCCGGGCCGTTCGGGCCGGCGGCCGGGTCCTCGCCTGCTGCGCAGTCGGCCCGGCTCGCCCTGGCCAGTCAGAGCATCATCTACACGGCCAGCCTCACCCTCCAGGCCGCGAGCGTGACCGCCGCCGCGAGCCAGGCGACCGGCATCGTCACCGCCGTCGGCGGCTACGTGTCCAGCGAGCACGCCTCGGTCAGCCCGGCGGCTCAGGCCCGTCCCACGGTCAGCCTGCAGCTGAAGATCCCCGTAGCGCAGTACCCCGCGACGCTCGGCAGGCTGTCCGCCCTGCCCCGCACGCGCCAGATCTCGCTGAGCCGGCAGGCCCAGGACGTCACCCAGCAGGTGGCCGACGTGAGCAGCCTGGTCACCTCGGCGCAGGCGGCCATCACCCAGCTGCAGGCCCTGCTGAAGCACGCCGGCACGGTGGCCGACCTGCTCAGCGTGCAGGACCAGATCAACGCCGAGGAATCGTCGCTCGAGGCGCTGCAGGCGCAGCAGCGGGTGCTGGCCCGGGAAACTAGCTACGCGACCGTGTCGATATTGCTGGTGGGCCAGCACACAGCACCCGTTCGGCCGGCCAAGAAGAGGGAGCACGGGTTCGTGGCTGGCCTGGTCGCCGGCTGGCGCGGGCTGCGGCTCGTGGTCTCAGCGATCCTCACCGCGCTGGGCGCCGCGCTTCCGTTTGTCGTGGTCGCGGCGGTGCTCGGCGGCGCCGGCTACGCCGGGCGGCGGCGGCTGCGGCGCGTGCTCCGGCGCGGCTCCCGCCCGACCACCGCCGGGTAGCGAGCAATACTCGCGGAGCTGGCTGCGCGGCAGGGGACTGAAGGGAGGTCGCCCCCTCGGGCTAGCCCGGCAGCCGGGCCGACGCCGTGTGCACCAGCTCGGTGAGCCGCGCGAGCACGTCCGGATCGGTCTCCGGGAGCACGCCATGGCCGAGGTTGAACACGTGGCCCTCGGCCGTCCGCCCGGCGTCCAGTACCTGCAAGGCCCGGTGCTCGATGACCTCCCACGGCGCCAGCAGTATCGCCGGGTCGAGGTTGCCCTGCAGGGCCTTGCCGGGTTCGACCCGGCGCACTGCCTCGTCCAGCGGCACCCGCCAGTCCACTCCGACCACGTCGGCGCCGGCCTCGCCCATCATCCCGAGCAGCTCACCGGTGCTGACCCCGAAGTGCAGCCGCGGCACGCCCGACCCGGCCAGCGCCGCGAAGATCCGTCTGCTGTGCGGGAGCACCGAATGGCGGTAGTCCTCCGGGCTGACCGCGCCGGCCCACGAGTCGAACAGCTGCACCGCCGAGGCCCCGGCGGCGACCTGAACCTGCAGGAAGGTGATCGTGATGTCCGCCAGCCTGCGCAGCAGGGCGTTCCACAGCCGCGGGTTTCCGTACATCAGCGACTTGGTCTTGTCGAAGTTCTTGGACGGCCCCCCGTCGATCAGGTACGAGGCCAGCGTGAACGGGCCGCCCGCGAAGCCGATCAGCGGCGTGCCGTCCAGTTCGGCGACCAGCGCCTCGACCGCCTCGGCCACGTAATGCACGTCACCGGGCGCCAGGAGGCGGAGCCGCTGCAGGTCACCCTCCTCGCGGATGGGCTGCTCGACCACCGGCCCGACGCCGGGGCGGATGTCGATGCCGACCCCCGCCGCGCGCAGCGGGACCACGATGTCGCTGAACAGGATCGCCGCATCCACGGGGTACCTGCGCAGCGGCTGCAGCGTGAGCTCGGTGACCAGGTCGGGCTTGGTGCACGCCTCGACCATGGAGGTGCGGCGGCGGGCCGCCTGGTACTCGGGCAGGGACCGGCCCGCCTGGCGCATGAACCAGACCGGCGTGTAGGGCACCGCCTGCCGCCGGCAGGCGCTGAGAAACACCGACTCTTCCAGCTTCGGACTCACGGCAATGATCATCTCACAGGCCGGGCCGCTCGTCGGCGGCCGCATTTCCTCAGAAACGCCATCGTGACACGCCGCCGGAGATCCACGGCACCCGGGGGATCGCGTGCCAGCATCGTGCTGAGCACCTCGGCGAGGAGGTCTGACGATGCAGGTCATCCGGCACTGCCCCGACTGCGGCTGGGACCGGCTCATCGAGCGGTATCACGCGGCCGGGAGCTGTCCGGATGCCCTGGACGGTGACTGCCCCGAGTGGTGGTGCACCGACTGCGGCGCGGCCCTGCTGATCGGCTTCGATTCCAACCTGCCTGACGCTGCGGAAGCGCTGGAGTTGCGGGCCAGGGTCGCATGACAATTTCGCGCCCGTGCCGCATGCTCGGATCATGAGGCCTGCAGCGGGGCCAGCGAAACGAGCCGAGATGGATGCCTCCGCCACCTTCCGGTCGGCGGTCACCGATCTCGAGGCCGGGATGGATCAGCAGCGGCGGGTGCGTCCCGAGCTCGTGTTCGAGATCCAGCCGCCTCCGCGCAGGCTCGCGCCGTTCGCCGCCGCGATCGGCGCGACCGTCCACGAGCCTGATCCCCGCCGTCCCGGCGGGGCCCCGCCGGGCGCCGGAGACGATACGGACGCCGAGATCGGATGGGGCAGTTTCGTCCTGCTGTATGACCCGGCGGGGCAGACCGGGTGGGCGGGACCGTTCCGGATCATCGCCTACGTCCGCACCGAGCTCGAGCCGGAGATCGCGGCCGACCCGCTGGTCGGGCAGGTCGGCTGGAGCTGGCTCACCGAGGCGCTCGACACCAGGACAGCCGGATACCGGCAGGTCAGCGGGACCGTCACCCGGGTGGTGACCGAGGGCTTCGGCGCCAAGCAAGCAGAGCCGGTCGCGACCGGATTCGAGCTGCGCGCCTCTTGGTCGCCTGCCAGGCCGGGCTCGGCGCGCCCCGCCGCGATCCCCTCTGTGCCCGTCCAGCCCACCGCGACGCAGGCCGCCGCGCATCCCGATCCTGTCCCCTGCGATCTGGACGGGCACGTGGCCGCCTGGTGCGACGCGCTCTGCGCCGCGGTGGGCCTGCCGCCGCTGCCCGCCAGAGTGAGCGCGCTGCGGCCGCGCCCTCGGCGGCGGCCGTGACCAGCATGAAGGACGAGCTGCAGCCGGGGCAGGACGCGGGGCCCGCGCGGGACGGGCCCCCTGGCCCGCCACCCGCGGAAAGCCACGCGGTGCCGCTGCTCGAGCCGCGTGACGGCCTCCCGCCGCTGGTCGTCACCGGCGACGCGCTGGCCGTAGTTACCCGCGGGCTCGCCGCGGGCCACGGGCCGGTCGCGGTCGACGCCGAGCGCGCGTCGGGCTTCCGCTACGGGCACCGGGCCTTCCTGGTCCAGCTCCGCCGGCGCGGAGCGGGAACGGTGCTCATCGACCCTGTTGCCTGCCCCGACCTGTCCGGCATCGACAGCGCACTGGCCGACGCGGAGGTCGTCATCCACGCCGCGTCCCAGGACCTGCCCTGCCTCGCCGACCTCGGCTACCGGCCGCGGCTGTTGTTCGACACCGAGCTGGCCGGGCGGCTGCTCGGCTACCCGCGGGTCGGGCTCGGCACCCTGGTGGAGTCGGTGCTGGGGCTCACGCTGGAGAAAAGCCACTCCGCGGCGGACTGGTCCACCCGGCCGCTGCCCGAGGAGTGGCTGCGCTATGCCGCCCTGGACGTCGAGGTGCTCGTGGAGTTGCGCGACGCCCTGACGAAGCAGCTGGCCGAGCAGGGCAAGACCGAGTGGGCGCGCCAGGAATTCGCCGCCGTGCTCCATGCCCAGCCGACCGAGCCGCGCCCGGAGCCGTGGCGCCGTACCTCCGGCATTCATCGCGTCCGCAGCAGGCGCGGCCTGGCCATCGTCCGCGAGCTCTGGCTGGAGCGGGACAAGATCGCCCGGCGGCGCGACCTGTCGCCGACCCGCGTGCTGCCGGACGCCGCGATCGTCGAGGCGGCCAGGTCGCTGCCGACCGGGTCTGGCGAGCTGGCGGGCGTCGCCGGCTTCAACGGCCGCGGGGCCAGGCGGCACGCGCCGGAGTGGCTCCGCGCCGTCGGGCGCGCCCGCGCCCAGGCGGAGCGCGCGCTTCCGGCCGTGTCCGCCCGACCGGGCGACGGCCCGCCTCCCGCGCATCGCTGGCCGGAGCGCGACCCGGACGCGGCCACCAGGCTCACCGCCGTCCGGGCGGTCGTGGCCGCGCTGGCCGACGAGCACCACCTCCCCGCTGAGAACCTGCTCCCCCCCGACGCGGTGCGCAGGCTCGCCTGGCAGCCGCCCGAACCGGTCAGCGCGGAGTCGGTCGGCACCGCGCTGGCCGGATACGGCGCCCGCCGGTGGCAGGTCGACCTCACCTCGCTGCCGATCGCCAAGGCACTCCTGCGGATCGCCGAGAAGAGCGAGGCGCGAGCAGGGGATACGGCGTGACCCCGTAAGCGCTCACTCCGCGCGCAGATGCTCGATCACCGGAGCGAGCATCGGCATGAACGGCTCGTGCACCGTAATGTAGGAAAATCCCCAGCGCTCACGGCTCGCGCGCAGCTGCGCGGCGATCTCGGCCGCGGTGCCGATGAGATGGAACGGCGTCTCGAGCAGTTCGTCGACGCTGAGCAGGGCGGCGGGGTCAGTCACGTTCCGCTCGGCAGCCCAGCGCCGGTCGTCGGAGACAACCCCCTCGGCCGCGGCCCGGCGGTCCTCGGTGACGATCACCGACTGCACGAGCAGGTGCCATTCGATCTGGTCGGCCCGCGGGCCCGCGCACTCCCGGGCGAACCGCATCCGCTCGTCGGCCTCAGCCGCCCGGCCCACCCGGAAGGTGCCCGGGGGCTGCCCCTTGACCTGGTAGGTCCCGGCCATGCCGACGATATCCGCCCGCTCCGCGGCGATCCGCAGGATCCGGTCGCCGGTCCCGCCGACGAGCAGCGGAGGCCCGGAGCCGCCGAAGCCCCGGCGCTGCACCGGCTTGGGCGCGCTCAGCCACTCGGGAAGGTTCTCCAGGTCGGTGCTGAAGAACCGGCCGAGCTCGGCGATGGTGCTGCTCAGCCGATCCGCCCGGGCGCCGAACGACTCCCAGTCGATGCCCGCCTCGTCGAATTCCCACTTCATGTGTCCCGCGCCCAGGCCCACCTCGAGCCGGCCCTCGGTGAGGATGTCGGTGGTAGCCACCTCGCGGGCGAGCAGGGCCGGGTTCCAGAACGCGGCGTTCAGCACGAGGATGCCGACCCGCATCCGCTCGGTCGCCTCCGCCGCCGCTACCAGCAGCGGGAACGGCGCGGGCAGGCCCAGGTGATCCGCGGCGAAGACCGTGTTGTATCCGTGCCGCTCGCCCTCCCGGCAGGTGTGGACGAACGCCTGCCGCGTCGTGATGTGGAAGACGTTGAACGAGAACCGGAAATCGCGCACCTGGTCACTATGCCAGGAGGCCGCGGACCGGGGTCACGCGCTCCTGGGCAGCGATCTCAGGTCGCAGGGCACCGCCGAGCCGGCCCGCAGCACCCCGGCGCAGGGCAGGACCTGGTCGGTCTCGGGGTAGTCGGGAAACACATTGAAGATCACTTCGCAGTCGCAGCAGCAGCCGCCCCGCCGCTGCATCCGCTGCACCAGGCCGCGCGCCCGGGGGGCCCGCAGGTCACGCCAGCGCACCGTCCATCGATGCGAGCCGTCGCAGCCGAACTCGCTGATCATCCGCAGCAGGTAGCAGCGCAGGCACTCGCGCTCCCCCGGCTCTGTTAACCGCTGCGACAGCTCGGCCAGCTCGGTCTCTACGAGGTCGGCCACGTTATCGGCCATGTCCGCGCCCCTTTCGGCAGGTATCGGGTGACAGACAGAGTTCTACCGCTGGCATCCGACATTCTTGCGGCCGTCGGGCCGGGCGCGGGTCGTCCTGGGTATGCGGCCGCCCAGCCCGGCCCGCAGGGCGAGAGAATGGGTTCATGACCGAGCTCGCATGGGCCGCGCTCGACACGCCGGTCGGGCCGCTGTCCGTCGGCTGCAGCCCGGCCGGCGTGACCCAGGTCCGCTTCGGCAGCCCGCCCCGCGCGGCCGCCCCCTCGGTCAACGCGCCCGGCGCCGGGCCGGACCTGCGCGGCGACGCCCTGGCCCAGCTCGCCGAGTATTTCTCCGGGCGGCGCCGGCGCTTCGACGTACCGCTCGACTGGAGCGCGACGTCACGGCGGCAGCGGCAGGTGCTCGAGGTGCTCTTCGACTCCGTCGGCTACGGCGAGACGGTCAGCTACGGGACGCTCGCCCGCCGGGTTCAGTCCGCCGACCACGGCACGTTCCTTCCGCCCCGGGTCATCGGCCAGATCATGGGCTCGAACCCGATCCCGCTGATCGTCCCTTGCCACCGGGTGGTGGCCGCCGGCGGACTCGGCGGCTACAGCGGCGGAACGGGCCCGGAGGTCAAGCGCTGGCTGCTGGTGCTCGAGGGGGCGCTGCCGCCGACCCTCGACTGGGAACCCACCCGGCTTCCCGCCTGATCACTCGGGCCGGTGGCAGCTGATCTGGGCCGGCTACGGCAGGCCACCGGCCACTGGTCACGGCCCGGCCGGATGATGACGCTCCGCGGCGACCAGCGCGCCGTCGGCGGCGTGCAGCACCCAGAATCCGGCCAATCGCAGCGGATCACCCTGGGGCGGCGCCGCGCCGAGGACCGCGCAGGCCGCCGCCAGCAGCGGCGGCAGGTTCTCGCGGTGCGCGCAGATGACGGCGGGCCGGCCAGCGGCAACGATCGCCGCCACGCGCGCCGCACCCGCCCCGGGCTCGTCACCGGCCCGCTCGGCCGCGAGCACGGTCTCGATCTCCAGATCCGCGCCGGTCAGCGCCGCGTAGGGCCGGACCGTCGCCACGCAGCGCTCGGCGGGCGAGCTGATCACGCGGCCGGAGCCGAAGCAGGACAGCAGCCGGGCCAGGCACTCGGACTCGGCCGCGCCGCGGGCGTCGAGCGGCCGGTCCCGGTCGTCTCCCGGCCAGGCGTCCTTGGCGCCCGCTGAGGCGTGCCGCAGCAGCACGAACGGAACGGTGTCGGCGGGCCTGGCGGCGAACTCATCCAGCATCGCGGCGTCGTGCGGGTAGCTGAGCCTGCCGCGCGCGGAGCGCACCGGCAGCCACGCCAGCTCGTCGACCTCGTCGCTGGGCCGGAACGAGGCCCAGCCGCCGACCGCGGGCCGCCCGGCCCAGTAGTCGACCCGCTTGGGCCGCCCGTCCCGCTCGTACAACGCGGCCGGAAGCGGCCGGCCGAGGATCACCTGCACCCCCGTCTCCTCGGCCACCTCGCGGACGGCGGTCAGCAGGACGTGCTCACCGCGCTCGCGCTTTCCCTTCGGGAAGCTCCAGTCGTCATAACGACGCCGGTGGACCAGGGCCACCTCCCGGCCGCGCCCGGATGGCCGCCACAGCACCGCGCCCGCGGCACGGATCTCGCCGTTGGCCGAGGCGTCAGTCATCCGCGGCGCGACCCTGCCGGACCCGGATCAGGTACTCCTGGATGTCATTGAGGGGGGCGCCGGACGCGTCCAGGTGGTGCCTGGTCCAGCAGCCCTCGGAGTCCAGCCACCACGTCGCCGTCGTGTCGTCCATCGCCATGTCGATCAGGGCGCGCAGCTCGGCCCGCTGCGCCCGGTCGCCCACCCGGACCAGCAGCTCGACCCGCCGGTCCAGGTTCCGGTGCATGAGGTCGGCGCTGCCGAGCCAGACCTCGCCGTCGGTGTCGTCGTCGCCGAACGCGTACACCCGCGAGTGCTCGAGGAACCGGCCGAGCACGCTGCGGGCCCGGATCGTCTCCGACAGGCCGCCCAGGCCGGGCCGGACCGCGCAGATCCCGCGGATCCACAGGTCGATCGGCACCCCGGCCCGGGACGCGCGGTACAGCGAGTCGATGATCACCTCGTCAATGATCGAGTTGCACTTCATCCTGATCCGGGACGGCTTGCCCTGGCGGGCGAGCTCGGCCTGGGCGTTGATCCGCTTCGCCAGGCCGGAACGGATGCCCTCGGGCGCGACGAGCAGGCGGCGGTAGTCAGACGGCCGGCTGTAACCGGTGAGGTGGTTGAACAGGTCCGTGATGTCCTCGCCAACGGTGGGGTCGGCGGTGAGCAGGCCGAAGTCCTCGTACAGCCGCGCTGTCTTGGGATGGTAGTTGCCGGTGCCGATGTGGCAGAAGCGGCGCAGCGAGCCGTCGGCCTCTTCGCGCACGACCAGGATCATCTTGCAGTGGGTCTTCAGCCCGACCAGGCCGTAGACCACGTGGCAGCCGGCTTCCTCAAGCTTGCGCGCCCAGGCGATGTTGGCGCGCTCGTCGAAGCGGGCCTTGATCTCCACCACGACCACGACCTGCTTGCCCGCCTCGGCCGCGTCGATGAGCGCGTCCACGATCTCGGAGTCGCCGCTGGTCCGGTACAGGGTGTGCTTGATCGCCAGCACGCGGGGGTCGGCCGCCGCGGAGACCACCAGGCGCTGCGTGCTGGCCGCGAACGAGTCATAGGGGTGGTGCACGAGCACATCGTGTTCGGAGATCGCGGCGAAGATGCTCATGTCGGTGGGAAGCACGGTCTCCGAGGGGACGAACTGCGAGTACTTCAGCTGCGGCAGGTCCAGGTCGGCGATGGCGTGCAGGCCGGACAGGTCGAGCGGGCCGGGGAGGCGGTACACGGCACGAGTGTCCACGTCAAGCTCGGTCACCAGCCGGTCCAGCACGTCGCTGGACATCGACTCCTCCACCTCGAGCCTGACCGCCTGCTCGAAACGGCGCCGCGTCAGCTCGCGCTCCATCGACTTGAGCAGGTCCTCGGTCACGTCCTCGTCGATCTCGAGGTCACGGGTCCTGGTCACCCGGAACACGTGCTGCTCGATCACGTCCAGGCCGGCGAACAGATCCGGCAGGTGCGCGGCGATAACGTCCTCGACCGGCACGAACCGGTTGGGCGCCACGGCGAGGAACCTGGGCAGCAGCGGGGGCACCTTCACCCGGGCGAACATGGTCCCGCCGGTCCGCGGGTCGGCGATCATCACGGCCAGGCTGAGCGAGAGCCCGGAGATGTACGGGAACGGGTGTGCCGGGTCGACGACGAGCGGGGTGAGCACCGGGTAGATCCGCTCCCGGAACAGCCGGTGCATTGCCTCCTGCTCGGCTTCCGCGAGCTCCTTCCACCGCAGGATCTCGATGCGCTCCCTGACCAGGGCGGGCAGCACCGATTCGCTGAAGCATTCGGCGTGCCGGGTGGCCAGCTCGCCGGCCGTCCGCAGCGTGTTCTCCAGGATCTCCGCCGGCTGGCGCCCGCTGGCTCTCTCCACCGGGAGCCCGGCCGACATCCGCCGGAGCCGGCCGGCGACCCGCACCATGAAGAACTCGTCCAGGTTGCTCGCGAAGATGGCGAGGAACCGCACCCGCTCGAGCAGCGGGATGGCCTCGTCCTCCGCCAGCTCCAGCACCCGCTGGTTGAACCGGAGCCAGCTCTCCTCGCGATCCAGGTACCGGCCGGCCGGCAGGTCGTCGGTGCCCGCCGGGCGGGGCTGGTCCGCTGGCCCGGCGGCGCGGCCGGCCTCCGCTGCCACCTCGTCCTTCTGGACCTGGCCGGGGCGGGAGGAGGCGCCGGGGTGACCGCGCTCGGCGGCCCGGGCTGCTGATCCCTGCTGCTCGTGGCTGGCGCCAGGCACGCTGCCCGCGTTCTTGCTTCCCCCGCCGCGCTGCGATGTGACCTGACTGGTACTCATGACCCCTATTGTCCCCGGTGCGGCGGCCAGTCAAAGACCTCGGGTGCACCACCATGCAAACTTCCGATGTTCAGCCGGCTCGGCGCGGCCCTTCCAGCGGGGGCGAACCTTGCGGGGGCGGGCGCCGAGCGGGAGGATCGAAGGCCCGAGCGAACGGAGCTGACGCATGCGCATCGGCACGTCCCTGGCCGAGCAGGCCGGTCCCCAGGCCCTCGGACACCTCCGCGACGACCTCAAGCGCGCGGCCGACGACGGCTTCGCATCGGCCTGGATGTCGAACATCTTCGGCCTGGACGCGCTGACCGCGCTGGCCGTCGCCGGAAGCCAGGTACCCGGAATCGACCTGGGCACGGCCGTGGTGCCGACCTACCCGCGTCACCCGGCGGTCCTGGCGCAGCAGGCGCTGACCGCCGCCACGGCGCTAGCGGGCCGGCTGTGGCTCGGCATCGGCCTGTCCCACAAGATCGTCATCGAGGACATGTACGGGTACGGCTTCGACCGGCCGGCCCGTCACATGCGCGAGTACCTCAATATCCTGCTGCCCTTGCTCGACGGCCAGCAGGCTTCCTTCCAGGGCGAGACCCTGCGGGCCGAGATCGGGCTGTCGACACCGCGCCCGGGCCGGGTCCCCGTGCTGCTCGCGGCGCTAGCGCCGCAGATGCTACGCCTGGCCGGGCAGCGCACCGACGGCACCGTGCTGTGGATGACGGGGCCGGCCACCGTTCGGGATTACATCGTCCCGGCGATCAGGGAAGCGGCCGAGGCCGCCGGGCGGCCCAGCCCGCGCGTGGTCTGCATGCTGCCGGTCTGCGTCACCGACGATCCGGACGGCGCCCGGGCCCGCGCGAACCAGGTCTTCGCGATCTACGGGCAGCTGCCGTCCTACCGCGCGATGCTTGACCGCGAGGGCGCCAAGGAACCGGGCGACGTTGCGATCACCGGGAACGAGGATGCCGTCGCTGCGCAGATCAGCGCCCTGGAGGAGGCCGGCGTCACCGACTTCGTGGCCGGGCAGTACTCAGGCGGTGACGATCAGCTGCGCACCCGCGCGCTGCTGAGGTCCCTGGCCCAGCACTGATCACCGTGACGGGTCAGCCGGGCACCGCCTCCGGGCGGGTCAGCGCAGGCCGGGCCGGTCGGCGAGCTCGGCGAGCAGTACCGGGAGCAGCCGATCCTCCGTCACCGCCCGGCCGCTGGCCTGCATCAGCTCGGCCAGCCTGCTGTCCCACGGGCTCGGCGCCGCCGGTCCCCTGAGCGGCTCGTACCCACTTGCGGAGCTTGCTCCGCTAGCCATCGTTGAAGGGGGGTCGCCCCCACTGATCCTGCGGCCAGCACTGCCTGCGGCGAGGGCCGCCCGGTAGTCGTGCGCCCCCATGAGCCACGGCACTGCGCCCAGCCGCCGGATCGCCGCCGCCGTCATCCGCAGGCCCGGCCAGTCGAAGTTGTTGTGCCAGTGGATCCGGGTCCCGGTCGTCACCGCGGCCCGCAGCAGCTGATAGCAGGCCACCGACGGCTCGCCCTCGGTGCAGACCAGCGGCGCGCTGTCCGCGCCTAGCTGGCCGGCCGCCGCGCGGAGCACCGCCGGGTTCTCGCAGACGCGCAGATCGATGGCCAGGGGCATGATCGGCATAGTCGTCAGCTGATGCAGGGTGACCCGGAACGGCTCCCCGGCCTCGGCGGCCTCGGTCAGCCAGCCGCCCAGCAGCTCGCCCCCGGCCCGGATATTGAGCACGAGCACCTGGCTGGCCAGGTCGTCGGTGGCCACGCCGGCCGCCGTCCACAGCGCGCGCTCGGCCTGCGGGCCGGACGGCACCGTGATCTCCTCGCGGATCGCGAGCGCCCGCAGCACCAGCCCGGCGAGCGGCGTCGCGCCCAGCGCCTGCGTGTCGCCGGTGACCGCCTCGGCCAGAACGGGCAGCAGCACCGCCGGCTCGTCGGGCCCGGACGGCAGCCGCTCGAGCACGGCCGATGCCTGGGCCAGCAGGTGCCCCTGCCCGTGCCGGACCAGCCGGGTCAGGCTGCCGTCCCGGCTGATCTCGTCCAGCCAGGCGATGTGCCATCCCGCCCTGGCCAGGCGGCTGCGCCGGGCCGCGTCCAGCGCCTCCTGGAATTGCCGGATCTCGGCGGCCCGCTCGGCCGCCGGATCCCGGACCGGCCCGGCCAGGGTCTCGACGGCGGCACGCAGCCCGGATGCGACCCCGGCCCGGCGCAGCGCAGCATCCACCTCCGGCAGCGGGATGCTGAGCGAGGTGCCGCGCCCTATCGCGTGGCCAAGCAGCCGCGCTGCCGCACGGCGCTGCTCGGCGGTGGCGCCGACCAGCGTGACGGTGCCGTCGACGGGCTCGCCGCGCTCCAGCCGGATCCGGATCCGGTCGATCAGCCAGCCGAGCTCCGGCGCGCCAAGCACCCCCCGCACCCGCTGCGGGTCGCTGACGCCGGAGTCGCTCACCATAAGCCTGCGCAGAATCCCCATTCCGCTCGCTGGCCGTCACCACATCCAGGTCGAACGCGGTCTGCGGGCAGTATGCCTGGCTTGCCACGGTGTCGTCCAGCCACGCCCAGACCTCGGCCGCGGCGGCCAGCGCGGCGAGCGTGTCCGAGGGGGGCTTCCTCCTCCCGCCGGACTGGCCGGAGCCTGACATCTACGATTTCCTGATCGGGAGCGATGAACAGGCGCCAACCGTGCACCGCCCGGCCCGTCGAGGAACGCGCTGACCCGCAACGCGACCAAGGAGAGGAGCCACGATGGCGGATTTTGTCGGGGCCATCGACCAGGGGACGACGAGCACCCGGTTCATGATCTTCGATCACGGGGGCAACGAGGTAGGCCGCCACCAGCTTGACCACGAGCAGATCCTGCCGAGGCCGGGCTGGGTCGAGCACAACCCGAAGGAGATCTGGGAGCGCACCCGCGCCGTCGTCGAGACCGCGCTGTGGCAGGCCGGGCTGCGCGCCACCGACCTGGCCGCGGTCGGGATCACCAACCAGCGGGAAACGTCCGTGGTCTGGAACCGGTCCACCGGCCACCCCTACTACAACGCGATCGTCTGGCAGGACACCCGCACCGACCGCATCGCCAGCGCGCTGGAGCGGGACGGCAGGGGCGAGATCATCCGGGCGAAGGCCGGGCTGCCCCCGGCGACGTACTTCTCCGGCGGGAAGATCCAGTGGATCCTGGAGAACGTCGACGGGGTCCGCGAGGCCGCCGAGGCGGGCGAGGCAATCTTCGGCAACACCGACTCGTGGCTGCTATGGAACCTGACCGGCGGCGTAGACGGCGGGGTGCATGTCACCGATCCCACCAACGCCAGCCGCACGATGCTCATGGACCTCGAGACGCTGAGCTGGGACGATGAGCTGCTGTCGCTCTTCGGCGTCCCGCGGGCGATGCTCCCGGAGATCCGGCCGTCCGCCAACCCGGGCCTCTACGGGCACACCCGGGCGGCGGGCCCCTTCGGCGCCGAGGTCGCCCTGTCCGGCGACCTCGGCGACCAGCAGGCCGCGACCGTAGGGCAGGTGTGCTTCGGCGTCGGCGAGGCCAAGAACACCTACGGAACGGGAAACTTCCTGCTGCTCAACACCGGTACCGAGCTCGTAAGGTCCTCCTGCGGGCTCCTCACCACCGTGTGCTACCAGCTCGGCGACGCGGCCCCGGTCTACGCGCTCGAGGGCTCGATCGCGGTGACCGGCTCCGCCGTGCAGTGGCTGCGCGATCAGCTGGGGATCATCTCCGGCGCCGCGGAGAGCGAGTCGCTGGCCCGCCAGGTCACCGACAACGGCGGCGTGTACTTCGTCCCGGCCTTCTCCGGCCTGTTCGCGCCGTACTGGCGGTCCGATGCCCGCGGGGTGATCGTCGGCCTGTCCCGCTACAACACCAATGCCCACCTGGCCCGGGCGACGCTGGAGGCGATCTGCTACCAGACCAAGGACGTCGTGGTCGCCATGCAGCAGGACTCCGGGGTCACCCTCGACGTGCTCCGGGTCGACGGCGGCGTGACCGCCAACTGCCTGGCCATGCAGCTGCAGTCGGACATCCTCGGCGTCCCGGTATCCAAGCCCGTCGTGGCGGAGACCACGGCGCTCGGCGCCGCGTATGCCGCCGGCCTGGGCGTCGGGTTCTGGCCGTCGACCGACGAGCTGGTGCAGAACTGGCACGAGGACAAGCGCTGGCATCCGACCTGGACCGATGAGCAGCGCGCGGCTGGCTACGCGGGCTGGAACAAGGCCGTCGAGCGCACCCTCGGCTGGGTCGACGTGGGCTGAGCCGCTCCGGTGTGACCTGATGGATGACCTCCTGGTTGATGTGCAGGACCAGCTCGGGGCTAGCGGTCCGACAGGAGGCCGCAAGCCCGGCGCAGCTCCTCGCGACTGGCCAGCTTGACCCGGGCGCCGCGGCCGAGCGAGGCCGCGAGCTCCTTCTCCGCGGTCTCGATCTTCAGCCAGTCGGCGTAGCTGACCGGCCGGACCCCCCGTTCCGCCAGCAGCTCGACGAAGCGTGACCTGGCCTCGGGGTCGGCCGCGGCCTCGGGAAGGCGCAGCAGCCCGGCCCGGGGCAGCTGGACGTCGCCGGGACCGGGCCCGCCGGCCAGGTCGGCGAGCAGCGACCGGACGGTCTGCGCGGCGTCGGACTTGTTGGTCCCGATGACCCCGGTGGGCCCGCGCTTCAGCCAGCCGGCCACGTACTCCCCGGGCAGCGCGGCGCCGTCGGCGCCGAGCACCCGGCCTTCGGCGTTCGGGACGATGGACGAGCGGTCGTCGAACGGGACGCCGGGCAGCGGCACGCTCTGGTAGCCCACGCTGCGCAGGACCAGCTGCGCGGGGAGAGTCTCAAACGAGCCCGTCCCGGCGAGCCGGCCGCTGTCGTCCAGCCTGGTGCGCTCGAGAGTGAGGGCGGACACGCGCTGCGGGCCGTGAATTTCGGCGGGCCTCAGCCAGAACCGGACGGTCAGCCGGCGCGCGCCTCCCGCCGCCGGCCGCGCGGCCCAGTCCCGGATCACCGCGTAGTTGCCGCGCACGTGCCGGTCGCTCTCGGCCAGCCGGGCGCTCTCGCCGGTCGGGTCGAAGGCGTCCAGGTCGGCCTCGCCGCCGCCGACGACCACGTCCACGCCGTCGAGCTCACCGAGCTCGCGCAGCTCCTTGGTGGTGAACTTGGCCTGGGCCGGGCCGCGGCGGCCGATCATGTGGACCTCGCGGACCTTGCTCGCCGTCAGCGCGTCGAGCACCGGCTGCGACACGTCGGTATGCCGCAGCTCGTCAGGGTTCCTGGCCAGGATCCGCGCCACGTCCACCGCCACGTTGCCAACGCCGATGACCGCGACCGACTCGGCGTCCAGGGTGAACGCGTCCGGGTCTACGTCGGGGTGGCCGCAGTACCAGTTGACGAAGTCGGTGGCCGCAACGCTGCCCGGCAGGTCCTCGCCGGGGATGCCCAGGCGCCGGTCGCGCATCGCGCCGGTCGCGTAGACCACCGCGTCGTAGCTGGCCAGCAGGTCCTCGCGGGTCACGTCGTCGCCGAGGTGCACGCCGCCGATGAAGCTGACGCCGTCGTGCTCGAGCACGCCCCGCAGGTACTCGGCGATCGACTTGATCGACGGGTGGTCGGGGGCCACGCCGTACCGGACCAGCCCGTAGGGGGTGGGCAGCCGGTCCAGAACGTCGACCGTGATCGGGTGCGGGGGATCGAGCACGGCGGCCTGCTTGATCAGCGCCTCCGCGGTGTAGAGGCCTGCCGGGCCTGAGCCCACGACCGCGACCTGCAGAGTTCTCATAACTAGCGATTGTCCATCACGCGGGCTGGTCGTGCGCGAGCTCCGGGGTCCTGCGCGCGACGGCCTCGGTGATGGCCCGCGCCAGGTGCTGCGGGGCCAGGCCCTGGTCGTCGAGGATCTTGCCGCGCTCGCCATGGTCCAGGAACTCCTGCGGCAGCCCGAACGTCCGGACCGGGGTGTCCACGTCATGATCGCGCAGCAGGCGGCACACGGCGTCACCGAACCCTCCGGCCCGGCCGTTGTCCTCCACCGTCACCACGAGCCGGTGCTCGCGGGCCGCGCCCACCAGCGCCTCGTCCAGCGGCTTGACCCAGCGCGGGTCGATGACCGTGACGCCGATGCCGTGATCGGCGAGTCGTTCCGCAGCCTGAACGCAAGCCACCGCCATCGCCCCGGCCCCGGCCAGTAGCACGTCGTTCGCCGCGCCCGCGGCGGGCCTGGCCAGCACGTCCATGCCGCCGAGCTTGCCGATAGCCTCGACCTCGGCGCCGACGGTGCCCTTCGGGTAGCGCAGCACGGTCGGCCCGTCGCTCACCGCGACCGCCTCGCCCAGCAGCTCGCCAATGCGGGTCGCGTCCCGTGGCCACGCAATCTTAAGGCCCGGCACGACCTGGAGGATCGAGCCGTCCCACATGCCATGGTGACTCGCCCCGTCGGGGCCGGTCACTCCGGCCCGGTCCAGGGCGATCGTCACCGGGAGCCTGTGCAGCGCCACGTCCATCAGCAGCTGGTCGAAGGCCCGGTTCAGGAACGTCGCGTAGATCGCGACCACGGGGTGCAGCCCGCCCATGGCCATGCCCGCCGCGCAGGTCATGGCGTGCTGCTCGGCGATGCCGACGTCGAACACCCGGTCCGGGAAGGCCCGCGCGAACGCGCCGAGGCCGGTCGGGTGCAGCATCGCCGCCGTGATCGCCACGACGTCCGGGCGCCGCGCGCCGATCGCGACGAGCTCGTCGCCGAACACCTCGGACCAGGTCCGCCGCGGCACCGCCGTCTCCGACCAGGGGGGCAGGACGTGAACGGGAGCGCCCGCGGGCACCTGGTGCAGGCAGTCTTCCTCGTTCTGCTCGGCGAGCGGGTAGCCGAACCCCTTCCTGGTGATCACGTGCACGATGACCGGGCCGCCGTAGTCGCCCGACCGGCGCAGCGCGTGCTCGACCATCTGCTCGTCGTGGCCGTTGATGGGGCCGAGGTACTTCAGGCCGAGGTCCTCGAAGAGCACCTGCGGCTGCAGCACGTCCTTGATGCCCTTCTTGATCCCGTGCAGCGTCTCGTACAGCGGCGGGCCGAGCAGTGGCGTGTGCGTCAGCGTGGTCTTGATGTAGTCGAGGACCTGCTCGTAGCGCTGGGAGACCCGGACGGTCGCGAGGTGGTCGGCGAGGCCGCCGATCGTCGGCTGGTAAGAGCGGCCGTTGTCGTTGACCACGATCACGATCCGGCTGTCCCTGGCCACCGCGATGTTGTTCAGGGCCTCCCAGGCCATGCCCCCGGTCAGCGCGCCGTCGCCGATGACCGCTACCACGGTGCGGTCCGTCTCGCCGCGCAGCCGGTAGGCCTTGGCCAGGCCGTCGGCATAGCCCAGGCTGGTGGAGGCGTGCGAGTTCTCGACCATGTCGTGCTCGGACTCGGCCCGGCTCGGGTAACCGGACACCCCGCCGGCCTGCCGCAGGGTGCCGAACTCCGCCTGCCGGCCAGTGAGCAGCTTGTGCACGTAGGCCTGATGTCCGACGTCGAACACGATCCGGTCGGCCGGTGAGTCGAAGACCCGGTGCAGTGCGATGGTCAGCTCGACGACACCGAGGTTCGGCCCCAGGTGACCGCTGGTCCTGGATACCGTCTCGATCAGGACGTCGCGAATCTCGCTGGCCAGCCGGGGCAGCTGGTCGGGGCTGAGCGTTTTGAGGTCCCGCGGGCTCGAGATCGTCTCCAGCAGCGTCACTGGTTCTGCTCCTCCGTGGTCGCCGGGCCGCCGGACCAGCCGGCCGGCCGTCCTGCGGTGCAGGCGGCGGTTCCGTCCCGGAATGCACCGAGTCTAGTTCGGCCCGGGCGGGGCATGTACCGCGCGTCGCTGATAGGCCCAGGACATTACCGCGAGGCCCCCGCGGCGGTGCCAGGAAGGCTCCTACGAGGCGCCGACCGTCGCGCCCGGCCACCTGGCCACCCCGGCCATCCCGGACGTCTCGGGCATTCCGGCCATCCTGGCCACCGCGGCCGCGACGGCCGGGGCGAGTTCCCAGAGGCCGGGCTGGCCCAGGGCCAGGACCGGCAGCCTCAGCGGCCGCGGATCGGCGACCTGCCAGTGGTAGGAGCCCCGGAAGGCCCACTGTCCGCAGCCGCACGGCCGGCCCGACATTCCCGCCGTGCACACGCCCGCCAGGCTGACCACGGCGACGATGCCGCCGATCGCCGCCACCGGATCGGCAGAGTCCCCGTTCGCCTCGCGGAACGCCTGGCTCCGCACGTGCGTGGTTTCGGCGCGGAAAGAGGCGTAAATGGCCAGCGGACCCCGGTAGCAGGTGTCCGTGGCCTGGTTCGAGTGCGTCTTGCGCCCGCGGGCAATCGCCCATGCCCATGGCTGAGGCACACTGATGGCCTGCATCAGTCCCCTCCCCCCACTCCGACTGATTATCACACGTTTGCGAGACAGGCCAGGTTCACCGGGTTCAGAGATTCCGTCAGATGCTTCCGGGACTGGCGGGGCTGGCCGGGCTACCGGAACTCGCGGGGCCGGCCGCCGGCAGGGTCCGGGCGCGGGCGGCCAGCCACCCGGCCCAGAACTCAAGCCCGCCGACCGCAAGCAGCGCCAGCACCGGGACCCTCCAGCCACCCGTGGCCGCGTGCAGGAAGCCGACCGCCAGCGGCCCGGCCGCCGCGATCAGATAGCCGACGGCCTGGGCGAATCCGGACAGCGAGACGGCGGTCACCGGATCGGGAGCCCGGGCCACGGTGAAGAAGATCGCGAGAGCCAGCCCCGCGCCCTGCCCGAAGCCGAGCAGCAGGGTCCAGGCCGCCGCGCCGCCGACCGGGGCGAAGAGCGAGCCGCTGAGGCCGGCGGCGCTGGCCAGCACCGTCACGGCGACCAGGAGGCGCTGGTCGCGGGCGCGGTGCGCGAGCACGGGGATGAGCATGGCGGTGACCGCGTTGCCGAGGTTCATCAAGGCGAGCAGGTTGCCCGCCCCCGCGGCGCTCACCCCCCGGGAGCGGAAGAGGGTGGGCAGCCAGGCCAGCGCGGCGAAGTAGTAGAGGCTCTGCAGTCCCATGAACGCCGCGACCTGCCAGCCGAGCGCGTGCCGGCGCACGGCCATCCCGCCGCGGGCCGACCCGCCACGGAGCGACTGGCCGCCGGTCAGGCGGGCTGTTCCTCTGTCAGCCCCCGGCCCCGGGCGACCCGGACGGGTGCGATGCCGGATCTGCGGCAGCCACGCCAGGGCCGCGGCGGCGGCTGGCAGCGCCCACAGGCCGAGCGTCAGCCGGACCGGCCAGCCCGACCCGCCGTGCCCGCCGCCGGCGGCCCGGAACACCGGCACGGCGATAAGCGACCCGACGACCGCGCCGCTAGCGAGCGTCAGCAGGTAGCCGCCGATCAGCAGGCCCGCGTGCTCCGGGCGGCGGCGCTTGATCAGGCTGGGCAGCAACACGTTCATCAGGGCGATGGCGGCGCCCGCCAGCACGGTGCCCGGAAACAGCATGGAGCCGGGCGCGGCGCCGCGCAGCAGGAGGCCGCCGGCCAGCAGCACCAGCGCGGCCAGCAGGACCCGTTCCTCGCCGAAGCGCCGGCTCAGCGGGGCGGCCGGCCCGGAGAACAGCCCGAAGCATAGAACCGGAACCGCGGCCAGCGCGGCGACCAAGGCCGCGGACAGGTGCAGCGCCGCCGAGAGCTCGGGGAAGACCGGCGGCAGGCCGGTGATCGACGCCCGGAGGTTGACCGCCAGGACCGCGATGCCGGCCACGAGCGGGGCCGTCTCCCTCCTGGGCCGCGCGGGCCCCGGCGGGCGTGCACGCGCCAGCCGGGGATTCCGCACGCTGTGACGTTACCCGGCGGCCGGCGCGACCCGGCGGCCGTGCTCGCGGTGCTGCACGACGGCAACCCACCGGCAAGCCTGTCAGGCCGAACACGGCACCCGCCGCCCGCCTGGCGTCGGCCGGTCTATCTCGCGGCTGATGCCGATGCACCGGCGCGGTGCTGCCACGATAGGAAGGTCAGTACCGGGCGCCGGCCCGGGCCGGCCCCGACACGGAAGCGGAGAGCGTGAGCGAGCAGCAGCCAGACATCGCCGGCCTGCGAGAGGGTCTGGACGAGGTGGACAGCGGGATCGTGCGCCTGATCGCCGAGCGCCGCGGGATCATCGAGGCCATCGCGAGGGTGAAGGAGCACGACACGTCGGCGATCCAGGACCCCGATCGCGAGCGGCGGGTGCTGGACGCGGTCGTGGCCGAGGCCACGGCCCTCGGCGTGTCCGCCAGCCTGGTGCGCACGATCTTCCGCGAGCTGATCAGCGACTCGGTGGCGCAGCAGGCCCGGCACCTGAACGGCGACGGCGGCGGGCGGGTCCGGGTCGCGTTCCAGGGGGCCGCCCACGCCTACAGCGATGCCGCCGCGCGGAAGTACCTGGCCGGCCGCGGGCTCGAGGGCGACCTGACCGGGCACCGCACGTTCCGGGAGGCGGCCGAGGCGCTGCTTTCAGGCGACGCCGATCTCGCGGTGCTGCCGATAGAGAACACCACGGCCGGGAGCATCAACGAGGTCTACGCCCTGCTGCGCTCGCACGAGCTGTTCATCGTCGGCGAGGAGACCTGGAAGGTCGACCACTGCCTGGCTGCCGCCGCGGACGTCCCGCTGTCCTCGCTGAGCCGGATCCTGTCACATCCCCAGGGCCTCGAGCAGTGCGCGCAGTTCCTGCAGTCCCTGCCGAACGCGGTGCCGACCACCTACTTCGATACCGCGGGCGCCATGCAGGCCGTGGCCGCGGCGGGCGATCCCACCGTGGCCGCGATCGCCTCCCCGGAGGCCGCCGCGGCGTACGGCCTCGTCGTGCTGCGTCATGACATCTCGGACTCTCCGGACAACTACACCCGGTTCGTGGTGCTCTCCCGCACCTCGGCCGCCGTCGACCTGCGGATTCCCGGCAAGACGAGCCTCATCCTGGTCACCGGGCACGAGGAAGGCGCCCTGCTGCGGTGCCTGGAGGTGCTGTCGGGCAGCGGTCACTCGATGACCAAGCTGGAGTCCCGGCCGCGGCCGGGGCGGCCCTGGGAGTACATGTTCTTCGTCGACTTCGAGGGCAACGCCGCCGACCCCCGGACGGCAGCCGCGCTCGACGAACTGCGGGCCGCGGCGCTGTTCGTGAAGATCCTCGGCAGCTACCCGGCCAAGGCGCTGCGGGTGCCGGCCCGGCCCGGTGACGTCCCCGGGCCGCCTCCTGCCGAGCATCAAGCCTCGCGACCCGAGCCCTCCGCGCAGGACCCGGCCGAGATGCTCGAGGCCGTCGCCGCGTCGCCCCGGCCTGCCGCCCGCCGGTCCCGGCAGTACAAGCTGGTCGACCGGGCCGCCCGGCCGGCCGACACGGTCATCCGCGTCGGCGACGTGCTCGTCGGCGGCGACGGCTTCGTGGTGATGGCGGGGCCCTGCTCGGTCGAGAGCGGCGAGCAGATCAGCGCCACGGCGAAGTTCGTCCGCGATCACGGCGCGCACGTGCTGCGCGGCGGCGTGTTCAAGCCCCGGACCTCGCCGTACGCGTTCCAGGGGCTGGGCTGGGAGGGACTGGACCTGCTGGTCACGGCGGGACGCGAGAGCGGCCTTCCGGTGGTCACCGAGGTGATGGCGGTGGACCAGGTGCAGCGGATGGCGGCGGCCGCCGACATCCTCCAGGTCGGCGCGCGGAATATGCAGAACTTCGACCTGCTGCGCGAGCTCGGCAAGGTCGACCGGCCGGTGCTGCTCAAGCGCGGGCTGTCCAGCACCATCGAGGAGTGGCTCGCGGCGGCCGAGTACGTGGTCGCGCAGGGCAACCAGCAGGTGATCCTCTGCGAGCGGGGCATCCGGACGTTCGAGAGCGCCACCCGCAACACCCTCGACCTGTCCTCGCACCTGCCGGTCATCGTCGATCCCAGCCACGGCACGGGCCTGCGTGCCTACGTGGCGCCGATGGCCTGGGCCGCGCGCGCCGCCGGCGCGCACGGCCTGCTCATCGAGGTCCACCCGGAGCCGGAGAAGGCGCTGTCCGATGCCGACCAGAGCCTGTCGTTCGACGGGTTCGCTGCCCTGATGCGCCGCCTCGCCGCCATCCCTGGCTGATCTGACTAACCTGGCCTGCGGTTCTGCAGCCCAGTCACTGATTTCCTTCAGCCCGATGGCGCCTGCGATGCAGAACGCCGGGATGCTGGCGACCAGGTAGCGAGCGCCATAGTCCGCGGTGGCCGCCGGGGTGACGATCAGCACCACGCCGGTCAGCCACGGCAGCAGCGCCGGGCCGCCCAGGCGCCGCCAGGCTATGGCCATGCCCGCTAGCCCCGCCAGGACGATCAGCCCGAGCAGCGGTCCCGGCAGCACGACGAAGCGCTGGTAGGCCTGGATCCATCCGGCGAACGGCCTCACGATCCGGGTGCTTGGATCGCCGCCGCCGTTGTAGGCGTAGCCATCCAGGTAATAAGGCAGCTCGAGATTAGCGCTGGCCAGGGCCTTCAGTGACTCGGGCGCGGCCGCGGGAAACATGTACTGCCTCTCGGAGTACCAGGCGGCGCTGTCGCCGAGCTGCAGCTGGAAGTTCTCGGCTGTCGAGTTCCAGACTGCCCTCAGGTAGGCCGCTGGCTGCGCCTCGATCGCGCGCAGGGCGAAATTGGTCGCCAGGCGATTGACTTGCGAGTCGAACTCCCATCCGCCCGGCGGCCTGATGTTGATCGGGGAGTAGGCACTCCAGGCATAGAAGTTCGTGTTCGGCCGCTTGTCGGGGAGTGCCGGGATGCACAGCCACCGCTCGTCGGCTGACGGCTTGATCACCGAGCACTCGGCGAACGTGCTCACCCGCGAGTAGAGGAACGCGCCAGTGCTCGTGGTCAGCTGAAACGACCCGTTGACCTGGTCAAACCACCAGGCGTAGGCCAGCAGCGGGATCGCCAGCGTCGCGCACATCGCGGCCATTCCCGCCAGGACCTGCCGCACCGGGACGCGCCTGGCCAGGTGGGCACACAAGTACAGGCCGAATGGGATCGGCAGCAGAACGCCCTGCTCCCGATCCAGGGCGGCGCACGCCAGCACCAGCCCGGCCAGCGCACATCCCCGCGCCCGCGGCACCGGCCGCCACAGCACCATCACCACGGCGATCGTGACCAGCAGCCCAAACAGGGTGTCGCTGAGCACGAAGTGCTCCATCTGGAGCTCGTACGCCGATAGCAGCACCGGGACAGCCGCCAGCGTTGCTCCCCAACCCGCTATCCCGTACCGCCGCAGCACCGCGTAGACCGCTATCCCCATCACCAGGCCCATCACGGCCTGCACGGCAGTAACCAGCCCCACGCTGCGGAACGGCTCCAGCAGGGCCAGGAAGAACGAGTATCCAACCGGCCGGACGCGAAACGGCACCGGCTTGAGCGTGGCCTGAATATAGGGCAGGCTGTCGGAGAACCACAGCGCGGGCGGGTAGCCGAGCATGACGAACACCCGCACAACGGCGGCGACCACCAGCGCAGAGCAGAACAGCGCGTGCTCGCGCGCCACCGCCACCACCGCGGCCCAGCCCCGCCGCGAGCCCGAGGGGGAGTTTTGCGCGCCCGGCCAAGCCTCCGCCGAGCCGGCGTGCCGTGCCTGGCACGGCCGCCATGGCCGTCCGTCTGCTCGCGACCGTACTGCTGAGAACCAGCCTGGCGCCACGAGTCCCCCACCATCCAGACGACGTTGGGGGATCTCGTCGCGACTTTAGCATGGCCTACCTCGCCGGCTTTCAGGCCCGGGCCAGCAGGGACCGCAGCACGTACTGCATGATCCCGCCGTGGCGGTAGTAGTCGGCCTCGCCGGGAGTGTCGATCCGCACCACCGCGCGGAACTCCCGGCCGTCGGCCAGCACGGCCACCTCCCGCGGCACCGGCCCGGAGTTCATCTCCTCGATGCCGAGCACGTCAAACACCTCGTGCCCGGTCAGCCCCAGCGAGCTGGCGGACTGCCCCGGCAGGTACTGCAGCGGCAGCACGCCCATCCCGATCAGGTTGGACCGGTGGATCCGCTCGAGCGACTCCGCCAGCACGGCCCGCACCCCCAGCAGCGCGGTCCCCTTCGCCGCCCAGTCCCGCGACGAGCCGGTGCCGTATTCCTGGCCGGCCAGCACCAGCAGCGGCGTCCCCTCCTCGAGGTACTCGCGGGACGCCTGGTAGATCGACGCCTGCGTGCCCTCGGGCAGCTTCAGCGTGACCCCGCCCTCGGTGCCGGGGGCCAGCTGGTTGCGCAGCCGGATGTTGCCGAACGTGCCGCGGATCATCACCTCGTGGTTGCCGCGCCGCGACCCGTAGGAGTTGAAGTCGCGCCGCTGCACACCGCGGGCGATCAGGTACTCCCCCGCCGGGCTCTCGGTCTTGATCGCGCCAGCCGGGGAGATGTGGTCGGTGGTCACCGAGTCGCCGAGCAGGGCCAGCACCCGCGCGCCGTGGATGTCGGTCACCGGCCCGGGCTCGGCGGGCATCCCGTCGAAGTACGGCGGGCGCCGCACGTAGGTCGACCCGGGATCCCAGGCGAACGTGTCACCGGGCGGCGCCGCGAGCTCCCGCCAGCGGTCGTCCCCGGCGAACACGTCGGCGTAGTCGCGGGTGAACATCTCCGCGGCGACCGCGTTCTGGACGATCGATGAGATCTCCGCTGGGGACGGCCACAGGTCCGCCAGATACACCGGCTGCCCGGACGCTCCGGTCCCGAGCGGCTCGGTGGTCAGGTCGATGTCCATCGTCCCGGCCAGCGCGTAGGCCACCACGAGCGGCGGCGAGGCCAGGTAGTTCATCTTGGTGTCCGGGTTGATCCGGCCCTCGAAGTTCCGGTTCCCGGACAGCACGGAGACCAGGGCGAGGTCGCTGGAGGCGGCCGCGGCGCTGATCTCCTCGGCCAGCGGGCCGGAGTTGCCGATGCAGGTGGTGCAGCCGTAGCCGACCAGGTTGAAGCCGAGCTTCTCCAGGTACGGCGTGAGCCCGGCGCGCTCGTAGTAGTCCATGACCACCTTGGAGCCCGGCGCCAGCGTGGTCTTCACCCACGGCTTGCGCTCGAGCCCGGCCTCGACCGCCTTCTTGGCGACCAGCGCCGCGCCGACCATGACCGAGGGGTTGGAGGTGTTCGTGCAGGAGGTGATGGCGGCGATCACGACCGAGCCGTGGTCCACGGAGGTCTTCGTGCCGTCGTCGAGCGTCACCATCACCGGGGCCGACGGCCGCCCGGCGGCCGCGGCGGGTTCGTCGGCGAGGACCGGGGCCCGCCCGGTGTAGACGCCGTTGCCCTCCTCCGCGGCCACCGGGTCGGACGCCGGGAACGTGCCGGCGATGTCCTCGTCCAGGCTGTCGAGCGGCACGTAAGAGCCGAGCGCCTCGCGGAACGCGTTCTTGGCGTCGGTCAGCGCCACCCGGTCCTGCGGCCGCTTGGGGCCGGCCAGCGACGGGACCACGGTGGACAGGTCCAGCTCGAGCTCCTCGGAGTAGCGCGCCGGGGTGCCCGGCTCGTGCCACAGGCCCTGCTCCTTGGCGTAGGCCTCGACCAGCGCGACCTGCTCGGCCGGGCGGCCGGTGAGCCGCAGGTAGGAGAGGGTCTCGGCGTCGATCGGGAAGATCGCGCAGGTGGAGCCGAACTCGGGGCTCATGTTGCCGATCGTGGCCCGGTTGGCCACCGGCACGGCGGCCACGCCCTCGCCGTGGAACTCGACGAACTTGCCGACCACCCCGCGGGCGCGCAGCAACTCGGTGATCGTGAGCACCAGGTCGGTCGCGGTCGCCCCGGGTGGCAGCTCCCCGGTCAGCCGGAACCCGACCACCCGCGGGATCAGCATCGACACCGGCTGGCCGAGCATGGCCGCCTCGGCCTCGATGCCGCCGACGCCCCAGCCCAGCACGCCGAGGCCGTTCTGCATGGTGGTGTGCGAGTCGGTGCCGAGGCAGGTGTCCGGGTAGGCGGCGGGCGCTCCCCCGTCCGCGTCTTGCGTCATGATCACCCGGGCCAGGTGCTCGATGTTGACCTGGTGTACGATCCCGGTACCCGGCGGCACCACCTTGAACTGGCTGAATGCCTGCTGGCCCCAGCGCAGGAAGCCGAACCGCTCGCGGTTGCGCTGGAACTCGAGTTCCACGTTGCGCTCGAACGCGTCCGGCCGGCCGAACACGTCGGCGATCACCGAGTGGTCGATCACCAGCTCGGCCGGGACCAGCGGGTTGATCCGGCCCGGATCGCCGCCGAGGTCCCGCATCGCCTCGCGCATGGTGGCCAGGTCGACCACCGCACCCGGGCCGGGCTGAACTGGATCTCGGTGGACGGCTCGGCCGCCGCGTCCCACTCCGCTAGCGCGGTGACGTGGTGGGCCGTGACGTTCACGCCGTCCTCGGTCCGGAGCAGGTTCTCGAGCAAGATCTTGAGACTGAACGGGAGATCGCCGGCCGCCATGGCGTCCAGCCGGTGTATCTCGTAGCTGCTGTCGCCCACCCGCAGCGTGGCGCGACTGCCGAAGCTGTTCCCGGTCATTGCGTGGCCTCCTGCCCTGTTGCTGCCCTGCGTTCCCGCCGCGCATGCATGGTGCCGCTACCGCATCTTCCCGCAGCCGGCGATTCCCGGTTTCCCCGGCCCTGACGGGGACCTGGGCCGCGGCCGTGACGTGATCGGCACCCCCCGCGCGCCCGAAGTATCTCGATATCAAGCTATCTATACCCAACCTAGTCATGACTTATCTCGACGTCAAGCTATCTGCACTCGGCGCGCGGACCCGGCCTGCGCCCGCGGGAGGAAGATGATCTTGCGTTTTGCCTGGCCGGCCGCCGGGTATGCGCAGGGGACGCTAGGGGATATTCCTATTAGCACACCGGGGGAAGATTCATGAGCCTGGTCAGGTATCTAGCAGCAACTGCAGGGTTCACCATGGCAGCATTCGCGGGCGCCACTCCGGCCGCGCTCGCCAGCGCCCCGGGCGTGGACGACAGCCGGTCCGCGCTCATCGACAACCCGAACGTGAGCGTTACGCCGAACCCGTCCGCGCCCGGTACTGCGACGACGTTCGTGGTGTCGTGCAACGCACTGACGGCCGGCGGGAACGCCACCGCGGCGACGCTGTCCGGGGCCACGCTGGGGCTGCCGGCGCAGCTCCCCATGCAGCCGGGCACCCAGCCGAACCAGTTCGTGCTCACCGTTAACCTGCCGCAGAGCATCGGGCCGGGCAGCTTCAGCCCGGACATCAACTGCAATAACGGCGTCTCGCAGACGGTAAACATCGATGTGAACGCGGTTCCGGGCCAGGCGCCCGAGACCGGTGACGGCTCGACGCTCACCGCGACCGACGGCAGGCTGACCGTCGCGGGCCTCGGCCTGCTCGGTGTCGCCGCGGTCATGGGCGGCCTGGTGCTGCGCAGGCGCCGGCCGGGGCGTCATCTCTAGCTGTCTCATCCCGGATTCGGAGTAGTACGGTGCGCCGGCTGCTCGACGCGATCATCGCGGCCGCGATGGCCGCGGGCGTCATCGTGGCCTTCATCGGGAGCAGCACGCTGCGCTGGTCGCCGCCGCCCCTCCCGCCCAGGTCGGTCGCGCTGTCCGGGGCTCAGCTGGCCGCTGGCGCGCGGGGCGCGGCGGGGACCGGAACGGCGCGCGGGTCCGCGTATCTGCTCAGGCCCATGGCACGGTCGGTTCCTGCCTCTCTTTACATCCCTCGTATCCAGGCCCGGGCGAAGATCATCTCGCTGGGCCTGACGCCCGGCGGCGCCGCGGCCGTGCCGCCGCTGGCCAGCCCGTTCCTCACCAGCTGGTACGACCGGGGGCCGACGCCCGGCCAGCCCGGCACGGCAGTGATCCTCGGGCACGTTGATTCGGCCAAGGTCGGTCCGGCCATCTTCTACAACCTGGGTAATCTCCGCCCTGGCGACCTTATCTACGTGACGCTGAAGGACCGGCAGACGGCCGTATTCCGGGTCTATTCAGCTGCGCTGTACCTCAAGGCGGACTTTCCGATCCGGACCGTCTACAGCTATACAAGCTGGCCCACGCTCCGGCTTATTACCTGCGGCGGACAATTCGACTACGCCACCGGGCACTATCTGGGCAACACCGTGGTATTCGCGGAGTATATAGGCCCGCAGGCCGCGGCGATCGGACCCTGATAGCGTCGAACTCGCTTCGCCCGCCATTCCCCTGCCGCCTGACGACGGCAGTCCCCCCGGGAGGTTCTGATGGCAGGAACGCGGCCTGCGGGCTGGCTCGGGATCGAGCCCGGCCATCCGCTGGGGCTGCAGACGCTGCCCTACGGCTCGTTCACCACCGAGGACCGGCCGGCCGAGCCGAGGACCGGCGTGGCGATCGGCGACCGGGTGCTGGATCTCAGCGCCGCGACCGACCGGCTGCTCGCCGGCCGGGCGCACCTGTTCAGCACCGGCAGCCTCGACGCCTTCCTTGACGCCGGGGACCTGGCCTGGGACCAGATCCGCGCGGCGATTATCCATTGGCTCAGCCACGACGAGTACCGCGAGGCGATCGAGGACCTGCTGGTGCCCGGAGAGTCGGCGATGCTGCGGCTGCCCTTCAGCGTCGCCGACTACGTCGACTTCTATGCCTCCGAGCACCATGCCAGCAACGTCGGCCGGATCTTCCGGCCCGGCCGCGAGCCGCTGACCCCGAACTGGCGGCACCTGCCGATCGGCTATCACGGCCGGTCCGGATCGGTGATCGTATCCGGCACCCCGGTGCGGCGCCCGTACGGCCAGGTCAGGCCGGCGGGCGACGGCGGACCCGAGTTCGGCCCGTCGGCCAGGCTCGACTTCGAGGCCGAGCTCGGCTTCGTCGTCGGCTTCGAGAGCCTGCTCGGCGAGCCGGTGCCGATCGGCCGGTTCACCGAGCACGTCTTCGGCGTCTGCCTGGTCAACGACTGGTCCGCCCGCGACCTGCAGGCCTGGGAGTCCGCGCCGCTCGGCCCGTTCCTGGGCAAGTCGTTCGGCACCACGGTCTCGCCCTGGGTGGTCCCCCTCGCCGCCCTGCAGCACGCCCGGGTGCGGCCGCCCTCGCGCGATACCGACCTGCTCCCCTACCTCACCGAGTCCGACGACTGGGGCCTGGACATCGAGTTCGAGGTCCGCCTGAACGGCCACGTGATCTCGCGGCCGCCGTACGCCACCATGCACTGGAGCCCGGCGCAGATGCTGGCCCACATGACGGTGAACGGGGCACCGCTGCGGACCGGGGACCTGTACGCCTCCGGCACCGTGAGCGGCCCGGAGCCAGGCCAGCGCGGCTGCCTGATCGAGCTGACCTGGAACGGCAGCGAGCCGCTCGTCCTGCCCGACGGGACCACCCGGGCCTGGCTCGAGGACAGCGACGAGCTGGTCATCACCGCCACGGCGGCCGGCCCGGACGGCACCCGCCTCGCCCTGGGCGAGGCCCGGGGCCAGATCCTGCCCGCCCAGGACCCCGCCGCCGACTGACCCGCGCGTCGGGCCAGCCTGCCCATGGACCCGCAAACGTTTGCTTCACCCTGCTGGAGCGGGGACGCCTGCGCAGATCCGGGCCTTCTCGGCTCGTCAGCTGGAGATCTTGCCGTTGAGGCCGAGGCTCAGCGTGATCGGGTTCGCCGTGCCGGGCCGCAGCGGGTTCTCGCCGTCCACGGTCAGGCTGATCCCGCCCGGATTGCCCACCTGCATAACAACGGCATACCCGTAGGTCCAGCTCTTCGAGGCACCGGCAACGACGTACGACTGGGACAGGTAGGTGCCGCCTGGGGTGGTGAACTCGACCCAGCAATCCTCGATGGCCGTTAGGTGGATGACGACATCGTGGGCGTAGGGCTGCACGGCTGCGGCGGGCTTTAGCGACGGACGCCGCGTCGCGTGCCTGGCGCGGTGGTGAGTCGCGGAGCCATTCCCGATCGCGGCCGCGGGGTTGGCGGCCGGCGCATGGCGCGTGCCCGAGATGATCTGGTAGGCGGCGACGCCGATGACGACCACGAGCGCCAGCCCCAGGGCCACCGTCCAGGGGCGCCGACGCGGCTCGCGCACCTTGATCGGCGTGGCCGGCCGGAATAGATCCGCGGCCGTGACCTGCTGCTCCGAACGCACCGTCGCGTCGTACTCCCGGATCAGCGGCTCAGGATCGGCCCCCACGGCGCGAGCGATGCTCCGTATATGGCCGCGGGCGTAGAAATCGCCGCCGCAGGCGGAGTAATCGTCTCGCTCGATGCCGCGGATGATTGGTTCCCTGACCCGGGTCCGCTGGCTGACCTGGTTAATGCTGAGACCGGCCTGGCGGCGCGCTTCCGCCAGGGACTCGCCGATGCTCACGCCGCGCCTCCGCTGCTCTATCGCACGGCATGCCACTCGGGGCATGGGTGGCAGATGGTGATGACTCCATCATCGTCCCGTATGCGCCCCTGCCAAGCCCGCGCGTTGGGGCGACCGGCGAGCCGGGATCATCAACAGGCCGAGGGCGGCAAGATCCTGCACGCCTGTCGAGCGGCCGAGAGACGCACGGGGCCCCCGGGGCAGATGGTGCGCTCGGCGAGCCCGCCGATCTTCATGAATGTACCGATGAGGGGCCTATAACACCATCATCGGTACATTCATCGACCGCACCGGCAGCCGGGATGGCCACGGGCGGGGCCGCAGGGGTGCATGAGGCCGCTGGGGCCAGCGGTAAAGGGAGGTATCCCAGGCCATCACCAACGCCGTCGCCTGGCGCCACCACCGGGACCGGCCCTGCCACCGCTGCACGGGCGGGTAGGGTGTCGAGCCGTGACGATCGTGCCGGATACCAAGGACTGGACCTGGGTGCTGGAGCGTCCCTGCCCGGAGTGCGGCCTGGACACGCAGGGCTTTTCCCGCGAGGCGGTCGCGGGGATGATCCGGGCCAACGCGGAGGCGTGGCAGGACGTGCTGGCCGGGAGCGGGCGCGGCGACGTGCGGCGCCGCCCGTCACCGGGCGTCTGGTCGGCACTGGAATACGGGTGCCACGTCCGCGACGTGCACCGGCTCTACGACGAGCGGCTCGCGCTGATGCTCACCGTCGACGAGCCGCACTACGCCAACTGGGACCAGGACGCCACGGCCGTCGCCGAGCGATACGCCGAGCAGGATCCTGCCACGGTGGCGGGCGACCTGCATGCGGCCGCCGAGGCGGTCGCGGCCCGGTTCGAGGGCGTGTCCGGGGATCGGTGGCAGCGGACCGGCGTCCGCAGCGACGGGGCCCGGTTCACCGTCGAGTCCTTCGCGCGGTACTTCGTCCACGACCCCATTCATCATCTCTACGACGTGACCGGCGCCCGGCACGCTGGTCGCACGGGCCCGGAAACCTGAGCAGTACAGAGCGGGGGGGCGATGGCCGACCGGTTCGCCGCGGCGCGCGGTCCGGCGCGCCTACGGTCTCGATCAGACGCCCAGCGAGCAGCAGCTGCTGCAGATAGCCGAGCGCTGGCGGCCCCTACCGCAGCCTGGCGGTCATGTACCTGTTCGCATCGGAGTACGAGGCGCAGGAGCCCGACTCTCTGGCGCCGCAGGCGTAGCAGGCCCGGCGCGAG